>Ga0129298_10000625_pt1 | contig 14300 bp, 15 predicted proteins | sample I19B2metaG_FD_94707 | JGI IMG/M metagenome (GOLD analysis project Ga0129298, IMG submission 94707) | Lake sediment bacterial and archeal communities from Gulf of Boni, Indonesia to study Microbial Dark Matter (Phase II) - ​I19B2 metaG | ecosystem: Environmental > Aquatic > Freshwater > Lake >... | reverse complement strand
TTCAAGGCCAATAGTGGCGCTGCTGCGGCAAACAAAAAAGGGACCACGGCAGATCCGTAATCCCTTTTCTTTTTAAATGGTCGGGGCGAGAAGATTCGAACTTCCGACCCCCTGCTCCCGAAGAAAGTAATCCCACATACTATTCCGTTTCAAGCAATTTCAAAACTGTAACCTCTATAGCATTATTCTCGTTGACAATCATTATGTTATGCAACATACTGTTTCATATAATTTCACCTATTACCAGAATACTAGAGGTTACACGAGAGGTTACACGGAAACGATGTAACCTCCAATGAAGGGGGAGCTATGAAATTCACGGACAAATATATTTCGAATCTGAAGCCTCAAGAAAAGATGTTCCAGGTGAGAGAGTCGGAAGGCTTTGGCGTTCGCGTGCTCCCCTCCGGCCTCCGGATATTCATTTTCGTTTATACAATCGCCGGGAAACGCCGCCAGATGAATTTAGGCGATTACCCTGATGTAACCCTTGCCACGGCAAGAGCCAGGGCAGCAGACGCAAGGAAGGCGCTTAAGCATGGTAAAGACCCACAAGCGGTTGGCTTTGAATGGCACCGCGACCCAGAGAGGGAGAAGAGAGAGGCAGCCAAGGCCGAAGCAGAAGAGTTGAAGAACCCCACGGTTGCCGCTCTGGCATCGGATTACATCGAGAAGTACGCCAAGAAGCACAAATCATCGTGGGAGGAGGATCAGCGTATTCTGAACAAGGATGTTGTTCCGGCATGGGGGAAGAGAAAAGCCAAGGACATTACCCGCCGGGACGTGCTGACGCTGTTGGAGAACATGGAAGGGCGCGGGAACGGGATCACGACTAACACGTTCAAGATCATCCGCCGGATGTTCCGGTTTGCCGTTAAGCAGGAGATTATCACCACTACCCCCTGCTATGCTTTTGAGAGAGGGGATGAATTACCCCGGCCTGTATCCAAGGAGCGCGCACTTTCCGAAGAGGAAGTGAAAGCGTTTTTGACCGGCATCGACAATACGGCAATCTCCGAAGAGATCAGGAATATTCTGAAGCTCATACTTATTACCGGACAACGCCCCGGCGAAGTAACAGCAATGCACACCAGCGAGATCAGCGGCAAGTGGTGGGAGTTCACCCCGAAAGAAACTAAGATTACGAAAGAGATCCCCCGTAAGCAACGCATCTATTTGACAGACACGGCGCTTGCATTGATCGGTGACACCAAAGGCAAGGGCTACATCTTCCCGTCGGCTATAACCAAGCTGGATGACAACGACAACGTGATAGACGACTGCATTACAGAACGTGCTGTCAGTGGCGCGTTACGCCGGAACCTGTTGACCCATGAAGTGAAATCCAAGCCGGCGACCTGGAAGAAAGCAGTCAGCACCGCAAAGAACAAATCCAAGCGTAAGCCGTTTGTTGTTCCAGAAGAGAGAAAACTTGATATAGCCAAGTTCACCCCCCACGACCTGCGCAGGACCTGTGCTACCCTGATTTCCGAGATCGGTTATCCGGATGAAGTGGTTGACGCCATTCTGGCCCACTTGAAGAAAGGCGAAATCCGGACCTACAACAAAAACAAATATGACAAAGAGAAACAGGCGGCAATGCAAGCATGGGAGAGGAAGGTCGGCAGCATCATATCCGGCGAAGCAAGCGGAAAGGTTATCAGTATCCAGCAAGGCAAGAAGAAGACGGTTTGAACTTAACTCCCCGCATTTTCGTAGACATATAACTATTTGACAAATAAAGTAAAAAAGGCCTTGAAATTGCCTGAATTGGAATATAAATTAAGCCCATGAACTGCTCTGATTCGCAACTGATGCTTACGAAGACTATCGAGCAAGTGGCACTATTGCTAACCGACAAACCTTCAGATGGAGTGGTTCTGCATCTCAACCAAGGCGGGCTGACCAACAGGAATGCACCAGAAGCGGCAAAAGTATTGGTCAGGGACCTGCTTGTTCCGGCTTACGAAAAATGCGGCCGAAAAAAGATGGACATTACTGGCACCATTACCTGTCACCTGCACGCAGGTAAGATGCAAAGCCTAGTGCTGTGCCGGCTAAAGCAGATCAAATTAGCACCCGAATTTTTACCGGCAGGAGTTGTACTCCGAGCCAAAGCGTAGCGTGAGGGCCATTGCCGGCAGTTTGTAGTGCAATGGTGTACGCACACACGTAAAACACATAACGCAACAGAAAACGACCCCGGCATAATAGCCGGATTACTCGCGGCCTGTGCTGATACTCTCTCCAAACCGGAGGTGTATCGGTACAGGCTTTTTTGTTGCCCAAATGGAGGTTGTATGAATGTTGATCGAATCGTAAGAGAACCAGAGCGTAGACAAATCACAGGCCGAAGTCCCGCAAGTTGGTGGCGAGACGAGCAAGCAGGGAAGGCGCCCCGCAGGATACGCATTGGCGACAACGCTGTGGGCTGGAAATTGTCGGCATTGCTCGCATGGGTCGAGTCTCGTCAGGCCGCCGCACCTCGTCAGGTAGCGGTCCCTGCACCTGGAAAGCGCCGAGGAAGAAAGCCTAAATCGACAATTGCAGCCTCATGATACGACCCGCGAGTTAACACCAGATTGCAGGGCTTGAGTCGGGCCGTACACCTGACTGACGAAGCGGCTGTTCCACCGCGCCCTGCCTTTATTGGACACCGGCAAAGGAACCACCGGACATGGAAAAGAAATCCAGAGGGCACGGCTCATTCTGCATTTCAATGAAAGCCGTCAATATGCTTCTAGCGAATAAAGCAACAGCTCTGCAAATAGGGGCATATCTGACCCTGGCACGCTTTACCAGCGATGATAACCGCTTCAGCACCGCCAGTCTAAAGGCAATCTATAACGCCACTGGTGCCAGCAACATGAAGGGCGGCACCGCAGAAAGAGTTGTTGACGAGATCTGCAAAATAAAGTCAACCGACTGGCACGACACGAAACGCCCATATGTGCTCTATCCGGCGGCATCTTGGGCGAAATCATCTAAAGAGGCGCTGCCAGAAATCCCCCACGGGCTACACCGTGTTCATTATGTTGTTAACGATTTTGGGGATGATCGGAAAGTGTGGTTCCCGAATAGCTTGGTTGACGGGATAGGCAAATTCACGCAGCCATTGAAGCGGCTGAGACAACTTGGGGATGTAGCGGCGAGACTGTTGCTGCTGATGTACGCTCGGCACGACATGATCGAGCACGGGGGGCTCCCTCCATATCACAATGTTTACCAAGCATACAAAACCATACCCCTCAGCAGAAATTTTGGTTGTTCTTTCTGGCGTGCAGAAGCGACTACACCAATTGTCTCGAACCAAATGGCATTCCCTGCCCTTGGCATAACAGAATGGCCGGATAAGCAATCAGAAGAAGATAAACAGGAAAGTCTCTTCTTCGATGCATTACAAGCTTTGGACACTCAAGGATTCATCAATGAGGTTGTGACCGTGATGGATAGAGCGCCAGACAAACCAGATGGACAGCCGCTTTATATTCTGCACACGAAAGAGCGGCACGGCGAGGCCGATACAAGTCTTGATCTCGCTGAGTTTATTGACACGATCACGGAAGAGATAACCGGAACACGTGCCGCTGACAGCCTCGGGCGGTTCAACGGGAAATACAGCGCAATAGTTGTCGCAGGAGAAATCCATGTTGTCGGCATTTACCGGCTACGATTCAGAATCAGCAACAAGCGCAATCATGGAATATCGCAGGCATGGGAGCGTATGCGAGAGGATCACAGCAACATGATTGAAGTGCTACGCGGGCTGTGTGATCGTGCCGATGGCACACAAAACGACAGATAAACTATATATCACGCATGGTTAGAGGCAAATGTTACCTTTAATTCTTTCAATTCTTTCAATTCTTTCAATACTTTCAATCCTTAAAAGAAGTAAGAAAGTGCTCTCTTGTCTGATTTCATCAGACCCACACCTCAAACTGGACTTCTGAAAACAAGGAGAAAACACCATGACCAGCATCGAGCAAGCCATCAAGAACGCAACAGCCATGACACGTAGAACGGGGAAAGCTGACTATCTTAATTTTCTTCGCGGCAAAAAACTCACCAGAGCGCAGGCTATCAAGGCCACATGCTTTGAATGTGTTGGCGGTGAAGATACCAGCCCATGCAAAATAGAAACTTGTCCTTTGACACCTTTCAGCCAATGGAACGGGCAAGGGGAATAGTAGGGCAAGGGGTGCAGTGAGAAAATCTCTGTAATCCGCCGTACAGGGCATCACGGAACATAGAATAGCAAGGAGTGAATCACTTGATAGGCTATAAGCGCTTGCTGTTTGATGAAACTCTGAAGGATCTCATCCCGCAGACCGCTCAGCCATCTATTCGCGCTCTTGAATAGTTTCAGAAATCAACGCATACATGAGGGTGCAGACTGTTTTACGTCTTCTACGCTACAGTTTCTAACATCCTATCCTATAGGTGAATCTCCTATAGTTTATATAATTGCAAAACTCAATCCAAGATATATTTACTGATAGATAAGTTAGATAGCATCGATATATGTACCACGTTGTCAAACATCGTGTAACATTAGACAACCGAAGCAACGTCAGCAGTTTTCAATCCTGTTGACGTTGCCTGCTAAACTCTGCTCCCTTATTTCTTAGGGCTTTCCCGCCAGACCACAATATCCGTATTCTTTATCATCCCATCTCCACATCATACATTCACTTGCATTGCATCGCCCACCTGTGACACCACCCGATACATAAAAAGGACAGTTTTTTCTGGCAGCATCACCAACCGTAAGTACATTCTTGACCATGAGTTACCCTTTCTTGATGTTAGTAGACTACGACAGCGTGTGCTAGATGAAAGAATCTCCGCAAAAAAGTTAACGATCGGATTTAGCCGCAGTGTAGTCATGATATGGTTTATCCCAGTTGACACATGGGAATAGATCTTTCAATTTCTCCATTAGAGAAGGGTCTTCCAATGTCTCCCACGTAATATCTTTAAAATCAAACTCTAAGTTCATGTCTTTGATTAAGCTGTCCGCTTTTGGAATACATTTGGATAACTCAAAAACAAGCCATCTCGTCGCCTCTTCTTCTGATGGCTTATCACCTGGAATTTGCCTAAGAAGTATTTGGGGTGGTCGGTCCATTACAATTGGCAGATAATAGTCTACCAACTGCATCAAAGAGCCTTGCAATTCAGCATCTAGCTGGATTCTGACGTTTTCTTTATGTTCATCAATTAAATCGTTAATTCGCATTACTTCTTTATCAAAAGCAGTCCTTTGATTTTTAAGAATAACCCGGTCTGATTTTTTTAGAGGCCTGGTAAATTCGTCTCGTAGCGCTTTAACTTCGTCATCCAATTGTTTGGAGGATAATTTGCTGTCTTTATCAATGAGGTTAAAAGATGTACTCAGCCTGTTTTCAATATCTCTGTTGTTTGCCAGGCCAATTATTGATTTTGGGAGTTGGATCTTGTGTCTTTGAATCGAGCAACCTCGCAGTTCTATTTCAACATATTGAAGATATGGCTCAAACACTCGGACTTGCCGCGCAACGTTAAAGGCAACAGGGGGGACTTCTCGGAGGTTCTGATTGACTTCTTTAAGTGATTTTTCATTCACCGGGAATACGCTTATTTCAACGGTTGTTTTCTTTGCGTCCTCAACAAGATTAGAGTCTTGAGAAGTTTGGATGATTTCTTTGCGGGCCGACTCAGAAACAGTCAACAAAAGTCGGCTTGCTTCATACTGTGTGAGTTCAACTGCGTTTGGCAGGTCGTCTTCGTCCTTTTCAGTTTCAATGTAGAGAGCGACGGGAGAGAATGTCCATGCATTATCATCACAAATGAGTAATCCAATTCGCAAACCAGAATGATTCCGTATGTCAAAGCCATACTCCTTCAATTTGTTTATGGCATTGATTGACCCATAACCCAGCCTGAAGACATCCTCCGAGAAGTCTATTACCAGATCAATATTGGCCACGCCTCTTCGATCGGCTATAGCAATGAGCGCATCGGCAACCTCATCCTGGATTCCTGGTGCAACCACCGCAATCCGTTTTGTTGAATTTGTGATGATGTTGGCCATCTTCTTACTTGATAGTGCTGTAAATTTAGAAGCCATTTACCCCTCTCCGTCATTACATTGAAGTTAAAGCTATGAATATGCGGTCTTTACTTCCGCCAGTACTGACCTGATGAATAAATTGGTCCATTTGGGTGTGAACCTTTGTGGAATGGTGGCTCTGGTGGGCAAATAAATGATTGCAACTGAGCATCATCCGCATAGCGACTGAAACCATTTCGCCTTAGAGCTGCGATTGCATATTCCTCTGTTGGAAAAACCAGCGCATCGAACACACTGCCAGAATCGGCAATGAAATGAATGCAAACTTCACTGTTTTGCCTTGATGTGATCAAGGCCCAGTTCTGCTGAAGCATACCTACCACCTTCACCCAATAATCATGACTATCGAGAGTGATTACTTCAGGCATAGCTAGCACCCCCCTCAAGCGGGGAAACAAGAGCATCACGTAACACTGCCTCAAGCAGGCGGCGGCTGTCGGCTTCGGTGGTGGTGAGCTGGTTTTCCAACTGGTCGCACAGCGCCATCAGTTCGTCAACTTTGTCGACGATGCGGTGCTGTTCGGCGAGGGGGGGGAGAGGAATAGGAAGACTTCGTAGAATTGTCAAGTTCAGGACATCCATGGTTGTTCCATGAGATTCAGCGAAAAGAAACTCACGTACCCATGGCGCTTGCAGAAGAATACGAATATATTCTGAAACAACTAATTCGCTATTCAATGTCATTTTGATTAAGCGAGGATTGATGATACCCGCCTTGGAATTGGGGGGGAGTATCAAAACCTTGCCGATTGTTCCTACTAGGCTTATGAGCATATCTCCAGGATTGACTTCACACGATTGAAGTTCTTTAAATTTCTTTTCTGAAATGAAGTAATCACCAAAATGAGCATCCTGTTTGATTACTTGTTCTTGACCGTAAATTTTGTAACCAGAGCCTACATAGAACTCTTTCTTCAGTGCTGATCCAAATGGTCCAGCTTTTAGTGCATTAGGGACAGGCTTCGCCAGATGATCAAAGCTGGCGAACACCCATTGCTTCGGCAACTTGAAAGGAGAGTCGTTTAGCCATGCTGCATCAGTAATAAATTTTTTAGTTAATGTACCTTTCTTTATCAAAGCACGCCTTCCCTCGAAAGCACCGGTTAGCATCTGCCTTACATTGCCATCATTCGGGTCTTGCGGCACAAGCCGCCCACGCACAGCCAGGTTAAGGATAGTCTGGCGCAGTTGCTTGATGTGTTCGGGGCGGGTGGTCAGGCGCGGGAGGTGGTCGAGGTGAAAGCGGGCTGCTTCTTTGACTTCTTCTGCTGCAGTCGTGCTGATGCGATTAAGACTGGAGGACACCAAACGGTCGCGTCGCGTTTCGCGCTCGTTCCGTGCCGCCTCCAACTGGTCGCAGAGCGCCATCAGTTCATCGACCTTGGCAACGATACGGTGTTGTTCGGCGAGGGGGGGGACAGCGATAGGGGCTGAGGCCAACTTACCTAAATAAATTCCTTTTTGAGCAGTCCCTTTTCCATGCTCGATAAAATAATCTTGTGCGGACTGACTTCTCAATTGAATCGATAAGAAATTTGAATAAAGATTTGTGCGAATAACAGCCACGCTTCGTTGCAGAGCAAATCTAGGGGCATTAATAGGAACTACGGCAGACCGACCAATTGTTCCAACAATAGTGAGAAGAACGTCGCCAGGCTCAATACGTGTACGAGCGTCTTCTTCAAAAAAGTCTTTATCTGTTAGGTACCTAGTTGGATTTGAGAAACTTATGGCACCATCTAAAATATTTTTACTGCTTAGCATTGGAAATCCAGTCTCTACGTTTCTTGGCGGATTATGTGAACCATCAGTGAGTTTCTCGGATATAGATCCAAGAGAGGTCCATTCCCAATTGGATGGAACTGAATATGGTCTTATCTCAGAAATGCCTTTCTTGTTTATCGAAGATTTAGACGACCGCGACTTCTCCACCTGAATTCGCTTTAGCAAAGCACTTGCAGGCTCATCATTCGGATCTTGTTCCACTAGCTTCCCTCGCACAGCCAGATCAAGAACAAACTTCCGCAAGCGCGGGATTGCGTCCGGTGCATCACTGATGCGGTCAAAGTGTTTCAGCAGTATATCAGCGTTCATCGAAGCAACGCCTCCGCCAGAATCCCTTTCAACTGGTCCCTCAGTTTTGCTGTCTCTGTCTCGGCAGCTTGCAGTTTAACAAGTAGTTCCTCCGGATCGCCGTGGTCATCAGCCACCGTATGAGGATTCTTGAAATCCAGGTTGTATCCCCGCGCCTTGATTTCGTCGATAGTGACTTTCCACGCCTGTACGGTTTCCTGCCGGTTCTCCCGCTCTGCCCCGCCCCACCACTCTACACAGCCGCTCAGATGTTCAACCTTGATCGGTCTGGTCATGGAGTAGGCTTTCTGCCCCTCTGGTACTTGATGTTCATAGAACCAGACATCCTGAGTCGGCTCGCCTTTTTCAAAGAATAGCAGGTTGGTGCCGATGGACGCATACGGCTTGAAGACGCTGTTGGGGAGACGGACAATTGTATGCAGGTTGCACTCTGCCAGCAGGTGTTCTTTCAGGCGGGTCTTGACCCCTTCACCGAAGAGGGAACCGTCAGGCAGAACAATGGCTGCACGGCCGCCGGGTTTGAGAAGCCGGATGAACAGCGCCAGGAACAGATCGGCGGTTTCCTTGGTGCGGAAGTGGGCCGGGAAGTTGGTTTCGATGCCGTCCTCTTCCCGCCCGCCAAAGGGGGGATTGGTGAGGATGATGTCGACCCGGTCTTCTTTGCCGTAGCTGATGTAGGGCCGCGCCAGAGTATTGTCGTGGCGGACGAAGCTGGGATCTTCGATGCCGTGCAGCAGCATATTGGTGACGCAGAGCATGTGCGGCAACTGCTTCTTTTCCACGGCGCGCAGACCTGATTGTAGGGCCTTCTCTTCCTCAACCTTTTTTACATATCGGTCGCGCATGTGGCGGATGGCGCAGGTGAGAAACCCCCCAGTGCCGCAGGATGGGTCAAAGATGACTTCACCCGGTTTGGGGTCTATACGGTCAACCATGAAGGCAGTGACGGCGCGGGGGGTATAGTACTCACCGGCGTTACCGGCGCTTTGCAGGTCGTTCAGCAACTGCTCGTAAATGTCGCCAAAGTGCTTGCGCTCGGCAAGATCATTGAAGTCCACTCCGTTGATCTTGTTGATAACCTGTCGCATGAGCTGGCCGGACTTCATGTAGTTGTAGGCATCCTCGAACACGCTTTTGACGACTCTAGCGCGGTTGGCGGTTTGGCCAGTAGCGGTCAGTTCCTTGAGCGCAGGGAAGAGTTCCCCATTGATAAAGGACAGCAGGTTATCACCGGTGATCCCTTCCGGATCGGCAGCCCAGGTGCGCCACTGAAACTGCTCGGGAATAGGGGAGCGGTAGTCATCCTGCATGACTTCCAGTTGCTGATCCTGATCGTCGATTATTTTGAGGAAGAACATCCAGCAAAGCTGGGAGAGACGCTGGGCATCGCCATCGACGCCAACATCCTGACGCATGATGTCCTGGATGGATTTTACGGTATTGCGTGCGGACATTGATTAATCCTTTGAAGGGAGTTGAGATTTAATTTTTTCAGCGATGTCACAAAGAGGGTCGTCAGCATCAGGGTAAAGTGCTGACCGATGAATATTGGGGAAAAACTCACTCTTCGCCCAGAAGGTATTTGGGTTAAACCGGAATTTTGCGATTAGACGGCGGCCAAAGTCGACTTCATATGCTGGGTAGAGACTCTTTTGAACAAAATCGGGCATATCAGGATACTCACCAAGTAAGTACCCTTCTTGAATGTGAGGACGAAGCGCTACTGGTGGGCAAATTCCTGACAAACGAACGATTTGAAGCCCCGCTTCCGCACTGGCAGTTAATGACCCGTTTAATTGCGGCACACCAAGAACAAAGATATATGCTTGATCAGCAGGCTTTTCGGATGCAAAGGACCCGGCTACATGAAGAGATTGCGTAATGTCTAATAAAGGGGTATCGCAAATTTCGTAATGCTGAAGAATCGCCCAACGCAGAACCCTCTGACGTTGAAGTTTTAATCCGCCTTCAAAATTAGTGTTTTGCCCATAGTTATCTACTAAGAGTTTTTCTGCATTGGCTAACCGAAGGAAGCGCTTCTCAAGAAGTGCATCATCTGGCAGTTCGGAACCTCCATTTTTTGAGCGTAGAATGGAAGGTTTAAGAGATGTGTTCTTCTTGTTATTTTTGTAATCTTTGTTCTGACCACGAAACAAGAATACATATTGAGGGTTACAGAAATGAAGCTCGGCGATTTTTTTAGCCAGGTCCAAATAGCTGTGAACAAAGTGACCTGCATCATGACGAATTTGAGTGTTTGTTGCATGTATAGGAGTGTCCTGTCCGCTTAGGAAGGAGCGAATCTCTCTTTTTCCTATTGTCTCCATGTGGCTCAACCTACCTTTTCATATAGTACATCCTGCATTTCATGGACAGCGTTCTCAAAATTGGCTTTATTACCGAACTGCTTGATGAGTTGAAACGGTGTCCCCATGGTGTTAAAAGGAGGAATTTCCAGAACTCTTACATTGTCAAGACCACCGACAACCCCTTCATCCTGGTATTTTGTTAGTAGGGCATCTAACACGGAGCGGGCCTGTGGTCCATACTTAGTGAAGATGTCACGCTTCTTGACATTGTTTGCTCGTTCCCGTCGGGTGAGTGGCGGCTGGTCAAATGCGATGTGGCAGATAAGGTCGAAGGGATCGAAGTCCTTGCCGACCTCTTCCTGTAACGGTTCAAGGAGCAATCCCTCAGCGGCAAGCTCTTCGATAATTGCTTCCTTGTGCACTTCAGATTTCCAGCGCCGCAAAAACTGATCGAGGCTAGCATACTGAGCTAGTATGGCCTTACGGGTAAAGTCCCTTAACGATTCGGTGATAAGTTTGCCATTTTCGTCAAGGTATTCGATTCTTTCCTTCAGCACAGATATTGGCTTACCCTTGATGTGGAACTTGGGCTGCGGTGGCGGAGGTGTTGGAGTAGGTCCCGGTGGAGGTGGGTCTACAAGTATCACTTCGTCATCACCTGGCTCAGGAGGAATGGGATCGTCTATATCTATGATCGGTGGCATATCCGGCGGTATTACTGGATCAACCTCTCCAGGTTCATAAATCTGTACCGGCTCCCCATCAAAATCCTTGTCGGCAAAATGGGCTGTGGACTTCCGGAAATCAACAAGGGTGAAGAAGTATTTCTTGGTGTCTTCATGCACCCGCGTACCACGTCCTACAATCTGCTTGAACTCGGTCATGGACCCCACGGTACGGTCAAGCACGATCACCCTGCAAGTCTGTGCATCGACGCCGGTGGACAACAAGCGTGAAGTGGTAACGATGACCGGATAGGTTTCTTCTGGATCGATGAAGTTGCCCAGTTGTGCTTGTCCTGCGGAGTCGTCGCCGGTAATGCGCATGATGTAGCGGTCATTTTTCAGGACTAGATCTTGGTTCTCAACGATGAGAGCCTGACGTAAATGTGATGCATGGTCGGTGTCGACGCAAAATACGATGGTCTTCTGAAAACGGTCGCCACTCTGTTTGAGATAGTCGGAAATCCACTTGGCTACCCTCTGGGTACGCGTGTCTATTATAAGGGTGCGGTCAAAGTCCTTTATATTGTAGATGCGATCGTCAATGAGTAATCCATTCTTGTCAACTTCACCTTGCTTGGGCCGATAACCTTCCACATCTATGTCGAGATGTACCTTGATGACCTTGTACGGCGCAAGAAAGCCGTCACTGATACCCTGTCTGAGCGAATAGCTAAAGACCGGTTTGCCGAAGTAATGGATGTTGGACACATACTCGGTTTCTTTGGGCGTGGCAGTAAGGCCGATCTGCGTGGCGCTGGTGAAATGCTCCAGGATTTCTCGCCATGCGGAATCCTCTGCCGCACTCCCCCGGTGACATTCGTCAATTATGATGAGATCGAAAAAGTCAGGGGACAATTCACGGAAAAGTTTCTGCCTCTCATCCGGACCGGTGAGTGCCTGATACAGCCCAAGGTAGATTTCATACGACGTATCGATGCGACGGCGATTATCTATGGCGGTTGTTAGTTCGATAAGTGTGCCGTCATCGCGCTCAATGGTCTTGGCTCCTGTGCTGAGTTTTGCCATGGTAGCGCCAAACGGCCGGAAGTCATTGACCATAGTCTGGTCTATCAGGACGTTACGGTCAGCCAGGAACAGGACACGCTTTTGTCTGTCTTTACGCCAATCGGATTTCCATAGTCTCCAGATGATCTGAAATGCTGTGTATGTTTTCCCGGTGCCGGTTGCCATGACCAGTAATACGCGGTCTTGTCCCTTGGCTATGGCTTCCACTGTGGCGTTGATGGCGTTGCGCTGGTAATAGCGAGGCTCTTTGTCAGTGCCGTCATCGTGGTATGGTTGCAGAACAATCTTTTCTTCGGAAGGAGTAAGCCCTTTCCACTCCCGGTAGGTTGCCCACAAGGATTCAGGACTGGGAAACTCATCCATGGAGAGATCTGCTTCCCCTGTTACCAGCAGGTTGGTTTTATCGTGGAAGACAAATCTGTTTCCATTACTTGAGAACACAAACGGTACTTGCAGCGTGGCAGCATAATCAAGCGCCTGCTGCATGCCATGGGCAGCGCTGAAGGTACTTTTCTTGGCTTCAATAAGTGCGATTGGAATATGCTGGTAATACAGTACGAAGTCGGCCTTCTTGGCCTTGCCCCGACTTACCAATTTACCTCGGACGATGATCCGACCTTTGGTGAAAGAAACCTGACGGCGAATCTGGGTGGTTTCATCCCAACCGGATTTTATAAGAGATTTGGTAATGAACTTGACGCTTATGTCGTCTTCACTGAGGAGGTGTTTATCCATGCTTGTCTAGTCCCGGCAGTTAGATTGCTTTGCAGAATAATGGGGAAACATCGACTGGCTAAAAACAGTGCAGTATAGCCTGTTCTTGCTAGCGAAAGAACATATCACTACGGGGAGTTATGTCAATTTTAATTTGCACGCAGAGTTTGAAAAATCGGACGGGCTTGAGATGGGGGGGGTCCCATTCATAGGATGGTCGAGGTAAAAAGGAGGGGGCTGGAGGTAGGGGGGGCGACATTTTTGCAATAAGGGCTTGAAATTCACGAATCCGTCATCATAAAGAGCATATGCTAGAATTGTTACGACGCCGGGCGTTTTTATGAACACAGAGTTTGTGACATTCTCTGTCATTGGCCTATGGAATCCTGAGATTATGGGATGATACCCAATTCTTTATGCAGACCAGGAGTGAATAATGTCATTCAACTACTCTCTTCCACCTGATGAACACCATAAACTGTATAAAATGCATCTTCTCATCCTCAACAAGGTCAGGAAGATGGCCGGCATTGCAGAGCCGGATGTTCAAGATCGAGAAGGGATGGACTCGATGAAACGTTTTGCAGAATACATGAAACTGACGGTTCCGCTTCGCCGGCCAGGTTCACCGTTACGTGTAGCCTACGAGAAATACTGTAAGGAAAAGGAGTTGTATTCCCCTATTCTTGACATGCTTTACGAGTGGGAGGCTGAGAAGGACCAGAAGGCACGGCTTGAAAAACTGGCTGGAATTACCCCGCCGGATTATTCCAAAATGAATTTCGACTTTACCGACTTGGGGCTTGTTAAGCCTGCTGGAACCGAACTTACTATTATGGCGACAACAACGATGGATGCCTGATCATGACCTGTTACGCCATTATCGGCATACACGGAGGGGCCAAAACTTTCCGGGTGCTGCTGATCATGACAGTTTTGCAGCAGGAAGACAGTCTCTATCTTGGGCGATTACGTTGAACCGACGTGTGACATTAATGGGGTAGAGCCTCACGTTTATCTGTGCTGATCGGAAGAGCGGTAGCAACGTTACGGGGAGCCGGGGGCCTAGAGGGTTTCCAGGCTCTTTTTGTTGGCCAACCTTTAGCGAGGTCAAGAGAGGTTACACCAGAGGTTACATAAAGAAATGAAAGCAAAAGGGGTTACAGCTTTTATGCCGTAACCCCTTGAATTTTTTGGTCGGGGCGAGAAGATTCGAACTTCCGACCCCCTGCTCCCGAAGCAGGTGCGCTACCAGGCTGCGCTACGCCCCGACTGAGCTGACATGTATATCATGCAAGTAGCCAGTATGCAAGCAAT
>Ga0129298_10000624_pt1 | contig 14303 bp, 11 predicted proteins | sample I19B2metaG_FD_94707 | JGI IMG/M metagenome (GOLD analysis project Ga0129298, IMG submission 94707) | Lake sediment bacterial and archeal communities from Gulf of Boni, Indonesia to study Microbial Dark Matter (Phase II) - ​I19B2 metaG | ecosystem: Environmental > Aquatic > Freshwater > Lake >... | reverse complement strand
GGCCGGTATCGATATGCAACAGAGTGAATGGTATTTTTGCAGGCCAGAATGCTTTTCTTGCAAGATGAACAAGTACAATTGAATCCTTGCCACCAGAGAAGAGCAGAGCCTTGTTTTCGAACTGAGCTGCCACCTCCCTCATAACAAAAATAGCCTCACTCTCAAGTTCTTTAAGGTGTTCATCATTAATGTGCAACGGATTCTTCATAATATTTTAGTGATGTATTATTTTACGTGACACCCGCATTCCTTTGAACCGTCATTCTCCCACCACCAGCGACCTGCTCTGAAGTCTTCACCGGGTTCTATTGCCCTAGTACATGGTTCACAACCAATGCTTACAAAGCCTTTATCATGGAGTGAATTATAGGGAATATTATTTTCCTTAACATATTTCCTGACGTCCTGGTATGACCATGAGAATATGGGATAAAACTTAAAAAGTCCTTTATCTTCATCACATTCAAGCCACTCCATCTGACTCCTGTTGCCCGACTGATCAGCTCTTATCCCTGATATCCACACTTTCATGCCTGCCAGAGCCCTTGTAAGAGGTATTACCTTCCGGATTTTGCAACATTCCTTTCTGTTTTCGACAGAATCGAAGAAACTGAAAGGACCTTTTTCAGTAACAAGCTTTTCAACAGAAAGATAATCGGGGAAATATGTGTGTATTGTTTTCCGGAACTTCAGGATAGTCTGTGAATAAACCTCGTATGTCTCGGGGAAAAGTCTTCCGGTATCAAGCGTTACTACTTTTATGTCTAGATTATTGCTGAAAATTTTATGTGTAATTGCCTGATCTTCAATTCCAAAACTTGATGTAAATATGACTTTGCCGGGAAAAAGAGATACAAGCTCCTTCAGGCTTTCGTCAACCGATTTTCCTTTAAGCTGGTCTTTCAACTCCTTGAATTTCATATATATCTTTATTTGATCGTTTCCAGAATCTGAAATTTATCCTGTGTATATGTGCCCATACCCTTTCGTGAAGATAATAAAGCATAATTTTAGTAAATACTTCAACACTCCCGATCGTTACAGCCATTGTCAGCTTTCCTGTGATGAAATAGCTTACTACCATGGTATCTATTGTTCCGACTATCCGCCATGAAATTGCTTTCATAACGCTTTTGATAGGTTTATCGGCTCTGTCACTTATCTTTTTTACATTTTCTGAAGCAGAATGCTTCTCAGTCTGGTTGATTAAAACATCGAGCATATATTTCCGAATTTATATGTCGCAAAATTAACCTGATGAATAGTATGATTCAATGGCTTTTATGCTCTAAAAATGTCAGTATTTATACATATAGTTCACTATGTATATACTCCTACCATTCAATCCTTTTCGGCAGTCAGTTTGATAAAGAAATCTGAAATAAACAGATCATTATAATAAGTTTCTGTATGTTTTGTAAAATCGGGTTCATCTGATCCAGACAATATCTGAATTACTCCACAGGGTCCGGCAGGTTTTTCAGAGTTGAAGTTATAGGATTCCAACTGAGAATTGTAATTCCTGAAGAAGTTGATCAGATAGTTATATCGCTCTCTTTGTCTTTGCAGAAATTCCACTGACAGCCATGTTTTTTTTTCAATATTTTCAAATCTGAACAGGGCATTTTTATTGATCCTGGATCCAATTTCCCTGAATGAGATCCCACGTTTAAGGTATATTTCAGCATACCTGTAGATACCGGTTATTCCGAAAGCATCAAGATCATCGGCAACAGACAGGATCTCAAGTACTTTATTATCCCCCGGCTGAAAAATATATTCTTTATCATCATGATATTCAATGGCTTTGAGTGCATCAATATAATCAGCAGGATTCATCCCCGTTGTTTCCAGGAATTCAATTGTTTTTTTCCGGCTTGTATCACCATGGTTAATTCCGTGATTTATTGCCATACCAATGTCGTGAAAGAAGCAGGCAATTATAAGTTCCTCAATGAAGTGCTTTTCGGCTCTGATTTTAATATCAGAATCACGTATAATCTCTTTTGCATATTCCCACACCCTTCGGTGATGTTCCAGTCCATGGGAAATGAGGTGGTTTGACGGATAAGTATTAAGAAAAAATGTTTCAATAGCCTGTTTATGTGATTTCTCAACAGCCTGAATTGTTTTATACAGATTGCCTTTGGTCATGGTTCTTTATTAAAATAAAAAAAGCAAAAGACTTCGCCTTTTGCTTTTGAACAGGCATAAGTAACCTGGTTAATCTTTAATCATAGCCTGAGCCAGATCAAGGATTGTTGTATCATCAAATGTAACAATACCCCCTCCAGGTCCCTGTTCAAAATGGATACCGACGCTTTGTCCCTTGTCAAAATTTCTCCCTCCGAAGTAGTTTCTTACTGTTTCTTCTTCAAGATTCAGTTTCTCCGCAATCCTCCTCATACTACCGGAGGGTAACTGGTCTTTGATCTTACGCAGTTCATTAAATGTGATTGTTTTTGCCATGGTGTCCATATTTTAATTCGTTTAAATAGTTAATAAAAAGGTTCAGACCCAAAGTTAATTAAAAACAAGTAATCCAATATTCAAAAATCCAATTTTTTCACCAGTGAAAGGAACAGATCAATCCCTTTTTTCTTTTCTTCATCAAGGATAAAGTCAATATTTTCAGATAGATATTCTTTCAGAACAGGACCTGTAATTGCTCCGGAATTGCCAATGCTATCAACGACAGAATCAATATCGGAGAGTCCTGCTTTCAGAGCTGAATTGAAATCAGCCAGAAATTCAGGGTTAATAATCTTATTGGAAACCCAGCAGGCAAAGACAAAGGGCAGTCCTGTGAATTTTTTCCATTCCATTGAAAGATCTATGCCATATCTGAAGGACTTCTCATATTCGAAGCACTGATCTCCGATTAGTACTACTGCTTCATTGCATTTAATATTCAGAATATCAAATCCTTCCGCAGTGTTTTTCCAGTTGAATTTTCTTTTCCACCAGTTCATGGCGAGCACCTGTACAAGTTTGACCGATGTTCTTGATCTGTAATCCAGATAGATAGTATCAAGTTCTTCAAATGAACAGTTTCGCAGAAGCATAACCGTTCTTACATTTCCGTTTGAGCCTATACAGTAGTCGCTTATTATGTGATATTCTTCAAGTTGAAGTAGTGATGCAACCGGGATAAGTCCTATGTCAGCCCTGTTACTTATTAGTTTTGCCGCACAATCTGCAGGATGGTCAGTCTCAAGTATTATCTGTTTCTCAAAACCGCTTTCCTTCAATCCATAAATAAATGGATAAGTATTGGCATATTTAACTGCCGAAATCCTGATTTTATCCATTACCATTTTTTTCAAACATCTAAAATAGTATTTTTGCATGTAATGATATAACAACTGAAAACTCATTCTTGTTAATAATGGAATTAAATTCCCTGACAGCCATTTCGCCCCTTGACGGACGATACAGAAGCAAGGTCGATGAGCTTCACCTCTATTTTTCGGAATTCGGACTAATCAGGTACCGGCTGATGGTGGAGATTGAGTATTTCATCGCTCTCTGCGAGATTCCCCTTCCCCATTTAAGCGATTTCAGGAAAGAAAATTTCAAGCAGCTGCGGTCAATATATGAGGATTTTGATCAGGCTGATGCTGAAAAGATTAAGGAACGTGAAAAGATCACGAACCACGATATTAAAGCTATAGAATATTTTCTGAAAGAAAGGTTTTTCCAGTCGGGCTGGGGCAAATGGAGCGAATTCATCCATTTTGGCCTTACATCCCAGGATATAAATAACACAGCCATACCGCTTTCAATAAAAGATGCTTTAATAAATGTCTATTTTCCGCTCCTTTATGAACTCAGGGAAACCCTTGCCAATCTTGCAGATGAATGGAAGGAGATTCCCATGCTCGGTCGGACACATGGTCAGCCTGCTTCACCAACAAGGCTGGGTAAAGAGATGCAGGTCTTCATTTCGAGGATAGACGGACAAACCAAATATTTCGGGCAGATACCATTTTCAGCCAAATTCGGAGGTGCAACCGGAAATTTTAATGCACATAAGGTGGCATATCCTGATATTGACTGGATAACTTTTGCAAATAACTTTGTAAATGAAGAACTTGGCCTGCAGAGATCTCATCCGACGACACAGATCGAACATTATGATAATCTCGCTGCATTGTTCGATAATATGCGCAGGGTAAACACTATTCTTATTGACCTGGCAAGAGATATCTGGACATATATCTCAATGGATTACTTTTCTCAGAAGATTAAGAAAGGTGAAATTGGTTCATCTGCTATGCCTCACAAGGTAAATCCTATTGATTTTGAGAATGGTGAAGGAAATCTTGGCTATGCAAATGCAATATTTGAGCATCTCTCTGCAAAACTGCCTGTATCCAGACTTCAGCGCGACCTTACAGATTCAACAGTGCTCAGAAATGTAGGTGTTCCAATCGGGCACTCTGTTCTGGCATTCAGCTCAATGCTTAAAGGTCTCAACAAACTGATAGTTAACAGGGATAAGATAAGAATTGACCTTGAAAATAACTGGGCTGTTGTTGCAGAGGCTTTGCAGACAATTCTGAGGCGCGAAGGATATCCTAATCCTTACGAGGCACTGCTGGAACTTACAAGAACAAATCAGAAAATAACACATGAAGCAATATCGCTTTTTATAGATAACCTGGACCTCAGGGATGAAGTAAAAGCAGAATTGAAGGCGATAACACCACTGAACTACACAGGTTTTTAACCCCGATCCGGTAAATGAAGAATATCAGATTACTGCTTAAATACTTTGCACCATACCGCTGGTCTGCAATCAGAAGCATTGGTTATAATATACTCGGAGGCTTATTTGCACTATTCTCTTTCTCTCTGGTAGTACCTTTCCTGAAGATATTATTTAACCAGATGGAAGTGGTTCCCCACCCAGGTGAGTTTCAAAGTACGTTCAGTTACATCCAGCAGTTTTCACGTTATTATCTTTCAGCATTTATTGAACAGAATGGCAAAGCCGGAGCACTTCTGCTTGTTGTTGTGATTGTTATTGTCGCAAGTTTACTGAAGAATACTTTTATATTCCTTGCCAATAACAGTATAGCATTTATCCGTTCGTGTACAGTCCGTGACCTGCGAAAGAAACTATACGATAAATTTCTGAAGCTCCCCATTTCATTCTTCACCGATACCAGGAAAGGAGATGTAATGACCAGGATCTCGAATGATGTTCAGGAGATAGAGATTTCTGTAATTGCCTCATTAACAATGATGTTCAGGGATCCTTTGTACATTATTATCTATGTTATTTATCTGTTTTTTTCAAACTACCAGCTTTCTCTTTTTGCCATGGTTCTGTTACCGTTAAGCGGATGGCTGATCGGAAGAGCAAGCCGTACTTTGAGATCTTCATCCCTTCATGGTCAGGAAAACCTCGGAAAACTTCTGACTGTAGTGGAAGAAACACTTACAGGACTCAGAATTGTTAAAGTATTTAATGCAGAAAGCAAAATGCAGAAGCAGTTTGCCGTTGCAAACGAAAGATATTCAAAGATTTTCAAGAGGGTAACCAGGAAATATTTTCTTGCGTCCCCTTTGAGTGAGTTTCTATCTACCATCGTATTAATGATGATTTTGTATGTCGGCGGAACAATGGTTCTCTTAGGGAACGGAAAAATGTTACCGGAACAGCTTATTGCCTACCTGATTGTCTTTTCACAGATTATTCAGCCAGCAAAAAATATAACTACTGCTTATTTCAGTATTCAGAAAGGCATGGCATCAATTCAAAGGGTTGATGAGATACTTGATGCCGAGGAAAAGATTGTGGAAAAGGAAAATGCTGTATCGAAAAAAGGGTTTGATGATTCAATAGAATTCAAGGGTGTCTGGTATGGTTATAACAGCGAACCGGTATTGAAGGACATAAATCTGAAAATCAGGAAAGGCCAGACTGTAGCAATTGTCGGAAAATCAGGAGCAGGGAAGTCCACTCTTGCCGACCTTCTTCCCCGTCTGATAGATGTTGACAGGGGAGCAGTTCTGATTGACGGTACAGACATCCGCGACATGAAACTTAAGGATCTACGTTACCTTATGGGTATGGTAAGTCAGCATCCTATTCTGTTTAATACAACCTTTACTGAGAATATAGCTTTCGGGTTAGATTCTGCTGAAAAAGAGAAGGTTGAGAATGCTGCAAGAATAGCAAATGCTCATGATTTTATTCTGGATACAGAAGCAGGCTATGAAACTTTTGTAGGGGAATCAGGCAATAAGCTTAGCGGAGGTCAGCGCCAGAGGATAAGCATTGCAAGGGCGATAATGGCAAATCCTCCGATTCTTATTCTTGATGAAGCTACATCTGCTCTCGATACCGAATCGGAGCGGCTTGTTCAGGATGCAATCCTTAAGCTTATGAAAAGCCGTACTTCTCTTGTTATTGCACATCGACTGTCAACAATACAGCATGCTGATATCATTGTTGTGCTTGACGAGGGTCGTATTGTTGAGACAGGTACACATGATGAACTTGTCAGTAAGGCTGATGGATTCTATAAGAAACTGCATAGTTTCCAGGCGATTTAGGAATGAGTGGGAGATGGGGAGAATGGGAGATTGGGAGAGTGGGAGAGTGGGAGAGTGGGAGAAGAGGATGATCTGATTAATTCAATAATACAATAATTCAAATATGTCACGACTAATTACATACATTGCCATTGTGATGTTTTCTGCATCTGTAACAGGCTTCTCACAAAAGGGAAAACATACTTTTGAATTCAGTGAGACTGAGTTTCTTCTTGACAAAAAGCCCTTTCAGATAATCTCCGGAGAGATGCATCCTGCTAGAATACCTGTGGAGTACTGGCGTCACAGGATACAAATGGCAAAGGCAATGGGTTGTAATACAATCTCTGCCTATATTTTCTGGAATTTTCATGAATCGCAGGAGGGTGTGTACGATTTTGAGACTGAAAACCATAACCTGGCTCAATTCTTCCAGATAGTGCAGGAAGAGGAGATGTTTCTGATAGTCCGGCCCGGACCATATGTATGTGCCGAATGGGAACTGGGAGGAATACCTCCGTACCTGCTTCGTATACCTGACATTAAGGTCCGTTGTATGGATCCACGATATATGGCTGCAGCGGAACGGTATATCGGAAAACTTGCCGAAGTGATTAAACCATACATGGTCACAAAGGGCGGGCCTCTGCTGATGGTACAGATTGAGAATGAATACGGAAGTTACGGGAATGACCGCAATTATATGGCAAGACTTAAAGAAGTATGGACAAATAACGGTGTTGATGTTCCTACCTTTACGGGCGACGGACCAACTACTTACATGCTTGAGGCCGGATCATTGCCAGGAAGTGCGGTTGGTCTTGATCCGGGCAACTCACCTGCTGATTTTGAACTCGCAGCAAAGATGAACCCCGGAGTTCCGGTATTCAGCAGTGAAACTTATCCCGGATGGCTTACCCATTGGGGTGAAGAGTGGGCCAGACCTGATACCGCCAGACTTATGAAAGAAGTTAAGTTCCTGATGGATAATAAAAAATCATTCAATCTCTATGTTATTCATGGAGGAACAAATTTTGGATTCACTGCAGGTGCCAACTCGGGTGGAAAGGGATATGAACCTGATGTTACAAGTTATGATTACGACGCACCCATAAATGAGCAGGGACAACCTACTCCAAAATATTTTGCCTTGCGAAACCTTATTGGATCCTATCTTCCAAAAGGAAAGAAACTTCCACCTGTACCCGAGCCAATACCCGCCATAGAACTTTCTGCAATAGGTTTACAGCCATTCAATTCTATGTGGAACCTGCTTCCCGAACCCATTAGTTCGGTACAACCAAAACCTTTTGAGGCTTTCGGTCAGGATTACGGTTTTATCCTGTATAAAACTGAGCTGATAGGTCATAAATCAGGCAAGCTGGTAGTAACTGAGCTTCATGATTATGCCACTGTTTTCCTGAACGGCAACTATATTGGAAAGATCGACAGAAGGCTTGGGGAAAACTCAATAGATATACCAGTTACCGAGGTCAAAAATCCTGTCCTTGAGATCTTTGTGGAAGCAATGGGCAGGATAAATTTTGCACAGCATATAATTGACAGAAAGGGAATTACTGAAAGAGTTACATTAAATGGAATGACTCTTATGAACTGGCAGATCTATACTTTCCCCATGAACAGACAGAAAATATATGATCTGCGATCCTCAGGTAAAAATCTTAACAAGCCTGGTATTATCTTCAAGGGAAACTTTATGTCTATGGAGAAAGGAGACACTTTCTTTGATGTATCAAATTATACAAAAGGGATTATATGGGTCAATGGTCATAACCTTGGCAGGTATTGGAACATTGGGCCGCAGAAAAGACTATACTGTCCTGATTCCTGGATCAAGGAAGGTCTGAATGAGGTTATCATCTTTGACCTTCACCAGACTGAGGCTAAGCCTATATTCGGGTTTAAGACTTTATACTAGATGAGGATAGTAATCAGTAATCGGTAGTCAGTAATCAGTAATCAGTTAGGTTGGATCAATCCCTTACCGATTACCGAATACCGATTACCTTTTACCTTTTACCTTTTAAAACTGATGTATCAGTTCAAGAAATTTATCAGCAAGTGGTTTCTCAACGCCTGGCATTAACTTAGTTACGCGTACTTCATAACCACCTTCAGGAAACATTTTGTCGGTGCAGATATAACCACTTGATCCGTTACAATGAGTAACAACGATTGTACCTGAATAGGGTGAGCGGTTTTTGATATCCATTCCAATCTCATTTACAAGTTCACCTGAGACTCCGGATAGTACAAGGTCACCTATCTTGAAGACTGTTAGTCTGATTTCTGTTTCAGCTGCCGGCTCAAGTTTATCAACCGGAACATCGGCTGAAGAGGGTTTTTTCCCTGGAAACATCATAGCATGGTTTGCAGTCTGTATTTCTTTAAGAGGATATGTCTTTACATCTTTTAGAATCCTTTTGGTTTCCATGGCTACATGGAACCCGACTGCCTCAATTTCAGTGAAGTTTTTACCGGGTCCGTACAGAGGATTAATATCTCCGGATGCTCCTGCGGTTATGGCAACCACAACATTTTTACCGATATCATTTTTTATATGTCTTGCTGCCGCACCCGGCCAGTCACCGGTAATCAATGTATTATCCTGACCACTGGTGGTTGCATGGCATGGCCAGTTAACAAGCACAGCCAGAGGTTTATTGTTCATGTCATCAAATCTGACGACAACAAGATCATGGTCACAGGGTCCTTCAGGATTTCTACCGAGAATGATTGTACCATTAGCAGCCAAAGCCCGGCGGTTGATATTCATTTTACATTCACCTTTGACGATTCCCATTTTTACCGGAACAGGATTTTTTGTTGCTGTTGTTGCCAGTGACATAATCCTTTCCTTCAGGAATTTAAGATAGGCAGGTACTGTATTTGTAACATCCGAATCAGATGATCTTGGTGACGGAGCTCCATGATTATGAACTGAGGTGATCATGATATTCTCAGGTGACACACTTGTAGCTTTTGACAGATCCGCCTTCAGCTCATCTATAGTTGAAGAGCTGAAACCAATAAGGTCTAATGTTAATATAAGCGCCTTGACTTTTTCACCTGTAAAGTAAAGTGCTGATGCATATAAACTGTCATGTATGCCTGTTGAAGGTTCTGTGCGGGCAGCATAACCGGCCATTACAGTTGGTGCAGGAGGCGTAATATTTACCTGGCTGACTCCCATTTTGAAAACCGGAACATCAGTTGTCTTGTTCTGACAGTATGCTAATGAAGGCAATGAAAGAATAACTACTGTAATAATCACTGAAAGAATTGACTTTTTCATGTCCATGATATTAAATGGTTACTTGATTATTTTATTTCAAATGTGGCTTTTGCCCTGATATCGTTTGATGAACTTCCGACCATTATTTCAAATGATCCGGGTTCAACCACTTTTTCCATGTGCTTGTTATAAAGTGCCAGGTCATCATGTTTGATTTTGAAACTGACGCTTTTTGTCTCGCCGGCTTTCAAAGGTTTTTTGACGAAGCCTTTTAACTCTTTTACCGGAACTGTTACACTGGCAATCAGGTCTCTGATATACAATTGAACAACTTCCTTACCATCCCTGTTCCCGGTGTTTTTCACGTCAATGCTGATATTAATTTCTCCGTAAGGACCGGTGACCTGGGGAGTTACCTGCAGATTGGAATATTCAAAACCTGTATAACTCAAACCATATCCGAATTCCCAGAGGGGAGTGGCAGGCATATCGGCATATGCACTTCCCCATCCTTCTGTTATCCAATGCTCTTTTTCAGGCATATAGTTATAAAAGGAGGGAAACTGGCCCGAATGTCTGGGAACAGTTATAGTTAACTTTCCACTCGGATTACAATCACCGAAAAGAATATCTGCAATTGCATGACCTCCCATCTCACCTGGTATCCAGGCTTCAACAATAGCAGGTATTTTTTCCGCAGCCCATCTGATGGAGAGTGGTCTTCCGTTAATTAACACAAGGATTGTCGGGGTACCTGTTTCATAAACTGCCTTAAGAAGTTCCTCCTGAGAACCTGTCAGATCGAGACTGGCAACATCATAGCCTTCGCCGCTTGTGCCTTTTTTATCGGGTGCATGCCATTCATTTTCTCCGAGGACAACTATAGCAATATCTGATTCTTTTGCAATTTTCCCGGCACTGGCGATATCCTTATTCTTATCACCAATTACCTCACAGCCTTTAGCATATTTTACGGATGACTGTGATCCAACCTTCGCTTTTACACCATCAAGTACGGTTACTATATCCTGGAGTACCACCCTGGAGGTATAATCTCCAAGCTGGTTTTTCTCATTATCGGCATTTGGGCCAATAACAGCAATCCTTTTAATATCCTTTTTCACAGGAAGAAGACCTTTCTCATTTTTCAGAAGGACAATTCCTTCTCTTGCTGCTTCGAGTGCCAAATCCTGACTTTCTTTTGTATGAGTAATTTTTATCGCCCTTGCCGGATCAACATAGGGATTTTCAAATAATCCAAGCCTGTATTTCTGCTCAAGTATACGGGTTACTGCCCTGTCAATAAGCTCCATCGAAACCTTACCCTCCTTTACATTATCGATCATTGGCCTGATATATCCGTTCTCGTAAGAGATGCCAACATCCAGTCCTGCCTTAATTGCAAGTTCCCCTGTCTCTTTTTCATCTGCCGCAAGCCTCATGTATGACAATGTGCTTAATCCTCCTCCTTCGCTGAGTACAAGTCCCTTAAACCCGTATTCTTCCCTTAATATTCTGGTAAGAATGAATTCATTTCCGTGTGTCGGAATCCTGTCGATAGCAGGATATGTTGCCATTACGCCCAAAGCACCTGCCTCCTTAATTCCTGCTTCCCAGGGAGGAAGAAATACTTCCCTGAGAGTTCTTTCTGATATTTCCATGGCTCCGCGTTCAAGTCCACCGGCAGGCTGGCTTTGTCCCGGATAATGACATAATCCGGCTACTGTTTTATCCTTTGCAGTCAGATCATTTCCCTGTACCGCATTTACAATTGTTTTAGCCATTCTTGCACAAAACCAGGGATCTTCGCTATAGCCTTCCTGGTTTCTACCAAGCCTCGGATCCCTGTTAGGCTCAACCACAAGAGTGAATATCTGATGGATACCAACAGCACGCGCTTCACGGGCTGCGATGGTATATATATCATCAATCAGATCAAGATTCCATGTGCTTCCCAGAGCAAGTCCTTCAGGGAATATAGTTCCTCCTGAACACATCAGACCATGAGTTCCTTCCTCAGTCTGAAGAAGAGGAATGCCAAGACGGGTTTTCCCGATTGCTGTTTTCTGAAGCTCATTGAAGAAGTTAGCCTGCTGAAGCGTACCTTCATGAAGGATTGTATTGGCCAGTGTAAAAAATCCTCCTATTGGACCAGGCATACTTTCGAATGTGCCTTCTGTTAATTTTTTAACAGCACTTGTTTTTTCCTGGACGTTTTTACCAAGTGGCCCTTCATAAACACAGGGCATGTTCATCTGTCCGATTTTTTCTTCGAGTGTCATCCTTCCAAGAAGGTCGGCAACTCTCATATTTACAGGGTATATCGGATTTTTATAAGGAGGAAGGGGAGAATGAACATTTTCACCTCTTTTCTCCTTAATATATGCAGCTATATTATGTACATTATCTATCCATATACCGTTGGCCGGATCAGAAGCATATTGACAAATTGCTTCAAGTGTTTCAAGCCTGGAGGTCTGGAATCCGTCTGTATTCATCTCATGTCCTGCCAGAACGAGCCACTGACCTGCAGCTTTTGCTGCCTCAATAAATTCTAAGATCTGTTCAAATGATTTTCCGTCGAGTTCCCTTCCTGTCAGCTGAGCCATATCACACCAGGATGGGTCATTTGCTGACTCGTCAAGCCATCCGCGCCCTGATTCAAAAGTCGATGCTATTACAGGAATATAGCTTTTTGTATTTACACCTTTCCCAATGAATTTCTGACCGCAGGGGTAAGCAAATGAAACCGGATCAATACCAAGAGTATTCTTAATGAAGATGCTTGCCGAATCGAGTTCATTTTTCATTGAAAGGATCGAATAATCTTCGAGTGCTCTCTCCCTGGCCCAGAAAAAATTTCCGGTACAGGGATGTACAAGAGAATGGTTTCCGATATCATGACCGTTTTTAACTGCATTTTTCCATCCGTCAAGACGTTGAAGCATGCTGTTGGGAGAGACATAGAAAGTTCCTTTAACACCGTATTTATCAAGAAGAGGAATGCCCTTGTCAATCTGTGATAACCTCGCATCATCAAAAGTTAAGCTCAGCGCCATCTTCTTACCCTCCGGCCAGGGAAATGAGGGGTTAATCTTTTTTGAGTCCTTATCGTAGGACTGACCTGATAACGCAAATGAAATCAGTGATAAAATAATTGTCAGAAACACTTGACTTAACCTGGTTCTTCTGATCATATTCATGAGTTTTAGGTGTTTATTTTTTGATTTCCAGAATTGTACCGGCAATATGTCTTATGCCATTATACCTGTTAAAATAATAGGTGACAATAATATGATTGTCATCCATCATAACCGGCCAGGTATATCCTATGTCGGAGTTACCACCGTCATCCCTGAGAATTATCTCCCTGGCAGTGGCAAAATCTGTGCATTCTGAGTTGAGAATTCTTGCCCTTATGCCGAATGGCTGGTGCCGGTAGCCATATGTTAGCAACACCCTGTTGTCAGGAAGGCGTAATGCATTAAGCGGATGTCCCTGAAAACCCATTGATTCCCATTTACCGAATGATTTGCCGCCATCGGTTGACCGTGCAATGCATGCCTGGTCGTCATAGGCTGCTGTACGAAGAAAGGCAACAATATCGCCTTTCGGTGTTTCATAAAGTGATGTTTCATTAAAAGTCACTGAGTCGTCCTGTGCAATGGGGCAGGAGTAAGCCCAATTCAAGCCATTATCGTCTGATGTCATGAGATGAACTGATGTAATGCCTTCTGCAGTAGATGATGCTACTGCCCAGAGAATTCTTCCGTCATTTGATTCGCAGAGTGCCCCCCTGTTATATGCAGGAAGTTTTGTGCCATATGCATTATAGAATACCTCAAATGGAACAGGAGCAGGATAGATAACAGGATCCCAGTTTATTCCTCCATCAAATGAACGTGTTAGATAACCACCAAGGAAAATTGCTCCACCAGCAGATACATATGGTTTTTTAAGATTTGGTATTCCGTCAGGTCTGACAAAGGCCCATCCATAACTTGTGCAGAGCAATGTGCCGTCCTTTAATTGCAAAAGGCAGGGGTCCTGTGATCCTCCGAAGGCATGGGCATATATAAGTTCAGGTTCTTTTGTCCAGGTTTCCCCGTCCTTTGAGCGAACCAGTACAAGAAAACTGTTGGGATCGACATGGCTGTTGCCTCTTTCTCCGAATATATGACGGTTTGGGGCTCTCCTGAAAGCAACAATCAATTCACCATCAGGGCGTCTGAGTACAGAAGGGAAAGCTGAATAAAACATCGAATCCTGGTAGATAACAACATCTTTTACCTTCACCAGTTCCGATAAATTTAAAGCAGATTCCTTCCTATTGTCTGAACAGGAAACTGCCAGTATGAAAAAGGCAGGCAGTAATTTGTAAATAGCTTTGAAATTACCAGTCATAATATTGTGTTCTGTTGTGTCATGTAGTGTGCTCTAGTATTATTCAAACCCACCCCCGGCCCCTCCAAGGAGGGGAGCCTTATGTTCCATCAATTTT
>Ga0129298_10000620_pt1 | contig 14335 bp, 16 predicted proteins | sample I19B2metaG_FD_94707 | JGI IMG/M metagenome (GOLD analysis project Ga0129298, IMG submission 94707) | Lake sediment bacterial and archeal communities from Gulf of Boni, Indonesia to study Microbial Dark Matter (Phase II) - ​I19B2 metaG | ecosystem: Environmental > Aquatic > Freshwater > Lake >... | reverse complement strand
AATGGTTCAAGACGTAACCAGCAATCACCGTATTGTCCTCTTCCTCCAGATTGACGTTTATATTTCCCTTGCACTTCAGATTTAATTTTAATTGTCTCCTTATATGGTACCCGTGGACGGCGTAATTCAACCCCCACATTATACCTTTCCTTAATCCGATTAATCATCACTTCCAACTGGGTTTCCCCGATACCGTAAACAACCGTCTCTTTGGTCTCGGTATTATAATGCCACTTAATTGTCGGGTCTTCCTGAACAACTACCGATAGAGCATTGGCAATTTTTTCTTCCTCTCCTGAAGTTTTCGGATAAATTGCCAGATCCATACTGGCTTGAGGAAAAACAATCGGTTTAAGGGTTATTACTTCTTTCTCATTACATAGGGTATCGTTAGTTAAACTTTCTTTCAATTTAGCCACGCAACCAAGGTCACCTGCCGATAAATTAGGCACATCAATACGTTTTTTACCCTGCACTACACACAGTTGCCCAGCGCGTTCACGAATCCGACGATTAGAATTGTATACATCAGTTCCTTGAGCCAAAGTTCCCGAATGGACTTTCAGATATGAAATTTTGCCTGTGTGCGGTTCAAGAAAAGTTTTAAAAATTAGTACACTTAAAGAATTTTTTTCCTCAATCCTTGGTTTCGGAAAATAGTCAATTATAAAATCAAGGAGGACATGAGGACCGATGTTCTTTATTGTTGAACCACAAAAGAGAGGCACAATTTTTCTTTCCCTGATTGCTTTTTCCAAGGTTACCTTCAGTTCATTTAACTTAATTTCTTCGCCATTTAAATATTTTTCAATCAAGACTTCATCTTCACTGGCGATAGTTTCAATAAGTTCGGCGTGCTTTTTTTCAACTAAATCTTCAAGTTCTGAAGGTATTTCTAAAGTCTCGGTTTTTGTTTCTGAGAACTTAAGCAATTTTTTATTTAAAAGGTCAACAACCCCGGAAAAATTTACTGCCTCACCGTAAGGGAGATAAAATGGTTGTGCTTGGGGAGTTAACTTCTTTTTTATTTCTTCAATGAAATGCCAGAAATTAATCTCTTCTTTATCCAATTTATTAATATAAATCACGGGAACTAACCCCTTGGTTGTAGCTTCCTCCCAGAGACTTTCTAAAGTTAGATCCAAACCGACACTACTATCAAGCACGAAAATTGCTGTTTCACAGACATTCATCGCTGCGTAAACTTCACCGATAAAATCAGCATAACCCGGTGTATCTAGGAAATTTATTTTTTTATCTTTATACTCAAGGGAAGCCAAGGTAAGATAAAGTGAACTTTTCCGATCGATTTCTTCAGGGGTAAAGTCGGAAATAGTATTTCCTTCTCCCACTTTTCCTAAACGGGTAATTACTCCAGCATTATAAAATAGCGTTTCCAATAGCGAAGTTTTACCACTTCCGCCACTACCAAGAAAACAGACATTACGCAAATTTTCTTTTTCGTAAGTTTTCATTTTTTCTATCTCTCCACCTCTGTTTCTTCTTCGGGAACTTTCTCGGCAAACTCTTCTAAGGGTGGAATTTCCGATAAACTCCTTAAGCCAAAATATTTAAGAAATTTATCAGTTGTGCCGTAAAGTAAAGGGCGTCCGATACTCTCTTTTCTTCCGCAGACATGAATAAGATTTTTCTCTAAAAGTGTTTCCAAAACTGCGATTACTTCCACACCGCGGATCTCTTCAATTTCCGCACGGCTAATCGGTTGTTTATAGGCAATAATTGATAAAGTTTCCAGAGCCGCGCTGCTCAATTTCAAAGTAATTTTTTCTTTATACAACTTTTTCACCCAAGGAGCATATTGCGGACGTGTACTCATCAGGTACCCCTCGGCAATTTCCTCTATCTGCAAGGCACGGGAAGAATATTCACTACGAAGTTCTTCAATAATTTCTTTTATTTTTTCCTTTTCCAGGTCAAGAAGTTCGCTAATCTTTTCGATTTTCAACGGTTCGCTAGAGACGAAAAGTAAATTCTCAATAATATTTTCTATCTCTTCTTTTTCCATATTTCATTCCGAGATATCTGTCTGGGTAGTTTTTAATTTATAAATTCTAATTTCACCGAAAGAACGAGATTGCCGAGCAACAATTTGTTTTAAACGAATTAATTCCAGAAGCGCTAAAAATGTCACAATCATTGAAAGACGACCTTCTGCAAAATTAAAAAGTTGACGGAAAGTAATATAAAGCTTCCCTTCCAGGCAACTTAAGATATAACGTATCTTTTCTTCTAATGGAATTTCTTCATAAATAATCTCTTTAACTTCTTCTTTTGCTTCACGGATAACTTGGCGGAAAGATTCCAGCAGGTCAAAAAGACTTACATTTAAAACGAATTCTTCTTCATCAAATTGGGGTTCTTGATGATAAAAAATGTTTTCTCGCTGTAATTCTTGTGTTTCAAGATATTTCCCGGCTTCTTTAAATTTTTGGTATTCCAAAAGTTTTGCTACAAGTTCAGCCCGTGGATCCTTTTCTTCTTTTTCTTCTTCCGATACTGGTGTGGGAAGAAGCATCCGTGCTTTAATCTGCATTAATGTCGCTGCCATCACCAAAAATTCACCCACCGCTTCTAAATTAAGCATCTTCATCAACTCTACATATTCTAAATATTCAGCAGTGATCTGGGAAATTGGAATATCATAAATGTCAAGGTCGTTCTTTTTAATTAAATAAAGTAATAAATCAAGAGGACCTTCAAAAATTTCTAATCTTACTGTGTAATCCATCTTTTATAAAGCGATCCAGACAGATAACTGCTATGATTCAGACAGATTTTTTCATTTGTTTGAATCAGCTTTTTTATCTCGTCTACATCGTCTCTTTTATCTGTTTGCATCGTATTATTGAAGATTCATTGCTTTACGCACTTCGGCCATTGTTTTCTGAGCAACAATTTGCGCTTTTTCTTTTCCTTGAAGAAGAATTTTTTTAATTTTTTCTGGGTCAGAGGCTAATTCTTTTCGTCTTTTCCGAAAGGGCTCTAAAAAGTGATTCAAAATTACAGCCAGTTCCTTTTTACAGGCAACGCAACCAATTTTTCCTTTTTCACATTCACCCCGCACTTTTTCAAAAAAGTGTGGAGCTAAGGCTTGATAAAAAGCGTAAACCACGCAGCCGGAAGTCTCCGGATGTCCGGGGTCATCAATTCTTATTTTTTGCGGATCAGTAAACATATTCCTTACTTTCTCGGTAACCCCTTCTTCCGAATCCGAGAGGTAAATTGCGTTATTATAAGATTTTGACATCTTTCGCCCATCAACACCCGGCAATTTCGCTGTTTCCGTCAGTAATGCCTGAGGTTCGGGTAAAATTTTACCCCGCTCTTGTGTGCAAGGGCGGGGTGAACCATAAAAATTGTTAAATCGCCGTGCAATTTCCCGGGATAATTCTAAATGTGGTAACTGATCTTCGCCAACCGGGACAAATTCCGCCTTGTAAATAAGAATGTCTGCCGCCTGTAAAACTGGGTAACCTAAAAATCCATAGGTTGATAAATCTCTATCTTTAATTTCTTGTAATTGTTCCTTGTAAGTCGGACAGCGTTCAAGCCAGGGGAGGGGTATAATCATTGAAAGTAGCAAATGTAGTTCTGCGTGTTCCTTAACTTCCGATTGACGGAAAAGAACACTTTTGTTCGGGTTAATTCCGGAGGCTAACCAATCAATGACCATCTCCGATATATTTTCTTGAAGTTCACCTGGATTCGCATATTCAGAAGTTAACGCATGCCAATCAGCAATCATATAATAGCACTCATATGAATCTTGCAAATTTACCCAGTTGTTTAGAGCACCAAAATAATGACCAACATGCAATTTTCCCGAAGGACGCATTCCAGAAAGAATTCTTTTCATTTCATCTAAAACTTGATTCCAATAAGTAAAAGCCGATGCAAAAAAACTACAATTGGCCAGAGAACCGAACCTAAGAAACCGCTGTAAAAAAGGAAAATAACAATAATGAACCCATAAGGGGCAAGGGAATCGTACTTATAAGATAAATCTAAGGGCAATAAACCCGAAACAACCCGTGAACCATCAAGCGGTGGTATGGGGATAAGGTTAAACACACCCAAAACTAAATTTATCAATACCGAAAAATTTAAGGTATCGTAGAAAACTAAACCTCTAGGTACGAACCAAAGAAATATTGCTGAGATAACTGCCAGAAGAAAATTTGCTCCCGGACCGGCTAAAGCAACTTTAACTAAATCCTGCCGTAGATTATTGAATTTTGTTGGATTAATCGGTACCGGTTTTGCCCAAGCAAAGAGGAAAGGGGACCGACTTAAAATCAAAAGTAAAGGAAGTAAAATTGAACCAAATGGGTCTAAATGCGGTAGAGGATTAAGGGTAATTCTTCCCATTATTCGTGCAGTATCATCGCCACATTTTTCGGCCATCCATCCATGACAACATTCGTGAACTACTACCGCAAAAAGTAATACAAAAATCTGGATCAACATCTTTTCTCTCAATAGAGGAGAATCAAGGACTTCGCACGGCTTTGCCGCACGCAAGGCACGAACTCCTCTTCGTCGTTCAGCCTGTGTCGCAAGTCCCGACATCCTGCCCTTCGGGCCTGTCAAGACACGAGCTCCTTTTCGTCGCTCAGACAGTGTCGGTCAGCGACCCCTTATTGCGCTTACTCGCTCGCTACTTCGTTAGGCGCGCTCCTTCGCTGTCACCCCTTTAAGAGGAAAATGTCGGAGGACAAATTTGATTTCTTTTTCCTTAGTCTGTTTTTCTGATAGGTAAGTCGGCAACTTACCTAAAAGTTTAACCTGAAAAATTTTTTTCAATATTTTTTTATAAATTGGCCCTGGAGGATATCCTATTTTTTTCAAATCTTCACCGTTGAGTACCGGTTTTGCTTTGTCTTTTCTCCTCTGAAAAGTACCAATTAGATTTGTCCAACAAGAATTGGTCACCCCTAAGTATATCAACCCTTGTTCGGGAAGTAAAGAAAGATAGTGATAAAGATGGGTAAGTGAATAGTTTTTCTCCAATGCTTTAAGAGCATCGGGTAAATATTTCTTACTCTGGAGAATTATTTTTCTCTCCTTGCGGGTTAAAACCATCCTTCTGGTAATTTCTTCCGTCTTTTGATAATCTAAATCTTTGATCAGCAGAAGCAACCCTACCAACCAATTTTCGTCTCCTTTTTCCATTTTATAATCTATAGTTTTGGTTTTATCCCAACGGATATCAGGACTCAAGAAACTTAACACACTCCAATCAGCAAGTAAATTAAGGCAATGAGCGGACTCTTTCTCCTTCAAAATGTTCACCATCTCTTCGCGGAAACGTTGCCGGCTAATTGTGAAAAGCGCATTTTTCTTTATCGCTTCTTTTAACCAAGTTAAAGTTTTTTTTTCTAAAGAAAAATTATATCTTCCGGCGAAGCGTGCCGCCCGCAATATCCTGGTCGGATCATCAAGAAAACTTTTTTCGTGAAGCACACGAATAAATTTTTTTTTTAAATCGTTTTTTCCATCAGTAGAATCGACCAATTCGCCAAACTCGTCCGAACTTAAATTTACTGCTAAAGCATTAATCGTAAAATCCCGACGATAAAGGTCGTCTTCAATATTGCCTGGCTCCACTTCCGGCAATCTACCAGGAGAAGGATAGTTTTCCTTACGGGAAAAAGCAAAGTCTATTTCTAAAAGTTGGTTTCCTTTTTCAGGAAATAAAATGGTCGCTGTTCCGAAACGCTGATGTATCTTAAATTTTATTCTTTTCTGCCATGCCTCTCCGGCAAGTCGCCGATGAGGCGACCAAATTTTAAATAACTTTTTTGCCAAATTTATTGCCGTATTTTCCTCAAGTTTCTCTCCACCGGAAATTACAATATCTAAATCCTTGCCCTGCATCCTTCTGGTGCAGGGTTTACTCAGCTTATTCAATAGAAAATCACGTACCGGCCCACCAACCAAATAAGCAGTAAGACCATCCTCTTGGGCTGCTTGCCCAATTTCCTTAAGGAGTCCAAAATTTTTTTTCCCGAATATTTTTTTCATCAATAAACAGGTTTTCACTTTATTATTTCGCCAATTGACAAATCAAAAATTTGTGGAAAGAAACATTGTCCACAAGCGGAAATTCTTGTCTCGCAAAAATCTTGAAAAATTTGTAAAAGACCTTGCTGTTTTTGTTCGCTTTCAATCGGAAATTGCCTGATTTTCTCTGCACCAAAAAGACGGTAAGCCATCAATTTAGCAATATGGTTAACGTTTATTCTTTTCAAAGAGTGATAAAACGAATAGATTATCTTCTGGGTAGATAAATCATTTTCCCGCAATGCATAAAGGTAATATAAAGGAAAAACTGTATTCACCAGAATTGCCGAAACTCGTTCTTCACCAATCAAAGCATATACTTTTTTACTTTTTTTCTGGGAAAATTGGCTGTGGTTGGCAAAATATCCTTCCCCAGGTTGAAAAAAAATTTTTTTCAACTCATTTATTGAATTAGCCATCTTTATTTTTTTATAGAAAGAAAGAAAAAAACCTTCCTTTACTCCTTGCCAATGGCGGTTAAGAAAATGGCTTATCCCCGAAAGACGTCTTAAAGGAAAATTCGCCGGACGGACACCTTTAAATACCCAGCGACTGAGATGAAAAGGTGTAGGCAGAAATTTCAGATAATTTTTCAGAATTGTCCATAACTTTTCAAGATAAATTTTTGTTTCTGGACAAGAAGAAGAAGAAAAATATTTTTCTTCTGGTAAAAGTCCAGAAAGATAAAAATAAAGTGTCTCCAGGAGGTAAATTTTTTCTTCAAGAGGAAAATCTTCCACATAACTTTTAATTTTTTCTAAAGGTAACAAGCGAGCGAGAGTAAGCATCGGCTCACGGTTCGCTTTATAACCTAGACCTTCCATTACCCCTTCATAAAGAAGTTGGTCAAAAGATAATCGTGCTAAGCGCTGATTAAACCGTTCGGTTTTTAATAAAAATCTTCCCGCGCCAGCCCAGAGGAGTAACTTCTCTATTAAGGGATAACTATGAACAGAAATTTTTTTACCACAGTTACCTCTTTTTAAATAAGCACGGGAAGGATAATTTTCCATATCTTCCGGATTGGGGAGGTAATCTTCTCTCAACGCTCCGCGCAGTTCCACACGCTCAGCGTATTCCTGATTTGCTTTTCGGGCAATTTTTTCTTCTTTGCGATTATTGAGAAAAAAAACATGAAGGATTACTTGATTATATTTCTCATCACAGTTATGTTGATGTTTCTTCCAGTCGGATGCTTTCAGGTCTACTTCAATATCTCCAGAAATTATCTTTTCACCAAAACGTATCTCCGCACTTTTAAAATCTGGTCCCTCATCAAGATTCCATTCACCGGGTGAGATAATACAAATCTTTTTACCATCAACTGTCCTTAAACCACGCCGTTCAAATTTTTGTTCATACCAGATTATGCGCAAAATTTTTTCATTGAGGCTCAAGGGAATTTGCTGATAATTCATATCTTTATCTTGGGCTAATAGTTCAATATTTTCACCATCCCGAGCAAAGCCGAGGGAAAACAAATTTTTAGATAATTTTAAATAACGGTCGGTAAAATTTTCTTCTTCGGGTAGAACTAACGGTTCAAGATAAAACATTTGTTCAACTTTTTTCTAAGATTTCTACCGAACATTCACATAACTTTTTAAACTGTTCAGCATCTTTTCTTGACCCGACGATACTGCCATAATGCATTGGGATCGCAAGTGCAGGTTTAATTTTCTCAGTCGCTTTCGCTGCTTCTTCCGCGGTCATCACATAAGTTCCCGAGACTGGTAAAAGGACAATATCACATTTAACCTTTTCCATTTCGGGAATGAAATCAGTATCCCCGGCATGATAATAAAGTTTCTTATTCAAATTAACAATAAAACCGAGATAACCGTTTGCTTTGGGATGGAAAGGCTTATTGAGATTGTAAGCCGGTACAGCACTTATCTCAATTCCTTGCACAGTAATTTTTTCATTCGGTTTGGTAATAATTATTTCACCACTAAGGTTACTTTTACACTGAGAAACAGTAACAATAACTGTATCTTTGGTTTGTATCTTTTTTACATCTTCTGCTGAACAATGGTCATAATGGTCATGAGTAATCAAAATTATGTTTGCCGGCTCACCACCTTTCTTTATCTGCCAGGGGTCAACATAGACAACCATCCTTCGACTTTGCTCGGGATGGTGAGGGTCTCGAACCATCTCTCCGGTAATTTTGAAACTTGCATGCCCTAACCAAAATAAGTTCTCTACCATTTCTCTCGCCTTTGGATAATTAGTTTTGTTAAACTTACTAATCCCATTTCAGTGTCAATCTAAAATTCCTATTTTTAAGTTCGGTTTTTTAAGTTTGGCAAATTTTATTTTTGCCTCATTAAACAGAGAACAAAAAGACTTATCGGCATAAGTTCCGCAGGTAACATATCTTTTTATTTTTGCATTAGCAAGCATCCGTGCACAAAGAGTGCAGGGTGTATGAGTGCAATAAATTGTTGCTCCTTCAATATTTATTCCGTATAACCCCGCCTGAATAATTGCATTTTGTTCTGCATGAATCGCCCGACAGATTTCCTGTCTTGTTCCTGAAGGTATACCTAATTCTTCCCTTAAACAACCCAACTCAAGGCAATCTTTTACTCCCGCTGGTGCACCGTTATAACCGGTAGTGAGCAGACGTTTATCACGGACAATTACCGCACCAACATGGTGTCTCCGACAGGTTGACCTTTCGGCAACCAATAATGCAAGTTTAAGAAAATATTTATCCCATGAGGGACGGGGAACTGGTGAGTAGTGAGTGGTAAGTGGTAAGCGGGAGTTCTCAATTGCAGAAAGAAAAGAGTCAATTCTTTTATGTAATTGTTTAAGCGAACTGTCATTGATGATAACTTTATCGGCTAATTTCATACAGTGGCTAATTTGTTGGTTAAATTTATTTGAAGAATTTTCCTTTTTTTCAGTTTCCATAAATTCAGTAAAAGTTTTTGTGTCCCCTAAACGTTTGCGTTGACACAATCTTTGATAACGCAATTTTGCTGGTGCATCAACACCAAGAATAAAAACAGTTGACAGTTGAGAGTTGATAGTTGATAGTTTACGCAATTCGCTAATTTCGCCAGTATTTCTTATACTGTCAATGACTACATTTTTATGTTTTTGAATTTGCGATAAAAGTTTTTTTACCAGTACTGCTTTACCATATTTTTTTCTTAATTTCCGTCCAAAATTAATCAAATTTTGGCGAGAAAGGTCTAACCCCACTTTTTCTGCTTCGGTACGTAAAACATCGGATAAAGAGTAAACCCGGTAACCTTTAGTGGATAAATATTTTGCAACTTCTCCTTTGCCACAGGCATTTGGACCGGTAAGACCAATAATCATTTCAATATGTATACCCCGCTGGGGACGAGAAAGCATCCTTAATCAATTCAATACCCTCTGGAGAAATAGATACAACATCAAATCTAAATAATAGACGGTCTTTAAGGAGGTGTTTTTGTTTTAGATAATAGAGTGCAACTTTAACAATCTGTCTTTGTTTATGGTGAGTAACTGCCTCTTGAGGAGAACCAAAACTTAGCCCTTGACGAGATTTTATTTCAATAAAGGCAATTATATTTTTATCCCGGGCAATTAAATCAATTTCACCCAGTTGGCAACGATAATTCTTTTCAAGAATACGGTAACCCTCTTTTTCTAAGAACTCTAAGGCGATTCTTTCCCCGTAATGCCCGAATTCTTGCCATCGCCCTTTATTTTCAGGAAATATTTTTTTCTGCCTGTTCACTAACACTACCTGTTGTTTCTTTAACCGTTTCTCCCTCAACCCGAGCAGCGCGACCGAGAGCATAGCGTAAGTAATATAATCGCGCTCGTCTTATTTTACCTGATTTTGAAACTTCAATTTTTTCAATTTGTGGGGAATACAAGGGAAAGGTGCGCTCTACACCGATACCGGAAGAAATCTTTCGTACTGTAAAAGTGCGGGATAAACCTGTCCCACGGTAACGAATTACGATCCCTTCAAAAGGTTGTAAACGCACCACCGCTTCGCTTGGCTTCTCCGAGGGATTTTCAACAATCTTAAACCATACTCTTACCGTATCACCGACACGGAATTGAGGTAAGTCTTTCTTTAATCCTGATTTTATTATTTGCGATTCAACCAGGTCAATCAGTCCACGCATATTTTTTCTTTACCTTTTCTACAATTTTTTTCTCTCCTTTGGTTAAACGTATCTTCGTCAGTAAATCCGGGCGCCGTAAATAGGTATTTTTAATTGCCTCTTTCCTACGCCAGAGAGCAATTTTCTTATGATCCCCGGAAAGGAGAACTGCGGGCACCCTTTTACTTCGGTAACATCGGGGTCGGGTATACTGAGGGTGATCAAGAAATTTACCACTAAAGGACTCACTTTTCAGCGATTCACTCTTTCCTACAACCCCGTGTAGAAGACGAACAATACTATCAACAAGGACTAAGGTAGGTATTTCACCTCCAGTTAAAATATAATCACCGATGGAAATTTCTTCATCAATCCAGGAATATACTCGCTCATCCACGCCTTCGTAATGGGCGCAGATTAAAATTAAATGTTTGTATTTTGCTAATCTTTCTGCTTCTTTCTGATTAAAGAGTTTTCCCTGCGGAGAAAGAAGAATTATTTTTTGCTTTTTGTTCTTTGCTCTTTGTTTAATCGCTTTTAGGGCTCGCCAGATTGGTTCGGGTTTCAAAACCATACCCGGACCACCGCCGTAAGGGCGATCATCGCAAAGGCGATGTTTAGCAACGCCAAAATTACGTAAATTGTGAACGAAAATTTTTACTTTTCCCTTTTCAATTGCCCTTTTGATAATACTTTCATTAAAGGGACCAACAAACATTGAAGGGAAAAGCGTAATTATGTCTATCCTATTCAATAATTTCTACAGTTACACGTTTATTTTGTTTTGCTGAAGCAGCGTTAACAATCGTTCTGATTGCTTTAATAATTCTCCCTTCTTTACCAATGATTTTTCCGCGGTCAGTCTCAGCAACTTTCAGTTCAAGAATTCTTGTCCGCTCCCCTTCAACTTCCTTAATCTCCACCTGCGTGGGGTAATCAACCAACGCTTTAGCCATCGTCAATAAAAGGTCCTTCATCTTCTCTTTTCACCTCCATTTTCCCGTTCAGAAAAACTAACCTGACTTTTCGCCGGGCTTGCTCACCGAATCCGGCTCGCCTCGCTGCGAAGCGGGCTTTTCGCTTTTCTTTAGATTTCTTTTCAAAAGATTACTCACTGTTTCTGAGGGTTGCGCACCTTTTGCTAACCAGAACTTAACTCTTTCTGCAGCAAACCTAAATTCCTTAGTTTTTGGGTTGTAATAACCAAGTTTTTCAATAATTTCTCCGTTCCTTTTTTTTCTTTTTTCCACTGCTACCAAACGAAAAAAGGGATGCTTCGGACGACCGAGACGTTGAAATCTTATTCTTACCGCCATTTCTCCTCCAATTCTTATTTTCAAAATTTGTAACGATTATACATTAAAATATTTTTTTAGTCAAATTCTCTATCCGAGTTACTTATATGGGAGAAATACTTTTTCTTAATTCAAAAATTGCTTTTCGGATATTACCGCTACGAAAAATACTGTTCCCCGCAACAAAAATACTTGCCCCCGCCAAAGCACATTGTTTTGCAGTCGCCGGATTAATCCCACCATCAACTTCAATTTCCAAATTAAGTTTTCTTTTATTTAAGATTTTTCGTAAGTAGGCTACTTTAGGTAAAACTTCCGGCATAAATTTCTGTCCAGAAAAACCCGGTTCAACTGTCATCACCAGCACCAAATCTAAATTCTTAAGATAGGGAAGAATTGTCTCCAGTGGAGTTTTCGGTTTAATCGCCAAGCCAACTTTGAGATACCCGCCATCGGTTTTCACCTTTCGATAAGTTAGAATTTTTTTGATTTCCGTAGGAGTGGACGCTTCAGAATGGAAGGTAATATATTTTGCACCTGCGGAGATAAAACGCTCAACAAATTTAGCAGGATTTTCAATCATTAAATGAACATCAAAAGGCAACGCAGTATATTTTCTCAAGGACTCTAATAATAATGGTCCGAATGTAAGATTGGGAACAAAATGTCCGTCCATTACATCAAGATGTAAAAGGTCAGCATCGGCACGCTCAACTAATTTCAACTCTTTTTGCAAGCAAGAAAAGTCAGCACTGAGTAGTGAAGGGGCAATTTTATTTTTCATTCAAGTATTCTTTCTTCAACTAAAATTTCGTTGGCAAATATTTTTATTTTTCCTTTGTCTTCAACTGCTAAGGGTAAATCAATTTTTGTCCCCGGTAAATGTGCCTTCTCGTAGACGATACGCTCTCCAGCGCTATCTTCAAGGAAAATACGGATATTCTTTTCTTCATCTGCCTGCGGTATTTCGTAATGCAACCAATATAATTTCTTAAATGTTTCTTTAATTCGCCCACTTACTACGAGTTTTATCTCGCTTTCTTTGCTCACCACGGTATCTGCTGAGGGTATCTGTTTAAGGATCGTCCCTTTCGGTAATGTTGAATTTGTATCTTCCTCAATCTGTTTAATTTTTAAATTGCGTTCTTGCATCCAGAGTTCCGCTTCGGAAATATTTTTGTTTACGAAATCAGGCATCAATACTATCCCCGCTGGCGGTAATCCAAGAGAAAGAACTAAATTAACCAAACTATCTCTCGCTACCGCAGTCCCCACTAAAGGTTTCTGGCGAATTATTTTCCCTTTTTCAACAGTAAGACTGTAACTTTGGTCAATTTCACCTAATGCCAAATTGCTCCGCCGTAAAATAACCTCTGCAGAACGTAAAGACTGATTCGTTAAATCCGGAATAAAAATTATTTCCCCTCCCCGGGAGAGGGCCACCCGGATAATTTTTCCTTCTCTAACGGTTAATCCGGGAGAAGGTCTCTGCTGAATTATTGTTCCCGGAGAAAATCTTTTCTCGTAACGTTCACCAACTTTCTGTAACCCCAGATTCAAATTTGCTAAGAGGTCAAGCGCTTCTTCCATCGGTTTACCAATTAAGTTTGGCACAGTAACTGTCTTTTTCTGATGCACCAATATGTGCATTATTTGATTAAAAAGAAAAATAGTCACCCCAAGAAAAACAACCCCGGTAAAAAGTAACTGATAAAATAATTTTTGTCTTTTCATTAATAACCAGACATTCCTTGAGTAAGTTTTTCCAACCGTTTAATTCTTTCTTTTATCGGTGGATGTGTAGAGAAAAGGGTAAAAATACTACCGCCCCTTAAAGGATTAACGATAAAAAGATGTGCAGTTGAAGGATTAGCATTAGCCAAGGGTATCCGCCGTGCATAAGCATCAAGTTTTTGTAACGCTCGCGCTAAACCCAGCGGGTTACGAGAAATCTTTCCACTAGTTTCGTCGGCTTGATATTCACGAGTGCGAGAAATTGCCATTTGAATAATTATCGCGGCTAAAGGTGCCAATACTGCCAGAAGGAATAATCCTAAAGGATTGCCTCCTCTTTCCTGCTCATCACGCCCCACGCCACCAAAAATTGCCGCATATTGTGCCATCCGGGCAAGAAAAATTATCGCTCCCGCAACTGTAGCCGCAATTGTAGCAATGAGAATATCTCGATTTTTAATATGTCCAATTTCATGGGCTAATACCCCTTTCAGTTCTTCGCGGTCAAGAAGTTTAAGGATACCTTTAGTTACGGCAACACTGGCATGCGCAGGATTACGTCCAGTAGCAAAAGCATTCGGTGCCTCCATTGGAAGTAGATATACTTTCGGCATCGGCATTCCGGCTTGCATAGTAATTTCATCCAACAAAGCATAAACTTCCGGCATTTGTTCTCGGGAGACTTGTCGTCCACCATACATCACGAGAACAATTTTATCGCTGAACCAGTAAGTAACAAAATTCATCACTAAAGCAAAAAGAAAAGCAGTGATTAACCCTTGTCTCCCCGCAATATTTTGTCCGAGGAATAAAAAGAGTAAGGTTAAACCGAGCATCAAAAGAAAAGTTTTAAATGTATTTTTCATCTTTTTCACCCCCTAAAAACGTTTTTACTGCTTGTTCAATTTTGTCTAAATCAACACCGGTATTTAAACAGGGACCAAAAGGACGACTGTTGGATATAGCCAATACTGGTAAAGGGTATACCGCCTGAACGCCATCGGCTAATTCGTGTTCACAAGCACAGGCAACAATTGCATTTGGTTTGAAGTCAGAGACAATTCTTCGTGCTAACCGTCCACCAGTAGCAACATTTATTTT
>Ga0129298_10000619_pt1 | contig 14350 bp, 17 predicted proteins | sample I19B2metaG_FD_94707 | JGI IMG/M metagenome (GOLD analysis project Ga0129298, IMG submission 94707) | Lake sediment bacterial and archeal communities from Gulf of Boni, Indonesia to study Microbial Dark Matter (Phase II) - ​I19B2 metaG | ecosystem: Environmental > Aquatic > Freshwater > Lake >... | reverse complement strand
GATCGGAACTGAATCCGTCGACTACGAGCAGGTTCCAGAATCCAGCTGAGCGTGATTCCTGGAGAAGTGCCTCGATGGCTTCTTCCTCGTTGAGGGTCGGTATGGCCAATAGGATCTGATCGTGTGACGATGGGTTATGTTTTTCAGATTCAGTGATTGTAACTGTCGCTTCCGGGCTGGGCACCATGAGGGTCACAAACATACTGATCTTGCTGTGCATCTTCGCTACCTTGTACGCTTGGAGCGCTGATCCCGCCTTTGTGGAGCGTAACCTTCTCTTCAGTCTTAAGAGCATTCAAGGGGGCCTACTGTGGACGATTGTGACCGCCATCTTCGTTCATGCGAACCTACTTCACCTGATTGGAAACATGATCTTCCTCTACGTATTCGGCAACACCCTTGAGAGTGTTGCAGACTCAAGGCATATACTGATCGCATTCTTTCTTGGTGGCGTTCTCAGTTTTCCATTGAGTTTGCCTTTCTTTCCTGCTGATGCGACCTTTGTAGGAGCGTCGGCTGCGATATTCACTTTGACCGCCGTCGTAATGTTGTTGAAGCCCCTGAGATTCTCTTGGCTATTTCTGATGCCTGTGGGGCTCGTTGCAATACTGTACTTCCTTTACAACACGTTGGCCGTGTACTATAATCTGACGGGCGACGTGGCCTACGTCTCTCACATCATAGGTTTCTCGCTTGGGCTCCCGTTAGGGATTACCTGGAGCCATGAGTGGAAGCGGAACCTGCTCATCTCGATAGGCATGTTGGCCGTGTACTTCGTAGTAGTCTATGTGATCATCAACTACTTGCTGCGCTCCTTGACGTGAACCGTTCGGGGCTTCTAAGTTCAGACCGATTTGAGGTAGCCTTTGAGGACCAGCCACTCCTCAACGGCTATTGATACGAGTTCTTCTTCCGAAATATTGCGTTCCTCTGCCGCTTGGCTCAGTGCGCGTGCGATTCGGGGTGCAAAGTAGACTTTCACTGCGACACCTGTCTGCTTGGCGAGAGCTTCTTCCTTGATGGCCTCGACTGTTTTCTCGGGGAACATCTTGAATCGATCTACTACTTTACGGGCATCCTCCTCCGGTAGCGGAGCTATGGCTCTGACTATCTCTGGCACCTTTCGTTCAAACTCTTGGATAGGAAGTTTTCTAACCTCGGCTGATTTCAATGCGCGAGTCACGAGTTCTGTGTGTCTAAGTGGAATCGCCTCCGCTCGCTTCCTCTCTTCCTCAGGAGGAGCTCTGGCTGCATGGATCATCATTCCTTTCTCTCTGAGTCTGAAAGTGAGCTCATATGCATCCAATAGCTCACGGATAGCACTCTCAGAACGGCCTAACGTCTTTGCAACGGCCTTAACGGTGGAAAACCGCTTTGGGTCTAGTTTCATTAGCTTGAGGATGCCTTCGGCCTCTTCTTCGAGTTCAAGATCGGCTCTCTGAATATTCTCAACCAGCGACAGTGACAACGCATCTGCGTCGCTCATCTGTCTAATGATTGCAGGAATTGTTTTGAGGCCTATCCCCTTTGCAGCTTCATAACGTCTTGAGCCAACCACAACTTCGTATCTGTTCTTGAACGGTCTCACCAAAAGGGGCTCAAGAATGCCCTTCTCCTCAATGGAAAGCTTCAGTTCGGTTAGATCCCCAACCGATTTCCGTGCATTCATCTCTCCAATGAACAGTCTGCTCGTCTCTATCTCGGTGAGGGTTGCCAAGAGCTTTCATCTCTTACAGGCTGCAGGAGTGGGAGTATACAATTTTAAATCGTTCTATCGAAAGAATTTGAGTCAGATGTGAAGACCTCGTGGACCTGCGCCGGAAGATCGACGGGATCGACATCATCGCCAGCGAGGATGAGATCTGGTTCGTTCAGGATGAGAGGATCTGCTGGACCACAAAGGAAGCCCTCTGGTCAGGTTCCTCGCGCCTAAGCCAAATTCTCAAAGAAAGAGGTTACAGAATCAATACTCAGCACTTTCCCAAGAAGCTTAGAGAACTAGTTCTCACGCTCTCCAGAGATTAGTTGCCTCGTTGATGTTCTAAACGTGCATGCAACCTTCTGATGGAAAGCTTACGCTAATCCGTATGAGAGAAAAATCTGGGTGGGAAATTGTTCGCAGCCCGACGCTGCTAATTCTTTTTCTAATACCGGTCGCGTCCGCGGCCTCTGCCGCCGTAGCGGCGACCTCGGCCTCTGCCCCCGTATCCTCCGCCGTAGCCTCCGCCGAAGCGTCTTCCACCGCCATAGGAGGAACGGTAGGGTCGTTCTTCGACGACGGTCTTCTCTGAGAGATTGTTCTGCGTATTCACTTCGCCCACGGGAGTCCCCGCAGGTTCAAGGCTTCCGTAGCGGCCTATGTTCAGCCGCATAGAACCCTTGAAGGGGCGCACGTATCCGTTCTTGACGGTAACGCTTTCCCCCTCGTTCACCTTGTCTATGTTGTCGTCCCAGAGCGTCATATAGATGGATCCCGTCTCGTCACCGACAAGTGCGTCTACTACACGGTGGGTTGAACCATCTTGTCGAGAAACGGTCTCCCTCGCCTCGCCTTTCTGCACAACTTTGACCGTCGTATTGACCTGCTTTGAGTAGGGGCCTAGTTCGCCTACCTTCACGCTAGGTGCCGTAACGCCGGCCTGTCCTTCTTCCTCTGACATTAGTTTCTACTTCTGTTCCAAGCGTGAGCAATGAAAAAGGTCGTGTTGGTCTTAAGGCTTATGATTGGCTCAATGAGTGTTAGGCGTGATCGTCGAGGAGTGTCTTGAGACCCAATGAACTCTGGGTCTGCTCACCGGGCTAAAAGACCTCTGATAAGTCTGTTGACAGATTTCGGCTTGATGGATCCCTTTGTCGGGGAAATGAAGGCTGTCATCCTCTCGATCTGCCCTGAGGCGAGGATCGTGGATATCAGTCACCAAGTTGAGAAGTACGAGGTTGGAATGGGTGCCTTCATCCTAGCAAGCGCAGTACCGTACTTTCCCGATGGGACTGTTCATATTGCCGTTGTAGATCCTGGGGTCGGTAGCGTACGTCGACCGATTGTTGTCGAGACGGATAGGTGTCTTTTCGTTGGTCCAGACAATGGACTGATGATCCCAGCAGCGGAACGCGAAGGCCTTCTCCACGTATACGAGGTAACTAACCGCTCGATGATGCGTCGTCAAGTCTCTTCGACCTTTCATGGGAGAGATATCTTTGCACCCGTTGCTGCCCATCTGGCCTGCGGAGGAAGGTCAGAGGAGTGCGGCGGCGAGATTATGGATTACATGAGACTTCCGTATCATCCCCCAGCCATCACGGGCAAGACTGCAACCTGCGAGGTCTTTCACATTGACGGTTTCGGAAACATAGTTACGAATCTACCTGAAACAGAATTTTCCAAAATGAGTCTCAGGTATGGTGAGAGAATTGCCTTTTCATTCGGTAGAAAACGATTTTCCGCGAAGCTCGTAAGAGCTTATGCAGACTTGCGTGGCAGCGAGTTTGGAGTTCTTGTAGGAAGCCATGGTTTTCTTGAGCTTGCATGCCGCGAGAAGAGCGCCGCGCAGCGTATCAAAGCTAGAAGGGGGAGCGTGCTTCGTTTCTGTATTGTCTAGGCTTATCGGTAAGTGCAAGCTCCCTCAGACGTTCATCTCCGAAAATGCTTTTGATGTACTCTGCAACTGACTTTGGGACGAGTTCTTCCCAGCGGTCGCCGCGAACAACCCTTTCACGTATTTCAGTCGCAGAGTGAGTTTCACGGTCATAGAACGGTATCGGTTCGACTCGGAATCCAGCCTCCTTGAATAGGCGTGAGGTTACAGGCTCATTTGAAAATACCACTTCAAACCGTGGACTCTGTGAGACCAGATGCGGAACCCATAGGTCATGAATCCGAAGATCACGGATCGGGATTAGGTAGTATTTGGCCGGGTCGATCTTGGCTTCATCCATTGCTAGGCGAATCATCGTGATTCGCTCGCCTGCGGTGAACGGATTGTGAAGCGTATGACTGAATTGGGCGCTCCCTACGGCGATTATCACTTGAGGAAGCCTGTTTAGAATATGTTGGATGCAATGCATATGGCCCAGATGGAGGGGTTGGAACCTTGCAACGTACAATGCCCGGCGTTTATCACGGTCCAAGTCTCGATACCTTTAGCCTCAGACCCACAGAGATTCCTTTGACACCTTGCTGCCCTCGAACTCCACGCCTTCGCGCTGTAGTATTCCACGTTTAATGTATGAGCCCTCTGAGGGTTTTCGGCCGGGCATTCCGTAGTTTCCAACCTCTAGTGATGCTGGTACGACTCTGTGGCATGGAATCACCAATGAGAGCGGATTACTTGCGACAGCTGTGCCAACCGCACGCGCGAAACGACGCGAGTCAATCTTCCGGGCTATCGCACCATACGTAGTCACACGGCCTCTTGGGACACGAGAGAGTTCGCGGTACACCTTCCTCCTGAACGCAGAAACATGAGACAGGTCGATTGACTTCAACTTCGCTCCACTCCGTCCCATGAAGAGCTGGTAAAGGATCTCTATCATTCTCGAGTCTCCAGAAACTCTCTTCTTGCGAGCAGAACGAGGAGAGGGAATGGCCTGCAAGACAGCCAGCTCGGCCTCGGCTCGACTCCGATCCGAAAAGGAGCTTGCCATCAACTGTTTCTTTTCATTAAGGGCTAAGGCGAACCAGACTCCGTTTCTTTTCTCAGAGAATATCGATGTCAATAACATTCACAATCTGATTGGGCGCTCCGTATGGTTGGGTGGCTAGATAAAGACTGAGCTACGATGTGATTACTTTCATATGTCTCTCTCGTTAAAATCGACCACCCCTCTCAATTTATGTTGGTGGGCTTGAGCTCGCTGCAGAATCTAGCGTGGATCCAACAGCGGACTGGACTCGATCTAGTGAAGAACATCGAAACGATCCGTTTTGTGACCACCGCTGCCTCAACAATTTGCATGCAATGCCGCGGGAGCCGGATGCTGTGTGGGAAATCCCACTGTCCGATTCTCTCCAAGGCTGAATCCCTGGTCAGACATTTGCCTCACCTTGACTCGGATCGTATCGATGGGTCGAGTCCCCCAGGGGCCTTCGTTGGGCATGTTGGTTACCCCAAAGTCTATCTCGGCCCACTAATTCCGCCCACTAAGGGCGACACACGCCTCTTGGACACTCCGGAGCTCTGGCTTGGCAAGGATATCCAGACAATAATCGATTATCGTTTCAGTCTGATCCGAGGAAAGTCCCTGACATATGTTCACGATGCTTCGGATCCTCCGAAGTATCTCCTCGACCTTCACGATCTTGCCCTATCATCTTCCTCCGTTGATGTTGACGCCAAATTCAGGAATAAGCCTAGGATGGCCGTTACCCTGAGTGAGGAGACTCAACCCTTCGGACCGTCGGCTCTGATCGATGAGCTAAGAATATCACCCACCACCAGCGATAGGAAGATCGAGGCTGCGTATTACGACGGTGACGAACTGGCTTCGAACGCCATCGTTGAGTTGTACCAAGACGGACTTGAGGTCTCGCGAATTCAGCGAATCCTCAGCCTCGGGATGCTCGGTGTCCAGAAGCGGAGAAAGATTGTCCCAACAAGATGGAGCATAACCGCAGTCGACGACACATTATCCAAACAGATTCTCAATGGTGTGAGAAGATATCAACCTATAGAGAAATTCAAAGTCTACAAGTACCAGTACCTAGACAACTTCTACGCAGCGATACTTTCGCCTCGAAATTGGGAATACGAATGCATTGAAGCATGGTTCCCTGGCACAGCGTGGAACGAAACGGGCACCGTTCCAGCAATGATGGGCGATCACGAACCATACGAAGGGAGGACCCACTATGCCTCAATTGGGGGATGCTACTACTCGTCCAGACTGGCCGTTGTGGAAGCCTTGGATCGCATGGAACGACAGGCAGCAGCTCTGGTTCTTCGAGAGATCAGACCAGGCTACATCCTACCAGTCGGAGTATGGAATGTAAGAGAGAGCGTGAGAGCAGCATTCAGCACGAAACCATTCAGCTTTGACACATTCCAAGAAGCACTCAGATTCGCCTGCAGAGACTTCACCATTCCACCGGCAACTTGGGCTCGGAATAGCAAACTGATTCAGAACGAACTCTTTCAGCGCCGATTAAGCCAATACTTCGCAAGCTAATATGCTCGAAGAGTAGGATTTGAGGGACACAACTCAAGAGTCAGTTTCGGATTACTGTTAGAATCGCATCAAGAGGATACTAGCTCCTCAGGAACTAAGAGACGGTCAACTCATCTATGATTGAGATTCCCGGAGATATGCTCGAAGGTGGCGGGCAGATAGTCCGAACTAGTATCGCGCTCTCAGCTCTCACGGGGAAGGAGGTTCGTGTGAGCAAGATTAGGGAGAAGCGTCCCAACCCAGGGTTGCAGGCGCAACATGTGGCCGGCGTGAAAGCTGTCGCAGCTATCTGCAATGCAGAGACTGAGGGGCTCTTCCAAGGTTCGCGAGGACTCCTGTTTAAGCCGCGAGAACGAGTTTCAGGTAAGTTCCGTTTCGACGTCGGCACAGCGGGGAGCATACCACTCATCCTTCAAGCTTTGATGCCTTCGGCTCCCTATGCACCCGAGCGAGTTGAGTTTGAGCTCACCGGTGGGACCGATGTGAGGTGGAGCCCGACGATCGACTACGTTCGGTTCGCAGTTCTACCCGTCTTACAGTTGATGGGATACAAGGGCGCGATAACGCTGCATCGCAGAGGGCATTATCCAAAGGGCGGGGGACGTGTTACGATGGTCATTGAACCAGCTCGCCCACTCAAGGCGATCACGCTTCTACAGAGAGAAGAACTGGTAACCCTGGAAGGCATCAGTCACTGTGTTAAGCTTCCAAGCCATGTCGCCCAACGCCAAGCAACTTCAGCCAAGGAGAGGCTGAACGCCGCAGGGTATCGCAATCCAAACATAGCCGTTGAAACGTACCCCCCTGATCAGGATCCGCACTTGGGGCCGGGTAGCGGCATTGTATTGGTCGCGAAGTTTTCAAACGGCCCGATCATAGGCTCGGACAGTCTAGGTGAAAGAGGAAGACCAGCCGAGCGTGTCGGTCAGGAAGCCGCAGACAAACTCTTGGTTGAAATAAAATCAAATGCTCCAGTCGATCGTCACCTTGGCGACATACTGATCCCCTACATGGCTGTGGCGGTGGGCCACTCGGAAATCTTTGTCTCAGAGATAACAACGCATACCATGACTAACATCAAAGTGAGTAACATGATTTTAGGAGTGAGCTTCGCGGTTCAGGGCGAGCTGGGGAAGCCTGGCAGAATAGCAGTCGAGGGCATTGGGCTCAAAGCCTAAAAAATACCCCTCGTTCCAGTGCCTCAAAAAAAGATTACCACGTAGTCCTTTTGCAGTAGTCTCCTTCCTCAGAAGCTCTCTTGCTCCGCAGTTCAGAATGAACGCGATGTTTATTGTCAATGTGTTTTGCAAACACGGAGATTGGCGAGTATCCAGAAATACTCTCGTTGATCCTAGAGCATCAAGCCGGCGATAGAGGCGATGAGCTCAATGACTAGTCTACAGAACGCGAGAAGGCAGATAATGCTGCTCATCGCCGTTGACGCACTTTTCGGTTTTGCCATGGGGTTCAGCTCTCCATCGGTAGCCCCGCTCATAGTCGCTCTGGGGGTCAGCATAACCTTCGTTGGTCAGGCCCAGACGATAGGAGGATTGGGCGGCACATTTCTCCGCCTTCCCGTAGGCGTTCTCATCGATAGAATCGGAAGCAAACCTTTCCTCCTTCTAGGTGGGCTTGCAACACTGGCGGGATACATTTCGTACTCATATGCCAATTCATGGGTGCTCCTCGGCGCTGCGATCATATTCGTCTGGTTAGATTTCGCCATCCGTAGCACGGCTTCCTCCGCGTCTTTAGGTGATGCTGAAAGAAGTGGAAGGCTCGGGCAGGTATTCAGCCTCGACCTAGGTATCACGGAAACCGCAGCCACCATCGCCCCTCTCCTTGGCGGTTATCTTGCGACCGCTCTGGCGATTCCGGTAAGCATCATTTTTGCAACTTCAGCTACTGTGGTCGCTGTTGGGCTCCTAGTAGTTTGGTTCGGTTACAGACCCGCAAGAGCCGAGCGAAGTAATCCAACAATAGTGGAACCGAGAAGATGGTTTGTTCGTCCAGACAGGCGGATCCTACCGCTAATGATCATCGTCGCGTTGGACGCGTTTGCTTGGAGAATATCCTTCCCGTTCTGGACATTGTATATCTTCAACGTGATGGGGGCCACCCAAGGACAGTTGGGAATAGCTCTAGCTATCTCAGCTGGTATACCCGCTCTAACAGGCCTGACGCTTGGGTCGAAGCTCGATAGGGTAGGTCGAAGGCCATTCTTGGCCGCGAGTGAATGGAGCTCCGTCGGAGCGGTTATACCCTTGGTGTTCGGTTCAAGGCCCGAGTTCGCCTACATTTCCGCGGTATTCTTTGGACTCGTATACAGTCTCTGGGTTCCCGCCATGAACGCATACATAGTCGATCACTTTGGGCGCGACAGGTTCGGAGAGACAGTAGGTGCCACAAGCCTCGTGGGCGGCATAGCGTCTGCTGCTTCACCTGTGTTGGGAGGTTGGATGTGGGATAACATATCACCTAAAGCCCCTCTCCTCCTCACATTGCTCTTGGCGACCATGATTGGACTCATCATCTGGTTCAAACTTGAAGAATCGCCGCGTCCGTCGCAGGCCGTGATGTTACCAAAGTGAACACCTTCACACTTTCTTCCTGCTCTTCCACAGAACGGTTTGATTCAGAAGGTCTCGCACCTCGAGAATCCTGTGAAATGGAATCGTCGCTTCCTCGTTTTCGGTTTTCGAATCGCCTGATATTGTGAAGTATGATTTTCCCAGCTTCTGTATCTGCGAAGCTCGGATGCGTTTCATATCGCCAGCTACACCCCTATGACGGTAGGTTATTTCGTAATTCTCAGGATTTTCTCTGCTATCCCAACGAAGTCTGTTCAGTATATTCCTGAGTGGATGAACCACGACTTTTCATCAGCGCCGGGAAAGTTTTGAGTTGTGACTGAGTTCTCTAGTACCAAGACCTTATTAATCCGGTTGCGTCGGGTTTCGGCGTCGGTCTTCAAGTTGAGCCATGAAGTCTACTTGCCCGGCGCGACTACTGTCGGGCTCGTCTGCAAGGAGGGGGTCATACTTGCCTCGGAGAGACGAGTTTCATACGGTTACTTCGTTATGAGCAAGACAGGGAAGAAGGTTTTCAAGATCTCCGACAGGATAGGTGCCGCATGCGCAGGTATAGTCGCTGATATGCAGATCCTTACACGTGAGGTTTCAGCCTACCTCAGTCTCTACTCCTATGAGCGAGAGCAGGGCGCGATGGTCCACACCGCTGCTAAACTGATGGGGAGCATATTGTTCGAGCGACGCTACTTCCCCTACCTGACTCAAACTATTGTCGGTGGAATCGACGAGACTGGTCCGAGGTTGTACGTGCTTGACCCGTTAGGGTCGGTTATTGAGGATAAGTTCACAGCTGTGGGTTCAGGTTCCGAGATTGCTATGGGCCTCTTCGAGGCGGACTTCAAGGAAGGTATGTCCATCGAGGATGGCAAGAGCCTAGTTCGAAAGGCTGTGAAGGTCGCGTCCGCACGTGATATCGGAAGCGGAGAGGGCTTGGACATACTCATAATCACTCCAAACGGCATAAGCGAAGAACGTGAGCCGATCACCAAGTAAGCGCAATCTCCTCCCCCTTTAATTCGAACCTCGCCGCTACGATAAGCGAACTCTATGCTCTCCAAGAGCGACATAGATGGAATTCAAGCTGAACTGATATCGTATGATCAAGCTAGGGAGAAGCTTCAGACGCTAACACGAAATGCGACTCGACTCTGCGGATGGGCCATCATTCAGGTTCACAGAGGGAAGCTGGACCAAGCCACCAAGACTCTGACTGAGGCGAAGCGCTCTCTTGACGAAATCAAGACGCTGCTCTCCGCCCATGCTGAACTACCGCATTTCGGACAAGTACTAGTTGCCTTCCAAGAGTTCGCAGAAGCCAAGCTTCTCCTTCAATTCAAGAAGACGGGTAAGATCGCCTCGCTACGCGAGGTTGGGACGAACAACACCGCCTACTTGCTTGGCATGCTGGATTTCATCGGCGAAATGCGCAGGATGACGTTGGATTCTCTACGCGAGGGAAATGCGGAAGGAGCCAAGAACCTTCTATCAACAATGGAGAGGGTTTACGAGGATCTGATGTCTCTCGACCGCACCTCGATTCTGCCAAACTTCCGACGGAAGCTAGATGCAGCGCGACGAATCTTGGAGACAACTCGGGGGGACGTTGCGGTCGACCTTAGACGGGTTTCACTAGAAAGAGCGGTCCGAAGCCTAGAGCGGAAACTCGCATGTCCAACGAAGGGTTCCAAGCGATTGACTTGAGAATTAGGATCCCGAGCGGGATTTCGCCTAGAGAAGCCATAGCCCTTCAGAAGAAACTCGCCCCACTGGTGAAGGAAACCAGTGAGCTGCCGTCGAAGATAACTCATCTGGTGGGATGCGACGCCACATACTTTCGTGGGACAACGCTGGCAGCTGCAACCCTCGTTGACTATGAAAAGTTAGCACTGATCAAGTCTAGGTCAGTCAAGGAGAGGATTCGTTTTCCGTATATTCCAGGCTTGCTGGCCTTCAGGGAGGCGCCTTGCGTCTTACGTGCAGTGAGGGCTCTTAGAGCAGATTCCTATGTTTGTTTGGTTGACGCTCATGGCTTAGCTCATCCTCGAAAGTTCGGGCTCGCATGTTTTGTGGGTGTAGCGTTGGACCGTCCCACAATCGGCGTCGCAAAGAGTCTACTATATGGTCGGATTCATGGTAACCAGGTGTTGGGCAAGGAGGGGTATCCCTTAGCGCAGGCTCTCCAACTCCCAGGCGTTAGGAAAACCATCTATGTCAGTGTTGGACACAAGATATCCTTGAATGACGCCGTTCAGGTCGTCAAACGCTGCCTCAGTCCAAAGGGCCCTATTCCCATCATCCTAGCCCACGAGGAGGTTGAGAAACAGAAATGGGAACTCAGCAGATCAAGCCGAGCCTCCTGATAACTCTCTACAAACTGATCGAGGTTGGCGCATACCCAGACGAGGTAATATTCACCACAACTGATCTAGCGAAATTGCTTGGAGCCTCTCAGCAGACCGCATCACGTCACCTGATCGAACTTGAAAAGATGGGATTGATTCACAGGGTGAGGCTGGGACGGCGTGAAACTATCAAGATTACTAGCAGCGGGGTTAAGCATCTTGACAACATGTTCATGACCCTGAAACGTGCCTTTGAGATGAAGAAGAAGGAGATCATCTTCGAAGGCGCTGTCTTCTCAGGACTCGGTGAAGGCGCATACTACATTAGTCAACCAGTCTATAAGGAGCAATTCATCAAGAAGCTAGGCTTCGAACCATATCCAGGAACGTTGAATCTGAGAGTTCAGAAGGAAGATCAAGAGGAAGTCCGACTCTTGGAAGCTTCACCATTCATTCTAATTGAAGGCTTCACCGATGGCAATCGCACATTCGGGCCTGCGAAGTGTTTCCATGGTATGATTGGCGATCGAAACGGTGTAGGTGGTGCCCTGATCTTTCCCGTCAGAACTCACTATTCAGGCGATGTTGTCGAACTAATCTCAACTGAATACCTAAGAAGAAGGCTCCATCTGAAAGATGGAGACACCGTGAAGATTAGGGCCTTCACCTCAGCGCCTCAAAGAGCCTCTCCCTAACCGACGTTGAGCTCAGGTATTTCTCATGATCAAACTTTGAGAGCTTAACAGTCCTAATCTTCAATTTGCCACGCTCTATTATTTCACGAACACTTCTCTCCAGATTCTCTTGGTCATACCCGAAGGCTACAATGTCAGGCATCACTTCCATCAAGACCTGTTCGTACCCCATCCCGACATCCTCATAGCCCATAATCGCCTTGTCAACAGGTTTCAGGCCTTGAACAAGCGCCCGTCGATCTTCTTCCGGAAATATCGGTTTGCGTCCCTTTAACATCCCAACAGTAACATCAGTCGCAACCACAGCAACTAGCACATCACCCAGCTGCTTCGCCTCGGAAAGGGCGGCCAAATGGCCTAGATGAAGAACATCATAGACCCCGCCAGCAAGAACAACTTTGATCTCAAAGCGTCCTTTCTCCGTGAGGGCGTAACATCGTTCCTGCATGCCTCCTTCCTCGCTAACATACCCCAACCTGAGAAGCTCGGAGAGGTCTTGAGACACGTCGGGTTTGCCCACATAGTCGGCTAGTTCATGGCCCGTAAAGGGACCATGCCTTAACTGTGCCAGATAGGCGGCCTTGACGATTCGTCTAAGTGTTTCTTTGTTCATTTCGACGTGCGCCGCCTTTTCTCGCTGAAAGCCACCACCATAATGCATACTAAAGATATTACTTCACAGACTTCGCTAGCTCAAGGAACGTTAACGCGTCAAGCAGGCCTTCGGCATATGCGACTGATGCAAGAGATGTAGCGGGCTTATCGTTCTCCAGGTAGTAACGTGCATCCTGTAGGTAGCGGTGAATTGTGTCAGAGATTCTTGCAATGTTCTCAGCCCTCACAAGGGAATCCTCATCTACTGGATGGAATTCCGTAAGCGCTTTTTCGAAGCTGGCTACGTATTCGCGAGCACGTTCCGCAGGATCCTCGCTGAGGTCCTTCACGGTTTCAGTCCCACCAATTCTCTCCGCGCTCCACAGAAGAAGTGAAGAGCTTCCGCTTCCATGAAATGCAAATGGCTAGGAAAAACCAAGACATACGGAGGATCACCAAACCCCGCTGACAAAACCTCCGATACGGTCCCAGCTCTAATTATCATGTCGGGTGCTTCCAATCGAGCGATTCCGACAACCAACGTTTCCGTTGTTATGGCGGTCTCTTTTCTTCTCTCAGAGAACAAGACAAGTTGCCTTAGGGCTTCTGGAATGGGGATGTGCTTCCTTCCCTCGACATCAACTTCCAATAGGACAAGTGAATGTAGACGGGTGGTCATATTGTCTCTGATGGTCGTATAGACGCTCTCCGGGAATCCTCCAGGCCACGATACGGGCACAGTGGCAGTTCTGCCGAACTTGTAGGATTGCAGTCCCGTGGCACCAGCGACCGCAGACATGACCGATGCCGCATGGACAATCCGTGTCCTGATCCCAGCCTTATGGGCACGTAAACGTAGATCCGCATGCGTTGTAGCTACCATTGGGTCTCCGGGAACTAGGAACCCAACCTTCTTCATTCTGGCTCTTGACAGAATTACCTTCTCCGCCTTCTCTTCCACGTCGGAGCGTGAAAGAATCCGCACCTCCTTTCCTACGACCCTCTTCAGATTCTCTAAGTCTAAACCAGGCATCACACTGGTGTAGAGTTCCCCAAAGAGATGCTCACACGACCTAGCCTCCTCCTGCCCGCGAAGGGACAGCCCGGATTCGTCCTGTAAACCTAATCCAATGAAGACAAGTTCGCCAGCCATTCTTCCACGCAACCAATCATCCTAGAATTGTGAGCCCTATTTTGGTTGGTGGGACGGCGTAGTCAAAGAATACTTTATTTCCGTTGGGTAATCTTGAAAGGTCCTTAGCGGGTCCGTAGCTCAGCCAGGTAGAGCGGCGGACAAGCATCGTCTAGGCCGGAGCTCTTAGCTTGGCGAGGGAAACCCGAAGGTCGAGAGCCACAACCATTCGTGGCCGATAGGGTTCAAATCCCTCCGGACCCGCCACAGCATTTTCTTGCTTCATGTTAAGGTACGCGAAGGAGTTTCCCGGGCACTTTCTCCAAAGTCTGAGTGATTGGATTGACCCTGAACCCTGCGGCTTCCAGCGTCGTGAGTCCAATGAGCGTGTCTTTGTATATGTAGACTGGCACAACCTGCCTGATGCCTTGAATCTCGACTTCAGCGCTTCCAACGCCAACCTTGTCGATTGAGCCATCAGCCAGCATTACTTCGTCGGCTCGCGCGGCAGCGATGCCCAGCTCATCAGCCAACTCTTTGGAGATCACAGTATTTGTTGCGCCAGTGTCAACAACGGCGCCTACCGTTCTAGAGCCTTTGGGTCCCCTGATGCTAATTTCTGCGATAGTTTCTCCCACGACTGAATTCCACCTGTGCTTGGCTCAAATTAGGATAATCGGAGGGTTATATGTTGTGATGCCCTAGAAGCTTGGCGAAAGTAATCTGATCGGCTAAAGATTGCAAGTGACTTGCTGTCTGCTGGCAACTATGAGTGGTGGAATCCTTTCAATCCTACATTAGTCTGATTCGCCATTGTAAGGAATTTTGTGT
>Ga0129298_10000618_pt1 | contig 14362 bp, 13 predicted proteins | sample I19B2metaG_FD_94707 | JGI IMG/M metagenome (GOLD analysis project Ga0129298, IMG submission 94707) | Lake sediment bacterial and archeal communities from Gulf of Boni, Indonesia to study Microbial Dark Matter (Phase II) - ​I19B2 metaG | ecosystem: Environmental > Aquatic > Freshwater > Lake >... | reverse complement strand
GATTTATTCGAATGAAGATGTATTTTGCATGATGCTCCGGCATAAAGGGCTCCGGTAGAGGAGCAAAAAGGTGGGCTCTACCGAATATAGCCCGGTCAAGTATTCCGGCCTTTCGAGCCGAAGACGCGGGTCCGAATCCCGCCCGGAGCATTACACTTCGAGTCCGGTTCCCACCCGTATTTATCCTATGGGTGCCGTGTCAACGAAGCATATTGAAACGTACGAGTACGACCGGATTTTTGAAGGAGCCATGAGACGTTTACATTCGACGCCCGACATCGCGGATGCAGATGGATTAAGCATCGCGAAGCTGGTTAAGCATTTGCTTGCTAAGGGCATCAGCAAGCAGAGGGCAGTCAAATACGTCAACCACCTCATAGTGTTTGCCAGAATTGCTGGTAAGCCGCTATGGCAACTTGACAGGAAAGACATGGAGAACCTGATAAGTCGAATAAATGATTCTGGCTACACTGAGAATACAAAACATGACATCAAGATAATCATAAAGAAGTATTTTCAATGGCTGAGAGGGTGCGACGAAGGCGAGCATGAGTATCCGGAAGAGGTGAGGTGGATAAAGACCGTCTTGAGAAAGAGACGGCTGTTGCCCGAAGCGCTTCTCACCGCAGAAGACCTTAAAATGCTAGTGGAGGCTACTGAAACTCAGAGAGACCGAGCCTTCATACTAACGCACTATGAGTCAGGATGCAGAATAGGCGAGACCCTATCTCTCAAAATTCTCCACGTGGCGTTTGACCAGTATGGCGCAGTTCTTATCGTAGACGGAAAAACTGGACCTAGGCGTGTCAGAGTCATAGCCGCTGCACTCGCATTGGCATCTTGGCTCAGCATACATCCGCAAAGAAACGATCCCAACGCACCCCTGTGGGTTGGTGTGGGCACGGTCGGCAGACATGAACACCTCAACTATGAAGGCGCAAGAGCCCTGCTGCGCAGATTAGCCCGAAAAACTGGACTTAAGAAACGGGTGTATTCACATCTCATGAGGCACACGAGAGCGACGGAGTTAGCAAACATCCTCACAGAGGCCCAGATGAAAGAACATTTGGGCTGGGTCCAAGGATCAGACATGCCTTCGGTCTACGTCCACCTCTCTGGAAGAGATGTGGACAATGCTCTCTTAAAAGCCCATGGAATAGCGGTCGCCCAAGAACATAAACCAAAGATGGAGTTGACTTCGACCACATGTCCAAGATGCAAACAGACGGCCAGCCCTGAAACACAGTTTTGTCCAAGCTGCGGAATGGTGTTAAACCTGAGGACCGCCGTGAAGCTCGAGGAGGAAAGAGCCAAAGCAGATCGAATAATGGACATGCTGATGAAAGACGAGGAGGTTAGGAACCTTTTGGCGAGGAAGGTCTACGAGCTTTATGTTTCCCCTCAGCCTCCTCCCACATCCTAAGCAACTCCTTAGCCCAATAAGGCAAGAACGTGCGAACCTTCTTTTCTCCACCTTCAGCAGGTTTCCGACGAGTTTCCACAGTGCCACCAATAGAAAAATACTTACTCGAAATATCCTTAACTGTGACTTTTTCCACCAGCCTATGAGTAGCTCGCGTGAGGAAGCCATTGGCTCTCTAAACCAGAAGGTGGAATGTATTGGGGCATTTCATAGTCCTTAAAGAAACCTGCCCTAGCTTTGAACTGATCATAGAGCGTTTCGGAAATCTTGAAAATTGATGCGGAAGCAGCCCGCAAGGCTGAGGTAAAATTCTACAATGCAAGAGGCAAAGTCATTGTATCCAGTGATATTTCACCCATTTACATCAAAATTGTAGGCCATACCATTTAACATGACTGAAGAATTCGAAAGACTACTGGTTTGTTTGGTTATCGTTTAAGCACGTGCGTTGGACTATACAAAACGCCAAGTAAACAAAAAAGAAGCAGAATACCTCAAAAGTCTAAATGAAAGAACCTGTCTACTAGGCATCGAAGTAAAAACCTTTGAAAAAGTATAATAAAGAAGATTTTGACAAACCTAGAAAAAGAAAGGTTGGAACTCCCCTCTTATAGAGCTGTCCTAAAAGCAGTTGAGGCTAGAAACGAAGAATGGCTAGCAAATGATGAAGTCTACTTAGATTTCAAAATGGTACTAAGGCGGGTTTGCATTGTTTTTAGTATTGGTCTCCTAGGCTCGTAAATTTCATATCCTAGCGTAGAGTACTAGCAGGTCCTTATATTCATTAATGAAGTCTTGGATCTCCTTTTCAATAATCTCAGCTCTTTTTCTCCCTTCAGCTGTTAAGCTAAAACAGAACGTTCGAGAATAATTCAAAAATACCCTTTCTCGAGCAATAAAGCCTAGATTCTCCAGAATTCTAAAAGTTCTAAGGTAGCTAACAACCTCACTGTGCTGAAATCGTTCTTTACGCTCGCACTCGGACATTATTCGACCGTATGGCCACCCCCCAATGGTATCAGCATCGTAACGACGCACTACTTTTTCTGGATGCAGAAGAAACAAAAGGATTTTTTTCATTCTCTTTGTAATTTTCATATGGTTAAGTAGATAAACGCATCTTAAAAAAGGTTTCCAGTGCCTGATAAAGCCATCGGCCGAAGTGTCTCTGTTTTCCAAAGCTTTTGAAACACATTTAACAAAGTGTTTCGAAGTAAAAAGTAATATCCGACACGTCACTCAGTCTCATCATGAACGTTCCATGACCGTGATTGGAAGATCGAATGACAAAGACGCTCGCAATAAAGCGCGCGCTGAGGTTAAGGACTTTGACGATGGTGAATTATGATGTTGAAAAAACCAAGTTATGGTAGTAGTAGTGGTAGGGGAAACGTGCACGGCCAAAAGGAAAAACGTCGTGACGGTCTATCCGTAGTCTACGAGATTCTGTCTTCGCTAATGCCCCCTAACATTGATGAATATTGGAGGCATTGTTTTGGTGATGTCCCTGATAACAGTCTTCCATTGGAACCGCCTCTTCTTAGCATATGTGATTTGTCCAGAGCTGTGAATCTTCGAGAGGATAGGCTAAGAAGGTATAGGAGCATTCTTCAGAGAAGAGGCTTCATTCTGTGCGAAGGAGTTTGTTGCTATATTACTTATGACGGCGTGCAATTGTTCACTTTATTGCACGTCTTATTCAATTCTCCTATGGTTAGCGTACTTATTGAGGATCTCGAAAACACGACATTTCGTGAAACGAGTCAAAGAACAATTCTGGATTATATGTCGTAGGACAGCGTTCAGAACAGTGTGGCGATGCTTTTGCTCGAATAATAATTGGAAGTGATTAAAATGCTAAGCAAAATATTTGAGTCGATTAGGGAATTCAGAATAAGAATATGCAGAGCGATTACGAAAACAGACGTTCGACAGAACATAATAGCAAAAATAGTTGCTAATGGCAATCATTCGAGCGTGCACTATAAGATTCTTCACAGCGGAGACTTGAGCCTTTTCGCAGAGTTTGGTGGAGAGCCAATAATCGTGGAAAATCCTCCAATTATCATAATGCGCGAGCCACAGAGAAGACCCAATATTCTGCTAGCCAATACAATGTTCTATGTAATAGAATATTGTAGGAAGACGTGAGGAATGTGCATGTATGTCGCTGTAGAAGTAAGATCACACGTTAAGTGTTGGCTGGATATACCTTACTTGCAGAAAACTGACGGCAGTGAAACCACCGTAGTTGAAACTCCCTATAGAACAGACTGGATAAAATCAAAAAATGCCCCTTTTAAAGTCTTTTTCCCAGAGGTGGCAATTGATGACGTACGGTGCCTGAGAAAATTGCGTATAGTTCAGAAATACGATTATTCCCGACAGTCTCTGGTCTACCCAACGCCTTCATGTAACAAAGGATGGCTCATAATAATCGGTTATGGACCTGACGGCACTATATTTACTGCTCGCTTCTATTCAAAGGAACTGTATTCTCAGAAGTGCGCAGCCAAAGCAAAGCAAGAGGATGAGACGAGAAGGAGGAGGTGCGAAGAAGAGGAAGTACGGAGGAAAGAAGAAGAGCGAAGAAAGCTTAACGAAATGTCCGCGAAAGATTGCTATCAAAAGGCCAACGAATACTACGAACATGGCGATTTTGCAAAGGCCATCGAGTTCTATTCAGAAGCGATAATAAAAACCGACGAAAGTGACCCTGACCTACATAAGTATTATTACAATCGTGGCCTTGCCTTTTGCTGCCTCGACCCCCCATGTTACTCAGAAGGAAAACGGGACTTACTGAAAGTGCTTGAGCTTAAGCCGAATTTTGCGGAAGGCTGTTACATACTTGGGCTGGCCAAAGAATATCTCAATGATTTGGACGGCGCAAAAGAAGCATACGAAAAAGCTCTGAGTCTAGACCCAGATTTCAAGGATGCCCGAAACCGTAAGGAACTGCTCGAGTCCAAGAAACGCAAGCATCATTCGGGTCTCATATCGAAAGCAAGCTCAACTAGCGGAAACTTCAATGAGCATGCCGCAACCCTAGAGCAGATCGAAGCGCTCATGAAGGAAGGCGATCTTGAAGAAGCGTTGAAGCTGGTGGAAAGAATACTGCGTCAAGATCCTGATGATTTTCAGCTTCTTCTTCGCAGACGAGTAATAATAGGACAAATCACGGCACGCTCGAAACCAGATGCATTATGCGGACTGCCCGATGTGAGAGACATGATTGATAGGTTGATCGTAAGCAGAATAAAGAATTGGAACCACCCTCTCTACAGAGCCCGAATTGCTCAGACTTCAGTAGGCATAATACTGCACGGGCCACCGGGGTGCGGCAAAACAACGATGATTTTCTCTGCTGCTAAAGATGCAGGAATAGAAGTAGTCGAGATAGTTATGTCCGAAATACTAAACATGTGGTCGGGAGAATCAGAGAAACGTTTAAGCGAGTTGTTTGAAACGGCCAAGGATGCTGCTAAAGTTGGCAAGTTCGTCATAATACTTGTCGATGAGCTCGACAGCTTAGGGCTCGCAAGAAGCGTTACCATAGACGCGGGGGAGAGTTCATGGAGCAGAGATCTGAGGAATACATTTCGCAGACTGTTCAACGATATGCAAGGAATTCCTAACGTTGCTGTGGTTGGTTTGACGAACTGCCTCTGGGCGGTTGACCAAGCGCTCAGAAGACCTGGCCGACTCGGAGCTAGCATAGTCTATGTTCCACCACCTGACACGAAAACACGAGAAGAGATATTCAGACTCTATTCGCAAGAGACGCCAGGATATGAAACACTGAACTTTGAAAAGCTTGCAAGGATCACCGAATGGTTCAGCGGTGATGACATTCGAAGCGTGTGCAGAGACGTGCATCTTGAAATCGCAAGAAGAACAATACAAGTAGGTGACCAAAGAGTTGTTGCGACTGTAGGCGACTATGAAAGATTCATCCAAAAAATAGTCCCGACAGCCCTAGGTTGGGTTCAAAATGTTGCTAAGGCGTGGATTGAAGGCAAAATTGAGGATCGTGAGATTGACAAGCGGTTGATGGCTGACATTAAGGCCACATACCTGAATTTCGAAGGTGAAAAGAACAGCAAAAAACCACAAGAAGAGTTTGAAGATCATAGGCCAACCTACGTGAAGTAAGCATACGTGCTAGCGCTAGAATAGAGCACACAAGGCACACTCCGGAAAGCACTATATACAATCCAGCAAAGACGACGCAAAGCACAACCAAATGCATGCAAAGGACGAATCCCATACTACACGTTCACCAGTGATGAAAGTACTGACGCCTTAAAACTCTATTTGAAAGAGAGAAAAGACCTGTATGGCGTTATCAATGACTCTGAACCTCTATTCTGCTCCGAATATAACCAAATTCACAAAGATGCAAGGAGAACCAAAACTCTAACATCAAGAGAGATCCAAATAGTGGTCAAATCCTCAGCTCGGAGAGCAGGAATTGCTGACTGGAAAGCTGTTCATCCTCATTGCCTACGAAAGGCTTACGAAACTGTGCTCCACAGTCAACTCATCGATGGTAGTAACTTGAATGTCAAAGTTCAGGAGTTTTTCATGGGACACGTACTCCCTGGAAGTCAAGATCCCTATTTTGACCGTTCGAAGATTGAGCATATGCGCAATCAGTACTCGAGACTAAAATTCGGGAGGTCGCCGGTGGAAAATAAATTCAAAGTCCTCAAGGCCGTTGTTTCGAGGGCGTTTGAGGACACAGGCATTGATCCGGAGCAAGTAATCCTGGACTACGTCAAACTCAAACTGACTGAGGAACCTACACAATCAATTCCTGTGACTTGACTCAAGGAGGGAACCAAACTTGAAGTCCGAATCCCGCCCGGAGCATCATTTTTAAACAAGCGAATTCGCGTCCCTGTTTAACACAGGTATTCCATTTATTTCTATTTTCAGAACATCAAAGTATTTCATTGCGTTGCCTGTTAGATATAGAAGCGTCTTTTCATTTAGATCAAGTATGCCTTCACTCGCGAGTTTGGTTGATGCTGCAAGAGTGGAAGCTGCTTCAGGGCATGCGTATATGCCCATTTTGAAGAAGACTTTCATTGAAGAAATTATTTCTTTGTCGTCAACTGCTACCGCTAGGCCTTTAGTTTCTTTTATTGCCCGTAATACTAGATAACTTGCATAAGGATGCGGAACTCTTAAACCGGCTGCAATTGTTCCAGCGTTTTTCCAAGCTGCTTTCACTTCAGGCTCTTTATTGGCATATGCCTTAACAAGAGGAGCGCATCCCGAAGATTGAACAACAATCAAGCGTGGAATTTTTTCAGTCCAGCCAAGCTCAATTAATTCTTTAAATCCCTTCCAAAGACCTATAACTCCTTCGCCCCCACCAGTTGGGAAAACTATGTTGTCTGGTAAATCCCAGCCGAATTGCTCTGCTATTTCAAGTGCCATAGCTTTGTATCCTTCAAATCTGTAGGGCTGCTTATTGGTTGAAACGTCAAACCATCCGTAGTTTTTGCTCAGTCTTTTAACAATTTCTGCCGCATCACCTATCAATCCATCGACGAGATACACTTTAGCGCCCATATACATGCATTCTTTAAGATTACTCTCGGGTACATCTTTCGGCATAACTGTGCAAACTTCCATTCCAGCTTTTGCTCCATAAGCAGCCAATGCTGCAGCAGCATTCCCAGCAGAAGGCATTGCAACGCGTCTTACGCCTAGCTCTTTGAGTTTGGAAACTGCCACAGACATTCCTCTGGCTTTAAACGTTCCAGTTGGAAGCCTTCCATCATCCTTAAGGTACACATTTTTAAAGGCTGTGCTGTTACTGGTTGAAAATCGGAGCACAGGAGTATATGGTTCTCCCAAAGAAACTATATTCTCAGACGATGAAAGAGGAAGCAATTCTATGAACTTCCAAAAGGTGTCTTCTCTTTTCGCCAAAACACTTTTGGAAACGTTTTCAGCAACTTGAGCTAAATCATATTGGAATAAAAGGGCTCCACAACATTTTGTGCAAACTGTTAAAACCTTATTGCTTGGGAAAGTTTCTCCGCATTTGCTGCATTTAGCTGCAATGTTAAACATATGATATCCAAATAATCGTAGAGGATTATAGGTTTTAAGTTTACCATTCGAGAAGCATTATCTTCCTTTTGACCTCGTATAGTCCACATTCACACAAAACTCATATACAAGCTAATTCTATCGAATAGTCTTCAGAGCCTAAGGCGATGATAAATGATGGAAACTCTCTTCTCAAGTTATAAGAACCTGATGAACAAAGCCAAAGACCTCTCCATTTTCCAGTCAACTGAATCCATTGTCAATTGGGATATGGAAACCATGATGCCGCCAAAAGCGATAAAATTGCGAAGTCAACAACTAGCCTTGCTTAGTCGAATTGAACACAAAATGAGCACTGATCCAAAAATAGGTGCGCTATTGGAAGAGATTATGCGACATCCGGAATATGACAGGTTGGATAACGTTCAGAAGCGAAACGTACACTTAATAAAGAAACAATATGACGAGCAAACGAAGCTTCCTGAAGAACTTGTCGCAGAAACTGCAAAACAACAAGCGATAACTATAGATATCTGGAAGAAAGCCAAGGCAGCTAAAAACTTCTCCATGTTCAAGCCTGAACTTGAAAAACTCGTTGAGCTAAAACAGAAGGCTGCGGAAATCTTAATGGAAGCAAAAAAGACTGCAACACCATACGATGCATTAATAGACATTTTTGAACCAGAAATGACGGCTAAAGAGATCACCAAAGTCTTTGACGAGTTAAGAGAAGGCCTAACCTCACTATTGAAAAAATGTGAAGCTTCTTCAAAGCAGCCAGACGTAAGCTTTCTCAAACAGAAAGTGCCAATTGATGTACAGCGCAAAATTGCCAAAGCCCTCGCTGAATTCGTTGGATACGATGTAGCATCAAAAGAGGCGGGTGGAAGAATTGATGAAACTGAACATCCATTCACAACAGGCTATTACGATGATGTTAGAATAACAACGCATTATTACGAGAATACGTTTGCATCGTCCATATTCTCGGTGCTGCACGAAGCGGGACACGCTATCTATGATCAGAACTTAAAACAAGAGTGGATGTACCAACCAGTTGGCACAAGCTGTTCTCATGGATTTCATGAATCACAATCTCGCTTTGTAGAGAACATAATTGGCCGATCCTATGAGTTTTGGAGTTACTTCCTACCAAGATTAAAAGAGCTTACCGGCAAAGCGCTCATGGATGTATACTTGGACAGATTTGTTCATGCGGTTAACCATGTTAAACCTTCTAAGGTTCGCGTTGATGCAGACGAAGTCACCTATTGCCTTCACATAATAATAAGGTTCAATATTGAACGAGATTTATTTGCTGGCAAAATAATGGTGAAGGAACTCCCAGAAATATGGAATCAAAGTTACACAGACTATCTAGGAGTGAAGATTGAAAACGATTCTGAAGGCGTAATGCAAGACACACATTGGGCGAGCGGCTCATATGGCTACTTCCCAAGCTACGCATTAGGCAACATCTACAGCGGACAAATTCTCGCCACAATGGAAAAAGAACTGCCAAACTGGAGAAAACAAATTGAAAAAGGAAATCTCAGTCCTGTGAAAAATTGGCTAATCAAAAAGGTCCACAGCTACGGAGACCTCTATGATCCCCCGGAGCTTATCAGAAAAATCACAGGAAAAGAACTGAACGTCAAGCCATACTTAAGCTATCTGAATCAAAAATATTCGAAACTTTATGGTTTCTAACTAATTGCCTTTTTTTACGCGTTCATATATTTTTAAAACTATTCCTGCAAAAAAACCGCCGATTACAAGAGAAAAACCGGACCAGCCAATCGCTGCATTATAGTAATTAGCACCATACAAAAATAGAATCACACCTATCACAATTACACATACGCATACTATTTCTTTCCACAACATCCAAACAAACTCCGAATATTGATTCTGACCTTTCATATTCTCAAGTATATAGGCTTACCGACACGAAGAATAGTGCTTATCGACACAAGGCAACATTTTTTGCCAAAATATGTAGAAAAGCTCTATCACCAGAACAGTTTCCGACAATTCTGTATCAAACTCTTATTTTGTTTTTCTACATGTTACTCATTTTCCGACAGTGTTATATACAACCTAACAGAATTACTTGATGTGGCGCTTCAAAATGTCGGAAATTAACATCAAAAAGCCGGCGACAAAGGAAGAACTAATCAAAATATTGACGGATGCTGCTAAAAAAGAGGTCGAAACTCATGGCCGCCTGAGGAGAAAACCGACAAAACCTACAATTTCAGGAACAGCTAGTTTCTTGAACATACATAGGGATACTCTTTACACTTGGCTTAAGGAATTCAATGTCGATTTCAATCAGATTTCTGATGGAATATCAGCAAATTTCTTGTCGGAGACTGTCGAAATGCCCCGAAAATATGCGTATTTGATTGGCGAAGCTCTTGTAGGAGAAGGAAACGAGGTTGCACACATTGATCTTTTGATAGGGGACAAGGAAGGACCTGTCGGAGAGGCATTTGCGGCTGGCATGTCAAATCTTTCCGTTGGGCATACGCCGTTACTTGCGGTTATAAGACCTAATCTTCCCCCCAAACCTCACACGTTGCTTGTGCCAAAAGTCACCATCAAGAATCTTGAAGACGTAGGCAAGATTTTCGGTCCAGCACAAGCTGCGGTGGCGAAGGCTGTTGCAGACTCTGTGGAGGAGGAGATTATCCCTAAAGATAAGGTGGATGATTGGGTCATAGTATGCAGTGTCTTTGTGCATCCACAAGCTAGCGACTTTCGCAAGATATACCATTACAACTATAGTGCAACTAAGTTGGCCTTAAAAAGAGCTCTAGCAAAGTATCCAACGCTGGAAAAAATCTTCTATGATAAGGACAGAGCCAAACATCCGATAATGGGATTTAGAGTACCACGCCTCTGGAGACCGCCATATCTACAAATTTCGCTTGACATACCAGACCTAGAAAGAACAAAGAAAATCATAGCCCAAATTCCCAGAAGCGACAGAATAATACTAGAGGCAGGAACACCGCTCATTAAGAGGTATGGAACAAAAGTGATAAGTGACTTGAAAGAAGTTGCCAAAGAAGTATTTTTCATTGCCGATTTGAAAACCTTAGATGTTGGAAAGGTCGAAGTAGATTTAGCCTACGATGAAACCGCTGACGCAGTAGTGGCTGCAGGATTGGCACCCGCTGAAACGCTTGATTCCTTCATCCATGAAGCAAAAAGACTTGGAATATATGCTATGGTTGATATGCTAAACGTTGAAGACCCCATTAAAAAGCTGAAACCGCTAAAGGAATTTCCAGATGTTGTCATCTTACACAGAGGAATAGACGAAGAAACCGGAAGAGCAATAGGATTAGAGCAGATCAAAGAAATGCAACAAACCTTTAAGGATAAACGATTTTTGATCGCAGTAGCTGGCGGAATAGTGCCAGAAACAGCCAAAGAAGCCTTAGAAAAAGGTGCCGACATAATCATTGTCGGAAGGTACGTGACACAATCGAAAGACATTGAACGAGCCGTAAGAGACTTTCTCGAGTTAACACCTGCAATGCGAGAAGACGTCGACTTATTCAGAGTTCACGTAGAATAACACAATTCCCTTTTTTGTTTCAAAATCATTTGTTCTTCTAACAGTTTATGTCATGCGAAGATTTTGAAGGCTACGTAGGCTAAAAAGAAAATTATGCCAGCGATTAAGAATACGTACATGAAATCGAGTGTTTGAGCGAGAAAAGGACCGATGAAGGAGCCGCTTCCTCCACCTATGCCTAGAAGAACATTGAACAAGCCTGCTTTTCCTGCGGGTATGAGTTCCATAGATAACGAAAGTGTGTAAACAAGAAAAAAGGCATAAGCAAAAGCCATCAGAATTAGAATCGCTGTCGCTAGCACTGCACCATATGTAAGTTTCTGTGTAACCGCCACTAAGAGGAATGCAAGTATGCTTCGAAATATCACGATTCTGCCTATGTGAGTTTTTTCTGTTGCTTGTGTTGATTTGGTGCTTGCCAGAAAGTAGCCTATAACTCCTCCGCAAGAGTTTAACATGTACATTGCAAAAATTACGCTTGCTTGCAGAGCTAATTTTTGGGAGAAGAATATTGGCAGGGGCGTGAAAAGTATGCTTGTAGCTATCGAAAAAAGAACTAAACCGCTGCAAAAAGCACGCAAGTTTTCCCGCTTTAATCTCTCATTTGAAGATAGCCCATCCAAGAGTTTGGAGGCAATAACTACACCCTTAAACGTAAAGTCTATTGTCCTCTCTATGCTTACTAATCTCCTTTCAAAGATTAGGAGGGGATCTGTTATCAAAATCACAGATATTATGAAGGCAACTAAATTCAAGCCACTACACAGCAGCAATGTAGATGTGGCGCCAAGCTCGTAAATTGACATTAAAAATCCCAAAAGCAACCCAATAAGCCATCCGACCTCGGTGAAACCCTCATAACGTGCAAATGTCTTGCCCCATTCCTCACGAGAGTAAAGCTCCGCTATCAGGACATTTTTTGGTGGCTCATGAGCTACGTGAAGTATTGACATAACCGCGTAGAGAATTATCACCAAAGTTACACTCATAGTAAGGGTGAATAGGTAAAGGAAAACTGTTGATGCCAGAAATGAAATGAGAATGTAACGTTTGTAACGCCTTGTTTTGTCGCATATATAACCCCAAAAGAAGGATGCAGGAATCACCAAAAATAGGGCGGCAGCGGACATTATTCCTATGTCAACCAACGATCCACCCATAGCTATTATATACAATGGAAAGAAAACCGACAGCAAACCAAAAGCCATTTCGTGAAAGAAGAAACCCAACCGCCACATAGCCAGAGAACGATTCCAAAGCTGAATTAAAACTTTTACCCGTTAGATTTTGATTTTGTCTGGAGAATCCGCCAAGTTTTCATAAATCCTTAATAGTGAGACATTTAACTTTCATAACACCACTGGAGTGCTATCATTCATGGCTAAGTTCAAAATAATCGTATCAGACCCGGAAACAGGAACTTCAAGAGTGGTTGAACTAGAAGAAACGCGTGCAGTTCCGTTGATTGGAAGAAAAATAGGCGATGTAATAGACGGGTCTGTGGTGGATTTGCCCGGTCATAAAGCGCAGATAATTGGTGGTTCTGACAAGGATGGATTTCCAATGAGACGGAACGTTCATGGTGGTGTCCGACGGAGAGTGATATTAAGTGGAGGAGTTGGCTTTAACCCTCAAAACGAGGGCGAGAGAAGGCGTAAAACAGTTCGTGGAAATGTAATAACAGACGAGATCGTGCAGTTAAACATGAAAATCGTGGAGAAACCAAAGCAACCTAAAGAAAGTAAGAAAACGAAAGAAAAGAGAAAAAAAGAAAAGCTTGAAAAAGAGACTGAGCAAGAAGCTCAAACAGCAATAAGCAGCACTTGAACACGGACTCAAAATTTATTAACTTGCATAATTTAATCCTTTCAATAATTTGTAAGTGCTTATGGGAAATAGAGAAATGAGCAGCAAAAAAAGTGCAGCTTTACCAAAGCAGCCGGAAGTGAACATCGGCACCATAGGGCATGTTGACCATGGCAAAACAACACTGGTGCAGGCATTAACGGGTGTTTGGGCGTCGAGGCATAGTGAGGAGCTGAAAAGAGGCATAACAATAAAGTTAGGCTATGCGGACATGCCAGTGTATAAATGCCCTAAATGTGAACCGCCGAAAAACTATTCAACACAACCCGTTTGCCCCAATTGCGGTTCAAAAGCAACTTTTGCCCGAGCAGTTAGTTTTGTAGATGCCCCAGGTCATGAAGCATTAATGGCAACTATGCTTTCAGGGGCAGCGATAATGGATGGGGCAATACTTGTAATAGCAGCTGATGAGCCATGTCCTCAACCACAAACAAGAGAACATTTAGCGGCAACCGAAATTATCGGTATAAAAAATATTGTTATTGTGCAAAGCAAAATCGACATAGTCAATGAGAAAAGAGCACGCGAAAGTTACGAGGAAATCAAAAACTTTGTGAAGGGAACAATTGCTGAAAACGCACCAATAATCCCCGTTTCAGCACAACACCGGGTAAACATAGATGTGCTCATTCAAGCGTTAGAAGAGTTCATACCAACGCCAAAGAGGGATGAAACAAAAACCCCGATGATGTATGTGGTTCGCTCATTCGACGTTAACAAGCCAGGCACTCAAATTGAAAAGTTAGAGGGAGGCGTAATTGGAGGCACAATAGTGCAGGGTAAATTTGTTTTTGGAGATGAAATAGAAATCCGCCCTGGAATAACCACAGAAAAGGAGGAAAAAAACGCTTATAACCCTCTATTCAGCGAAATTGTTAGTTTACATGCAGGCGGAAGAAACGTAGAAGAAGCTCATTGCGGTGGATTGGTAGGGATAGGAACACTTTTAGACCCGTCGTTATCAAAAGCAGATGGCTTAACAGGAAATATGGTCGGAAAATCAGGCATGCTTCCCCAAACACTATCAGAGCTAACCTTGGAAACACATATTCTTGAACGCGCAGTTGGAACAAAAGAGCTTATAAAAGTTGAAGAAATCAGTATGGGCGAAACCTTACTTTTACACGTAGGCGCCGCGATAACAGTCGGAAAAGTTACATCAACGAAAAAGGACACAGTTACAGTTAAGCTTACTCGACCAGTATGCGCACGAGCTGGTTCAAGAGTTGCCATTAGCAGGAAAATAACGGGCAGATGGAGATTTATTGGATACGGAATGTTAACATGAGATACGGTATTCATTACCTCCTAAAGAGCTAAGCGTTTGGAAAGGACGAATCGGTGAGAAGGCTGTTCAGCTTTATATAAATGATGTTCTAGCTCCTAAACTTATACAAGAAGGCTTTGATTTAGTC
>Ga0129298_10000615_pt1 | contig 14378 bp, 12 predicted proteins | sample I19B2metaG_FD_94707 | JGI IMG/M metagenome (GOLD analysis project Ga0129298, IMG submission 94707) | Lake sediment bacterial and archeal communities from Gulf of Boni, Indonesia to study Microbial Dark Matter (Phase II) - ​I19B2 metaG | ecosystem: Environmental > Aquatic > Freshwater > Lake >... | reverse complement strand
GCTGATACTCGCGATTGTTCAAGGTCTGAGAAGGTGCAACAACTATCGAGTCACCTGTGTGAACTCCCATCGGGTCAAAGTTTTCCATATTGCAGACGGTTAGACAATTGTTTGCGGAGTCGCGCATGACCTCATACTCGATCTCCTTCCAATGCCCCAGATACTCCTCTACGAGAACTTGTTCTATCATGCTGTGGGCCAGTGCCCTTTCCACAATCTCGTTCAGCTCCCTCTGGTTTCTTGCCACACCGGAACCCTTTCCACCAAGAGTGTACGCAACCCTCACGATGACAGGGTAACCGATCTCCTCCGCAATTCGAGCCGCGTCCACCACTGAGGTGGCAGAGGCACTTTTCGGCACTGGAATACCTCCACGAATCATGGCTTGACGGAAAAGCTCTCGATCTTCCGTGTCCTCAATAGCTCGTATTGGGGTACCGAGCACTTTCACGTCGTATCGCTCCAGTACTCCTGACTTGGCGAGTTTGACTCCACAGTTCAGTGCGGTTTGGCCGCCGAACCCGAGAAGTATGGCGTCAGGCTTCTCTCGCCTAATCACCTGCTCGACATAGTTCGGCGTCACCGGAAGAAGGTACACTTTTCCGCCTAGCTTGGGATCTGTTTGAATCGTCGCAATGTTGGGGTTGATTAGAACTGTTTCGATGTGCTCTTCGCGCCAAGCTTTGAGAGCTTGACTTCCGGAGTAGTCAAACTCGGCTGCCTCACCTATCTTTATGGCGCCGCTTCCGAGCACAACGACTTTCCTGATCCACTCCAGCTTCGGCACCGCTATCTGCCTCCCAAGGCAAGAAATTGATCGAATAGGAATTCCGTGTCACGTGGTCCTGGGCTAGCTTCTGGATGAAACTGGACTCCGAAGGAGGGCTGCTTCAGATGTCTCACGCCTTCAACGGTCTTGTCGTTTGCATTGAGAAACGATATTTCGAGCTCAGTTCCTTCTAGTGATTGAGCGTCAACGGCGTAGCCGTGATTCTGTGTCGTAATGTAGCATCTGCCAGTCTTTGTGTCCAGAGCTGGCTGGTTCTGCGACCGATGCCCATACTTCAGCTTGTAGCATTTTGCTCCTTGGGAGAGAGCCAGTATCTGATTACCCAGACAGATCCCCATGACAAACACATCGTCGACTAGTCCACGGACCGTTTCAATCGTAGAAACACAGAACTCCGGATCTCCCGGTCCGTTGCTGACGATCACCAAATCCGGTTTCTCTTCAAGCACCTCTTCAGCGGAGAAGTTGTATGGGACACGTGTCACTGTGAATTCTCTTTGGATAAGGGCGCGGAGTATTCCTGCCTTGACACCACAGTCAACAACTACTGCTCTCTTGTTTCCTTTCTTGCTGGAATAGGTTATCGGTTCAGCTATGCTGACTGCTTGAACTAAGTCAGTGGCATTTGGGTCCGGTATTCTGGTTGATTCTTCTCTTAGCTTACTCAGATCAGGCTCTTCATTTTCCTCGCACACTTTGAGAATTCCAAGCATTACCCCTTTCTCTCGGAGCTTCTTGGTGAGTTGTCTCGTGTCGATCCCATGGATTCCAGGAATATTCTCCTCGAGGAGCCAATCATCAAGGGTGCTGGATGAGGCCCAGTGACTGGGCATTTCACATAGATCGTGAATCACAAGCCCTCTTACTCTTATTCCACTGGACTCAAACCATGTCGGCACTTCACTGGAAGTCTTTCTTCGGGAAGGAACTCCATAGTTCCCGACAAGTGGATAGGTTAGGCTCAGAATCTGGCCATTGTAAGATGGATCGGTCAGAGCTTCGGTGTATCCAACCATGCCTGTAGAGAAGACGACTTCTCCTGTTGTTCTTGTGGTTGCACCAAAACCTTGGCCGAGGAAGAAAGAGCCGTCTTCCAGAACCAGAACCGCTTTCTTCTTGTTCCGACGGCTGAGAGGTACCTCCAATGAACCCTACCTCAGGTATTCCTCCGTCTTCTTAAGCCTTAGTGCAGCGAACCGTGACATGAGGCAGAATATCGATCCACGAGAGAGCGAAGCCTCTCACTCGACTTCTGCAGTCGATCAGTCTCTTTCGATAGCCAGCCATCCCACGCCTCCAGAACTTGATTTCGCGTTTTCAATGCCCTTCCGACTTCGTCGGGCGCCGGTCCACCCTTTACACTGTGAGCCTTCACAACCTGTAACGGGTCTATGCATGACTGTATGTCTTCCGCACTAATCTTGAGCTCAGCTCCGAGAACGCGCTTTGAAACAAGACCGAGAAGCTCAGGCGTTGTGTCAGACAGGTGGCGTTTCTGTTCCACAAGTTCTTGAACCAGTGAACCTACGATCCTATGTGCAGTTCTGAAAGGAACCTTGTATTTTCTCGTAAGAAGGTTAGCAAGCTCTGTAGACGTCGTAAAATCCAGCAAGTTAGATGAGACTGGCTTCACCTTCAGAAGCGGAAGTAGATCAGTCAGCATCATCAAAGAACTAGACATACAGTCGACCGTTTCCCACAGTCTAGGCGTTATCTCCTGAAGATCAAGATTGTAACCTGAGGGCAGGGATTTCATGATCATGATGGCGGCTTGGAGATTCGCTGCAACATGACTCATTCTGGCTCGAATCACTTCTAGGACTTCTGGGTTCTTCTTCTGAGGCATCATGCTGCTGGTGGACGAGAATTGGTCGGGAAGCTCGATCACTCCAAACGCAAGCGAACTCCACAGAATCAGATCCTCTGTCAAACGGGTGATATTCAGCGCGAGCAGTGTGAGACACGACTGAACTTCCAGCAAAAAGTCTCTAGCGCCTACGGCATCGATTGAATTCTCGATGAGATCAGTGAATCCAAGAAGCTCCGCCATTCTGTCTCTGTCTATTGGGAAGCTTGTTGAGGCGAGAGCTCCTGCGCCCATTGGACTCAGGTTTACTCTTCGATACGATTCACTTAGTCTCTCAATGTCTCTGTTGAAAGCGTCGAAAAAGGAGACAAGGTAGTGTGCGAAGGTTATTGGTTGGGCTGGCTGTGTGTGAGTGTAGCCAGGTGTCACGGTCTCAATGTGCTTTTCTGCGAGAGTTAGGATTCTCTGCTGAACCTCCAAGAGTTGGGAAACTAAGCTTACGATGTCTTCGCGCAGTTTCATCCGGATCGCGGTCGCGACTTGATCGTTTCTGCTTTTCGCAATGTGAAGATTGCCGCCTATCTCGCTGCCAGCGTATTTCGTGACTATTTCCTCGACGTACATGTGGGCGTCTTCGGAATCCACCTTTGTGAGATCGACTGATGCGTCGACTTGGTTGAGTGCCTCGAGAAGTTTTGCAGCCTTGATCTGATCAATTATCTTGCAGTCGGTCAACATGATTACATGTGCTCTGTTGATCTTCACAACACTTTCTAGGAGTCTTTGGTCTGATGTTAGCGATGATACATAGTCCACGATATCCTTCTTGGTGGAACCTAATCTCGCGCCGCGAAGGAGCTTGGACAAGTCTGCTTGCTTCCCTGAAGGTTCTGGTGATCCGCCTATACAGTTCTCAGACTCATGAGTTGTTGATCAATGCGCTAACTCATTTGGATCCTTTGGCCTTGACGATGCTTGCAGCTCTGGTTGGCAGTCCCCAGATCTCTATGAAGCCTTCGGACCACTTTTGATCGAAGGTTGTTCCAACATTGTAAGTCGCTAGGTTCGCATCATAAAGCGACAGGGGGGAGCTGCGAGAAACCACTGTCGCCGAGCCCTTGTAGAGTTTCAGCTTCACTTCTCCTGTGACTCTCTCTTGAGTCATGTCGATGAATGCGTCAAGATCTTCTCGAAGTGGCTCCATCCAAAGACCTGCATAGACGAGAAACGCCCACTGAGCCTCGACCTGCTGTTTGAACTGTAACTCATGTCTTGTGAGAACAGTCTTCTCAAGTTCCTTGTGGGCCTCCAAGAGAAGAGTAGCTGCGGGACACTCGTAACACTCTCTTGATTTGATGCCGACTAATCTATCCTCCATGTGGTCGATCCGGCCAATTCCATGACTGCCAGCTTTCGCGTTCAGCCTCTGCACCAACTCCAGAGGACTAGTCTTCGTCTCGTTCACAGTGACTGGGACGCCCTTCTCGAACCCTACAGAAACACGTTCTGGCTCTGCCGGCGCCTTTTCCGGCGACACGGTCCACTCATAGATCTCTTCAGGTGGCTCCTTCGCTGGATCCTCCAAGACTCCACATTCTATAGATCTTCCCCAAAGATTCTGATCGATGCTGTATGGGCTGTTGAGGCTCACTGGGATAGGGATACCGTTTCTCTCGGCATACTTGATTTCTTCATCTCTGGAGAGATTCCATTCCCTTATCGGGGCCACTATCTTCAGCTCAGGCGCCAATGCCTTGGCTGATACATCGAATCGAACTTGATCATTGCCCTTTCCAGTCGATCCGTGTGCCACAGCCGTCGCGTCTTCTTTTCGAGCGACCTCCACAAGCTTCTTCACTATCAGAGGCCTGGCCAGAGCGGTGCTCAGCGGGTATTTCCCCATGTATAGAGCGTTTGCCTTCACTGCGGGGTGAATATAGTCCTTAACGAACTCCTCCTTTGCGTCTATCGAATAATGTCGAACCGCTCCCACAGTCTTTGAGTTCCTTTCAACCTTCGCGAGATCCTCTTGCTGGCCAACATCCACCGTAACCGTTACAACGTCAGCACTGTACTTCTCTTGGATCCAGCGGATCGCTACAGATGTGTCCAGCCCGCCAGAATACGCCAATACAATCTTTTCTTTCATGGCATCACCGCTTTTTTGGGCGGCACTGGGCAGGGCGTTTATTATGACTTTCGGTCGAATCTGTCCAAGATCGAACAGGTTTGACTAGACTCGGTCAAAGATGTATGACCGCGTGATGCGAGAGAGAGTTGTTTCACATCAAGTCAGAGGAAGAAGACTGTTATGCGCTAAGCGAGGAATGTAGAATTTCGTGGGATGACTGGTGAAAATTGCACCTTGGCCACAGAATGAAGTATCAGCCTTCGACGACGATGGCAGTGCCGTCTGGGGAATCTCTCAAGGAGATTCCCATCTTTCTCAGTCTCTCTCTTATCTCATCAGCCTTTTTCCAGTCCCGCCGTTTTCTAGCTCTGTCCCTTTCCTCAATCAAAGCCTTCACCTCGTCAGAGACAGCTAATTGTTCCTTCTCTCGCTGGAAGAGCCCGAAGATCGCGCCCAACTCGTTGATTGTGGCTAGGGCTACTTCACTGACTCTCTTTGATGGCTTCAGATCGACGACCCTGTTTCCGAGACGTATGAGCTCGTGGAAACTGGCAAGAGCAATGGCGCTGTTGAAGTCATTCTCCATTCCCATCAAGAATTTCTCCTTTGCCTCAGCCATCTCCTCCAGCAGTCTTTCCTCACCCTTGGATTCTCTGCAGGCATTGCTCTTAATCAGATTCTTCAATCGATCACGGGTTTCGTAGATTCTTTCAAGTGTCGCCTCGGCTTGGGTCAGCCCCTCATCCGAGAAGTCAACCGGTCGTCTGTAATGTGTGGAGAGAACAAAAAGCCTGAAGGATTCCGCGCTATGTTTCTTCAGAAGATCCCTGATCGTTATGAAGTTTCCGAGAGATTTGGACATCTTCTGACCGTCGATTGTCAGGAACCCTGTGTGGATCCAGTACTTTACAAACGGTTTCTTTCCAGTATATGATTCGGACTGAACGATCTCGTTCTCATGGTGAGGAAAGATGAGATCTTTTGCGCCACCGTGGATGTCGAGTTGTGGCCCAAGGTATTTCATTGACATCGCTGAGCATTCCATGTGCCATCCAGGTCTACCTTTTCCCCATGGACTATCCCAGCCCGGCTCACCTTTGTCGGATCGCTTCCACAGGGCGAAATCGTGGGGGCTTCTCTTCTTTCGGTCGATCTCTACTCTGGCGCCGGCCATCATCTGATCAAGGTTTTGGTGGGATAGTTTTCCAAAATCCTGAATCTTCGTGACATCGAAGTAGACATCTCCGTCCGTCACGTATGCGACTCCTTTCTCTATCAGGCCCTCTGTCATGATGACGATGTCCTGGATGTGGTCTGAAACGCGAGGATAGAAATCAGCTGGCCTTAGGTTGAACTCCTTCATGTCTTCGAAAAAGGCTTGCTCAAACCTTTTCGAGAGGGCCAGCGGATCCTCATTGGTTTCCTTGGCACGGGCTACTATCTTGTCGTCAATGTTAGTTATGTTGACCACGTAAGTGACCTTGTAGCCCTTGTACTCTAAATAGCGAACTATGACATCAAATGAGACGTAGGTCCGGGCATGCCCTATGTGACTGTAGTCGTAGACTGTCGGTCCGCAGACGTATACGCTGACCTTACCTTTGTTGGAGGGTTCGAACGGTTCTAGTCTTCCGGTCAACGTATTATAGACTTGAAGAGGTAAGCCGCACCACCAGTCTGAGCGAACTCAGCGCCCAGTCAAGACTAAGGCCCTAATGAAGTTTGATCCAAAAAAAGGGCCCGTTGTGTGTACCTTCTATAAGGTACTCGCTTCCTGTCACGCAGACGCCGATTGAGATCAACACGGGCAATTAGCGCCTGCGCTGTGCTGAAGCACATCAGCGATGATTTCCTTGAGTTCCGTCTCAGAAACAAGTCGTCGTTTGTCCTTCGCCGTTTTGATAACTCGTTCAAGAATGAGTTGGGTGTTTTCTTCAGTCGTCTTGATTCCCAGACTCTTCAAGGCCCGCTCCACGGAGTAGTTGTTGCTCTTGGTGCCAAGCCTTATTCCGAAGGTCCTTCCTACAAGAGAGGGAGAATATGGAAAGAACCCTGTTGAGACTCCTGCCTTCAGGAACTCATCATTGGTCATCAGAGCGGCCCCGATCTCGAAGACTGTCGCGTTTTCTCCTATCACAGGCTTCATTGGAGGAATAGGAACTTCTGTGAGTTCAGAAAACAGCTTTGATGCTCGATATATGTTGTTGAATCTAATTCCTGAATCGACGCCAATGAAGAGTTTCAAGCATAGGGCTATCTCGTCAATTGGTGTGAATCCACTTCTCGCTGCGATGCCGTTCAAGGAAACGTGTACTATCTGCGCGCCTGCCCCTACTGCACTCAAAGTGTTGGCTGTTGCCAATCCGAGATCGTTGTGACAATGAACTCCTACAGGTACTCCCACCTCTCTGACCTTTCCAACGAGAAAGGCCATGCCTTCGGGATAGCAGGATCCGATGGAATCTACTATGATTACTTCATCCACGCCAGTTTCGTCAACAACCTTCTTCACCATTCCCGTGAGGAAGGGCAGGTCTGCTCTTGTAGCGTCCATGAGAAAGAATGATGTGAACAATCCTTGGCTCTTGGCGAATCTCACAGCCTTGACGGATTCGTCTAGAATTCTCTCCCGAGTTGATCTAAATGCCACAGTTATCAATTGATCGCTACTCGGTGCTTCGACCAGAATGTTCGAGACGCCACACTTGACAGCTAAGTCGATGTCCTCTTCTCTCGTTCTGCATAGAGCGAAGATCTTTGCCTTCGTCCCGGCCTTCACCGCGTCCCTTACGAATCCGGCCTCCTCAGGGGATCTCATCGGCATGCCAGCTTCTATTCGGTCAACGCCCAGGTCATCAAGAGTGCGTACGACCTTCAGTTTCTGTTCTGTCGTTAGGAATACCCCAGGGTACTCGAGTCCGTCCCTCAAGGATAGGTCGTAGAATTCTATCTTCTTCGGAGGAGACAATATCGATCTGTGTTCCTTCATGTCAACAAGTGGTGTCACAAACCAATCTGCAGTTCTGGATAGCGTTAACTCTCCCTCCCGTTCTGGTTTCAGCTATCATATTTCAATCTCGACAGGTCGGTCTTCCTTGATTGATCTCTCAGTGGCCAATGCTACGGCAGTAGCTTCTAGTGCTACGTTCCCGTCTACCTTCGGCTTCTCTCCTGTCTTGATACATCGAATGAAGGCCTCCAGTTGCTGTTTACAACCATCTCCTCCGCCAGGTGTATAGAGACCCCCGGTCTGGGGAGGTAAGATGTACCTGGTCTCAGTTGAATCGACTATCCCATATTGCTTTACTATTCTGGATTCGAATAGAGCCTCAACCTTCCCCTTATCTCCAATCACCCCTAATTGCCACTCATTTCCGAACGGAGAGAATCTGCAATATTCAAGACACGCGGTGACGCCGTTTTCATAGGTTATGATGATCCATGCGCTGTCAATATTCTCGGGCGTATCCTTTCTCACCTTCACCCCTCCCACACCCACGACCTTCTTCGGTTTTGAGCCTGCAAGGAGATTCAATGCACAGAAAGGATGAACACCCCAACTGTTCATGACTCCGCCAGATAGATCAGGTTCTGTAACCCAAGTTCCTTTCCTGTAAGCCCAGCCCACGGCGCTGAAGCTTCTGAACCAACACATCTGAGGATTACCTATGTCTCCTCCTTCAATTATCTCCTTGACCTTGCCAAAAAGTAGGGAATATGGCATCTGTATGCCAATCTGAAGAACTTGTCGAGTTCTCTGCGCCTCCTTGACGATCTCACGACAGTCCTCAAGGGTATTGGATAGAGGCTTCTCACAAAAAACGTGCTTGCCCTTTCGTAGAGCGCTTATTACTATGTCCCGGTTCAGATGAGGGGGCAAGCATACGATTACCGCATCAACATCGGGTTGTTCATAAACCTCCGAAGAAGTCTTGAAGACTCTTGGATTACCTCCGATCATGGAGAGAGCTTTCTTCAGGTTTTCCTCTCCCCTGTTATGCACGGCCGTAATTTGCGCATCCGGAAGCAACTTCAGGTTAGTTATGTGTGCATTCTGGCACCAAACGCCCGTGCCCACAATGCCAAACATGACCTTTTCCATATGCACTACCAAAGACGGTAATCGTCTTCGAACATATTTTAATCCTCTGACCAAGATGCCCGCGGAAGGCTAATATACGACAGATCTGCGACTATACGCCGATTTAGAAATGTTGACTCGCGAGAAGTTCAAAGGCATATTCTGCCTCATGCCAACGCCTTATACAAAGGATGGCAAATTCGATGAAGAAGCCTTTAGAGAAAACGTACGGATAATGTGTAAGACGGGAATACACGGAATATCAACAACCGGAACCGTCGGAGAGTTTCATACGCTACCTTGGGAAGATCACAAGCGATTGATCAAGGCTCTTGTCGACGAGATAAAGAGCAATGTGTTTTCGGTTCCTGGGTGTTCAGGGGTCAATACGCAGGAGGCAATAATGAAGACAAAGTATGCGCAGGAATGCGGAGCTGATGCAGTCATGAACGTGGTCCCGTTCTACCAAAAACTGACAGACAACGAGTGCGTGGCATACTACGAAGAGTTGGCACGGGCATGCCCAAAAGTCGGACTGGTTGTTTACAACAATCCGGACACCCAAAAGGTCCTGCTTGGCTGGGAGATATTCCAGAAGCTGGCACGCATTCCCACGGTTTCTGGAAGCAAGGAAATAGTGCCAGATTTCGAGCATTGGATGAACATCACTAGAGTCACTGAGTTGAGCTTCTTGCACGTTGACCTCATGATGGTTCCATCCATGATGTGGGGAGGAAAGGGAAACTTCTCAGGAATGGCTTGTATGAAACCGGAACTGGTCTTGGATGCCTACAAGGCATGTTTGAACGGGGACTGGACGAGAGCTAGGGAGATCCAATACAAGATGAGGGAGCCTTGGGCGCTAGTTGAATCTCTGTTGAAGGGCTACAGTCCAATCTCTCAATACAAATGCATGGTGAATGCCTGTGGCCTGTTGAAGGTCGGCCCACCGGGAAAGCCGTTTATCCCAGTGTCTGACGAAATCCAAGAAAAAGTCAAGAGAATAGTTCAAGACAAGTTTCTTAGATGAGTCTTCGTCTCGCGAGTAGTCGCTAGGAGTCATATGTCCCCTTCGGAACGGACCTTTGCGGTCGCCTAGAGAACTAGGGCAACTGAGACCATATCAAGACAGGGACGTTGGTCGTAGATGATGCTTGCAGCTTGATATCCTAGTGTCACTAGACCTGAAACAAGATTACTTTCGCTCTCGGCTAGATGGGCCCCATATTGTAGCTTATGGGCAAATTGGAGCACTGTGCTATCCCCCCACATATGTCAGTGATAAATAGGTTACGAAGGCATGAGTGATCGAGGGAAGTGATTTCCCTTCGAGAATTCTCTACGGGCGAGATTGACCTAGAATTACGCTCAATATTCAGCATCTTCATCTAACCGAATCGTTCCACAAGAAACGTACTGGGAGGGGTCTGAAGACAAAAAACCGGGTGACACATGTTGGGGGATAGAACAGGCAAATTGGAGCACCGAAAGTTTTTTCTACGCAGTTGGGAGAACAAGGCCCAAAGGGAAGGGGAGAGTACTCTATGTTAACTGCTGGACGCGTGGCTTCTCTCGGCGCTCTGGTCATAATGATCATCGTATACGCATGGTTGCTGACTAGAGCCAGAAAGGGGAAGGTTCCACGAATAAGGAAAATGGCAGGATTCGACGCGATCGAGGAGGCTGTCGGTAGAGCTACCGAGATGGGAAAGCCCGTGTTCTTCACGCCAGGCGTCAGTGGATTTGATCATGCTGACTCACCTCAGACTATTGCTGGGCTCACTGTGCTTAGACATCTCTCAAAGCTCACGGCAAAATACAAGGCTCCTCTGATCGCTGCTGTTAGCAAAGCAACAGTCCTTCCAGTGGCCGAGGAAACTGTTCGCCAAGGCTACCTAGAAGCGGGAGCCCCGGAAGCTTTCAAGCCATCCATGATCCGATATCTGTCTGATGAACAATTCGCATGGGCCGGTGGCTGTATAGGAATCATGCATAGAGAAGGTGTTGCAGCCAACATTATGATAGGCAACTTCATGGGAGAATCTCTGCTCTTAGCAGAGGCTGGGTATCAGGCTGGGGCAATACAGGTGGCAGGTACTGCCAATAGATCCCAAATACAGTTCTTCGTGACCGTGGCTGACTACTGTCTGATTGGTGAAGAGATATTCGCTGCTGGAGCGTATCTGTTTCAAGATCCGGTCCAGCTGGCTGGCCTGGGAGCACAGGATGTCGCTAAGTGGGTAGCTATTGGAGCTATCGTGGGAGGCATCATTCTGAAGGTTCTTGGCATGCCAGTTATTCTTGATCTGCTGAAAATGTAGGAGTGATATGAATGTCCGTTCTCACACGAAGAGAAATCGCCGTGTTCATGACTGCGTTCGCAGGAATTGCTGTGATCGCAGACTATTTCCTGAAGGTTCCAGTGCTCAACACGGCAGTTGCGGATCTACTGAGATGGGGAGTTATACTGGCCTCGTTCCTGCTACTTTGGGGAACCATCAGCATGTTACGGGTTCACGTTGAGGTCGTAAGGAAAAAGACTCCGAATCAATGGCACTATAGCACATGGCTAATCTTCTTGATGGCGGTCTTCGTCGCGGTATCTCTCGTAGGAGGGTTAGCGGGATCGCAGTCTAGGTGGATGTATGACAACATCTATGTAGCGTGCAGCTCAACATACTACTCTGTACTGGGATTCTACATGATTTCAGCCAGTTACCGTGCTATTAGGGCTAGAACTAAAGAGGCGACTCTTCTCCTAGTGGTTGCAGTAATAATAATGCTGATGAATGCACCCATTGGAGGGGCCATCTGGCAGGGGATTCCTGCGCTGGGAAAGTGGATCGTCGACGTGCCCAATACCGGGGCTTCTCGTGGATACATAATTGGACTTGCTATAGGCGCCGTTATTCTTGGCATTCGCACCTTGATTGGTCGTGAAAGAGGATACCTCAGTTAGGTGACTAGAATGGCGAAGGAAGATATGTGGGGAAAACTGGGTCGGATCGACCCGAGGATACTCTATGTCTTGCTGGTCATCATTTTGATCATACCATTGATTGCGCCTATTGGACTCCCAATACCAATCACTTCAGAAACAAGGAAGATCTACGATGCCGTGGAGAAACTCCCGCCAGGGAGTGTTGTGGTATGTGCGATGGACACCTCTGGCGCAGCGTGGGGTGAAAACGGGCCTCAGGCCAAAGCCATTCTTCGGCACTTGTTCCAGAAACCCTTGAAGATAGTGGTGGTAAGCTTTGAGGCTGATGGCCCCATGTTAGGCCAGCGAGCCCTTCTCGAGGTGCCTAAAGGCGAAAAGAAGTACGGGGTAGACTACGTTAACTTGGGGTTTGTCGCTGGAGGTGAAACTGGCCGAGCAGCCTTTGGACGTGATGTTCAAAAACTAATTTCAAAAGACTTTCTCGGAAATCCTCTTGAGAAGCTACCGATCATGGAAAAGGTAAGAAACGCGGAAGATTTCGCCTTGTTCTTCACATTCACATCTTTGATCTCGGCGGTCGAGATGTACGTGCGTCAGTTGTATGCACCCTACAAGACAAAAGTCGTGGCCGGAATAATTGGGTTAGGGGTTCCAGCCGTAGTTCCTTACTACAACGCAGGTCAGTTGTTTTCAATACTCTCAGGCTCATTAGGGGCAGGGGAGTATGAACTGCTCAGCAAGATGCCTGGTGAAGGGGTGAGGCTTTCAGATGCGCTTTCGTTGTCAACACTTCTAGTCGTGGTATTGATCGTTGTGGGAAACGCTGCATTCTTTGGAGACAAACTGAGAGGAAAAGAAGAGAAGAGGTGATGTGAAATGGACTTTGCTATCATGGGACCTCTAGTAGCGGTCGTCTTGACATTGTTGATCTACAGCTTCCTGTACAAAGAGAACAAGCTGTACCGATTCGCAGAGTACTCTTTCGTCGGTGTCTCCGCAGGCTACTGGCTTATGGTGGCGATAGATAATCTTCGAAGTGTTGCTTTGGGCCCAATCCTCAGAGGGAACTACTCATATGTGATACCTTTGGTGCTGGGCGTAGCTGTCTTCGCGAGGCTCTCAAAGGGTTACTCATGGCTTGCACGCTGGCCAGTCGCGATTGTGGTCGGCACTGGTACGGCATTGGCCTTAAGAGGATTTGTAGATGCGATGTTCATTGGCCAGATTCGGGCCACCATAGCAGCCCCAATGGACTACAACAACATCCTGATCGCAGTCATGACTGTTTGCACTCTGTTCTTCTTCATGTTCACAATTGAACACAAAGGTCCAGTCGGTATCTTAGCCAAGGCAGGCCGCTACAGCCTTATGTTCTACTTCGGCGTCCTGTTTGGCAATCACATAATGACAAGAATGGCCCTTTTGACTTCGAGATTCATAGAGATACAGAACTTCATACTAAAGGCTCTAGGGTTGAGCTGACCTCATTAAAGGAAGGAAGCCCCAAACCTATATGTAAACGCGGGTCCAACATAGGATTAGGAACCAGAAAACACGATTTTCTTCCTTACTGACCTAGGCAATGACGCAGAACAAACGCCCCCAAGTCGGTCTTGGATTGGCCTTCCATGTGTGTAACCCTAGTCCTGCGCATTTCTTAGAACCCCGGCGACACTTTCAACTAGAAAGGTCCAGGCGCGGACTAAGGCAACTTCATGCCAGTGGTCGAGGGCAACCCAGTAGCTGCCTAAGGCTTGGCCGGTACGGTGAATGGCCTGTTGAGAGATTGGTCGCTAGACATATTACCTAGGGTCTTTTCGATCTTTAGGATTGTATGGTGATTGAGATGGATGTTCTTGAAGCAATTCGAACAAGAAGAAGTGTAAGGAAGTACGACCGAACGCGGGATGTTGAGAGTGAGAAGCTTGTAACATGCTTGGAAGCTGCTCGATGGGCACCATCAGCCAGCAACAGACAACCCTGGCACTTCATCGTGGTGAAAGACAAGGAGAAGAGAGAGGAACTGGCGAAGCTTCATCCATATGGCAAGTTCATGGCAGAAAGCCCAGTGGTCGTGGCGGTGCTCGGCGATCCAAGGAAGCACCAGAAATACTTCAAGTGTGATCCACCCATTGCAACGCAGAACTTTCTCCTAGCCGCACGTGCTCAAGGACTTGGAACCTGCTGGACGGGTGTGATAGATACGCCTTTCGAGGAACAGATGAAGAAGCTGTTGAACGTACCTGAGAACCTCAGAATCGTTTGCACGGTCTCGGTTGGTTACCCGGCGGAGACGCCGGAGAAGACTAGGCAACCTCTAGAGGAACTGGTTTCATACGAAAGCTACGGAGCGAAGTCGAGATAAGCAAGCATGCGCCTGCTGTGACATTTTGAAAGGAGATCCTGATTAGAATGGGACGAAACAAGAAGTACTCCGGTTACAAAGCGTATCAATACCTTGAACCCAGGAGAGACTACGTTGAAATCAAGTTCAGAGACGAAATCGTGAAGGAATGGTCCTACCTTCTTCCGCTATCGAAGACGGAGGAAGATCGATTCGAAGATCTCATGGAAGAAAGCATCATTGTGGACCTTCATGAGCATCCGGTGAAGTATCCACAGGATATT
>Ga0129298_10000613_pt1 | contig 14392 bp, 11 predicted proteins | sample I19B2metaG_FD_94707 | JGI IMG/M metagenome (GOLD analysis project Ga0129298, IMG submission 94707) | Lake sediment bacterial and archeal communities from Gulf of Boni, Indonesia to study Microbial Dark Matter (Phase II) - ​I19B2 metaG | ecosystem: Environmental > Aquatic > Freshwater > Lake >... | reverse complement strand
TTTTACGCCTATACATCACGACAGCAACAGCAGCTATAACTACTATTATTAATACTGCTAAGATTATCCAAGGTGCAAGTGCCTCAAGTGTTAATGGAGGTGAAACAGGGATTTTTGGCACTCCGATTCCTCCTGGATCGACTATTATTCCATTAGCAACTCCATCAGCATCTCCAATTCCGCCATCAATAAGCTGAATAGTGATAGTTTCATCTCCATCGTTATCACCCATTTGTATTTCATACCATGTTCCGTCTTGGCACATCCAGTACTCAGAATCAGTTGGTAACGATGAAGGAAGAATTATGGTTAATGTGACGGTTTCACCTGGTGAGAGTCCTGTTATGCTAAAAGAGAAGAATCCATGTGGAAAATCGAGATTCGGCTTTCCTTCTGTTGGTAATGTATCTTCAGCTACTGATGTAAGGTCTTCTATGTTGCCTAATGATGAACTTAAGATGGCTGTGCCTGTTCCTGTCTCCGTCTCTACTGATTCAGACGGGGGGTTTACTATGGCTACGCTTCTCACTTTATTGTCAGTAGAGTATGTCCAGAGAGGAGTTGTAAAACCCTCAGTATCATAAAGGCGGACAGCAGCCGTTTCTGAGTCAGCCGTCACGATATATCTGCCATTGACAGAAATGTCGATCGTTTCGTCCTCGTGACCCCATGGAGTTGACTGATATATGGGTGAAGATGACCCGATCTGATGAAGGAACGTATGTGCATAGCCTCCAGCTCCACCTGAGGCAATGTATCTACCATTTAGAGAGAAGGCAACAGCCCTTACATCATCTTGCCCACTTGGCGGGCTAACTTGGAATGTCCATACAGGTGTGCCGTCTGCAGCACTCCAAGACCCTGCATTTCCATCTTTGTCTATCGAGAAGTAGACCAGCCGTGCACCATAAGTATTATACGCATCATCATTGCCTGCTACAACGCTCTTGCCGTTGTGAGAGATGTCTACACTTATTTTTTGTAATCCCTTTCCTAACGGGGCTAAGGCTACATAGTAACTCCATATCTGCGCACCTGTATTATCGTAGAGACGTGCGTATCCAACCGACCTGTCTCCTGCAACAACATACTTGCCGTTAAAGGAGATAGAGACCTTCCTTATTGATACATCCGTTGCGCTCCAAAAAGGGGATGAATCGCCAGAATCCCACACATCATTGTCTCCAACAGAGTAGTATCTTATGCCACCAGACCCTCCTGCTACTGCACTTCTCCCATCACTGGCTAAGGCTACAGAATTTGCGCTAAAGGCATAATCCCATATCTCCATGCCTGTACTATTGTAAAGGCGAATCTTACCGTCTTTGTGGGCTGCAATTATGTAGTCACCGTCTTGGGAGATAGAGACAAGTTTAGTGTCGAACTGGAAGGGCGGCACAGGGAAGGTAGGGTTGACTCCTGGTGTCTTTGTCCAAAGTATGAAACCAGCCCTATTCAATAAGGCGATGCTAGTGTTTGTCCCGACTACTATGTACTGGCCATTATCTGAGACGACTACACTACGTGTATCTCCACCTATCGAAGCATTCCAAAGTGAAGAGCCTGAGGGCACATCAAGAGCGTAGACCTTTCCAGCAGAGTCACCTGCCACGACCATCGTATCTTCGGGGCTTGCACTCACATTTGGTACATTTATTAACCATATGCTAAAAACTAAAATTGCAGTTAACGTTAATGTTGCCAGAAGCTTTCTCCATCTATTAGCGTTAGTAGAGATTAGTCTACCCATTTTGTTTCCCATATAATTGGGAAATAAAAGTATTTATGCATTCAGAAACAATAAATACTTCGATTAAGCTAAAAATCATACAAATTATTTTGAAAAATGAAGGCTGAAATTAAAATAGAAAAAGAAATTCTAAGATACAGATGTGTAAGAGAGAGCAAATTATACACGAAGAAAGGGGATAGGGTTCAATGTGATTTATGTGAGAGAAGATGCCAAATACCTTTGAATGGATTGGGCTTTTGCAGGACTAGAGCAAATATAGATGGCAAATTATACACACTTGTATATGGAGATATATCATCTATATCTTCAAACCCTATAGAGAAGAAGCCTTTCTTCCATTACTGGCCTGGTAGCTATGCTTTAACAATTGGAACATGGAGTTGTAATTTCACATGCCCATGGTGTCAAAATTATGATGTAAGCAAATACCATCCTAAACCATATAAAGCTCATTACATTAGCCCTGAGGATTTTGCAAATTTAGCGATATCAGAAGGATGCCAAGGAGTATCCTTTTCTTTTAATGAGCCTACTTTATTGTTTGAATATGCTATAGATGCTTTTCCTTTAGTAAGAAAATCGAATATGTATGCCAATTATGTCTCAAATGGTTACATGACATCAGAAGCGTTAAAAGCATTGAAAGAAGCTGGGATGGATGCCATAAAATTCGATGTAAAAGGTAATTCTGATGCTGTAAAGAGGTTTTGTGCAGCAAATGTTGAAATAGTTTGGAGAAATGTGAACGAGGCTAAGAAGATGGGATTGCATGTTGAAGTTGTCAATTTAATAATACCTAAAGTTAACGATGACGATTTTTGTGTAAGAGAATTGGTTCAAAGGCACATAAAAGAGGCAGGTGTGAGCACTCCTTTACATTTCACTCGTTTCTATCCAGCATATAAGATGGTGGATAAACCACAAACACCCATAAGCACTTTAGAAAATGCTCATGAAATTGCTAAAAAAGAAGGTATACAATACGTCTACATAGGAAATGTTCTTGGTCATAGGTTGGAAAATACTTATTGCCACAATTGTAATGAGCTATTGATAAAGAGATATGGTTTCTCTATAATCAAGTATTCTATAAATTCTGATAAAAGATGCCCTAAGTGTGGAGAGAGAATACCTATAGTTGGCAATTATTTAGGGTAATCAAATTTATGGAATCAAATCTGATAGATGGCCAAGGTAGCTACCATCTAATAGATAAATCTCTGATTCATCCAAATTTATACATCTTGAGGAGAATAAAGGACCAAGAAGGCTTGCATCACTCACATTTATTGCATTTCCTCCTAATAAGGGGTTAAAATTAGGCATGATTATTATCTTTGGATCTCCGATATTGAAACCAAAAGCATCTTTAAAAGAGGCTATTGGATCATCGCCAACCTTTAAACCTGAGAATTTAAGGAAGGATTTAGCCACTTTTTTCTTATCCCATTTCGCCATGACCCAGACAGGCTCTACCATTCTAAAACCATGCTCTCTAAACTCTATGATAAGATGGTTATGACCCATTATCAATACATCACAATTGAAGAGATTAGGGTAGGGCCATGCATGACCATGCATAAGGGCAAATGATTCTTTACCATCAAAAACCGATATACCTCTCGAAGGATAGATATTTATTTCCTTGGGCAATAAAGCTTTCAAGCCTCCATCATGATTCCCTCTAATTATTTCTACAGATTTTACCAAACCTTTGATCTTATAGAAGAATTGAGGAACATCGACCCATTCTTGAGGCACTATCTTTAAAGTTCCATGCTTGACATCACCTAAGATTATTATGCTGTCTGGTAAGAATTTTTCTACTATAGACTTTAGCCTGTCAAAGATTTTTTGAGTCTGGGAAGGTATGTTTATCCCTTTCGACGATAACGCTTTCTCAAAGCCTAGATGAAGATCAGATATTATAAGAATTTTATGCAAGGTGGTCTCTAATATAAGGGCAGGTTCATCAGGGACTATCTTCAGCATAACCATTTTATAATATAAGAAACATAGGTAAAAAGATTCCCAAGGAAAATAGTAGTTAACTTAGGTTATTTAGAATTGAAGATCTAAGGCTGTGATGTTATGTATTTCTTCTTAGGATCTAACCTTACTGTTTAGCGCCACACTTACTACAGAACTTAGCATCAGATTGAATAGTTGCACTACAGTTACTGCATTTCTTCATGGCTACCATTCTCTCCTCTTGTAGTGTTCCACATTTGTCACAGAATCTGACATCTGGTCTGAGTGGTATAGTTGCTTTACAATTGACATTAATACAGATTGTCGTATAAATGGCACCTATCTCTTGTAACTTACCACATCGAATACACTGCTTTGCACCTATTTCGTTCTGGGCACCACAGAAGAAGCAATACCTAATAAGAGGCTCGACCTTACGCTCAGGAGTTACTACCCTCAAGGACATTGTTAGACTGCCAACATGTCTTCGAAAGAGGCCTTTGTCACCTACGATGTAATTTACTTCTATTTGATTTTCAACTCCAGAAGGACTATTCTTAATCAGAGATGTTACATCTACATCTGAACGCTCAATTACACGAAGTTCCATAGGATCATTAGGTAAATCAGGAATGTTAACTATCTTGCCGTTGATCACTATAGGTTTACTAGGGTCTAGGTAAGTACGAGAAGAGCCTGCCATCGCAAGATCGATTGAAAATGATAAAAATACTTTTTCTAAACCAGGATATTTGAAAATTACTGTCTGTTTAGCAGGTGGGCGACCGATAGGCTCATCTTTCTTCCAGACCGAATAAGTAAAAGAGACCATTCATATCATCCCGAGAGAGGAGAAAGTCTTAAACTGAAGAGATGGCATTGTAGTATCAAAGCTAAAAGCCCTTTTTTTATCCTCCAAAGGCAACCTCCTCTAAACCCCCTATCTTTAGGCTAGTTTCTGCTTTAAAAGCCTTTTACTTGCTAAAATGATCCAAATCAAGCATTACTTTCATAAGATAAAATTCAAGGACCAAATGAAGAAAAGATTAACATTGACTTTGCTTTCAATTTGATTTATTAAAGTAAAATTCATTAGGAATTTTAAATAAGAATAGATTTTTGTAAATAAATCTTAAGCCACAGTAAAGAAAATGGGCAAAAAGGTTTAAATTTCGGAACTTAAATCAAATAGGAGGAAACAAAATGGTAAGAATAATACCTGGGGTTGAAATCCAAGTAGTAAAGGAAATCGTTCCACAACAACTTCACCCAGCGGGAATAGTAGGCTTGATAGGACCGGCCGAGAAAGGCCCTATTTTAACACCCACCCCTATGACCAGCTATAGAGAGTATGCAGAAAAATTTGGCCCAAACCCTGACTATGCACTGACTCGAGATGCAAAGCTATGCTTTCAAAATGGTGTAGCTGAAGTCTTTGCTACCAGGATAGTTGCTGCTGGAGGCAAGGATGCAACATTAACTCTGAAGGACGAAAAGAAAAGGAATACTGTAAAACTTACATCTAAATTGCCAGGCGAAACAGGAAACGCTATTCGGGTTGTAGTAGCAAAGGGCATGAGCGAAAACTCCGTTAGGCTAGAGATATCAGATGGGGGGAAGATGGAGACATGGGACAACCTAGCAATAATTCCTGGGAATGAGCTATATCTTGTAGATTTCTTGAATAGAAATTCCAAGCTAGTTTCTGCAGAGGATTTAGGATCGAGTTCTACATTCCCTAACAATAACCCTGCTTTAGTGGAAGAAATGCTGAGCGGAGGTACTTCTGGAGAGGCGAAGAAAGGGGACTATGAAGCAGCATTGGAAAAATTGGAAATGGAGCCAGATGTAGATGTTGTTTACGCTTGCGGTGTAAGTGATCCCGAAATTCATGCTGTTGTAGATGCTCATTGCAAGAATATGAGTAGGGATGCTAAGAACAGAATAGGCATAGGTACCGTGGCAAGTGGAGAAGACGTCAAGAGCATAGTGAAAAGGACAGAAGTTTTGGCAAGTGATAGATTCATAGTAGTAGCTCCATACGGCGTTGCTGGTGCTGTAGCTGGGCTTATCAGCAGACTGAATTACTTTGAGTCACCAACCTTTAAACCTATAACTGGAATAGCGAGCATTGAGAGAAGGTACACACCGGCTGAACAGATGGAACTGATAAAGGCTGGAATCTGTTGTCTAGATGCAATAAGAGGAAGGGGCATAGTAGTCGTAAAAGGAATTACGACAAGTAGTGAGCAGATCAGTGTAATGAGGGTTGCAGACCGTGCAGTAAGAGGCGTAAAGAACGTTGCTGATAACTTCATAGGAACTTTGAACAGCCCTGGTGGAAGAATGGCATTAAGAGAGAAGCTGACAGAATTCCTCATATCCATGGAGAGGGAGGGAGCGATAGTCCCAAGTGTGGATCTAAAGCATCCTGCATTCTTAACAGATGTGTATTGCTCAGAGATGGACTTTGCTCAGGGCATTGTTCGAGTAGATATTGCAGTAAGACCAGTTAGAGCTATGGACTACATCTACGCTACGATAACTGTACAAGCATAAAGGAGGTGTAAGATATGTCTGTTATATCTGCAAATGTAAGTGACATAAAATGTGATGGTGAAACTATATCAGGACTACAATCGATAGAATTTAGGATTATGAGGAACCGTCAAAACATCCATAGAATTGGTAGCGATGAGAGATTGGGTGTGGACTATGGACCTATGTATGTGGTAGGAAGCCTTAGAGTAAGATCTACTTATCCAAAGTTTGATACCATACTTATAAAAGGACAAGCAGAAGTCACACCTTTTCAGCTCGTAGTAGATCTGAAAACTTCAGCACTTGGAACCAAGGCATGGGGTCAAGCAGTAAAGACCCTCACATTTGATGAATGTTATTTAGAAGACAAGACCTTCACCATGGATGCCAATGGTATAGGGATAAGTGTTTACACATTCACATCAACAAGAATCAGGGAGCAGTAACTGAATGGTCAAAAAACTCACTAAAGAGAGCGTATTGGAAGGGGCAAATAGAAGAGAGACTCTTTACGTTAGAGAATATGATGCAGAAGTAGTTATTCGCCCACTGACAGATGGAGAGCTATCTAAGGTCTTTGCCATTCTTGGCAATATACCTATCAAGGAAGATGGTACGCCAGATACGAGCAAGATAGAAGTATCGAAGAACTTAGATGCATTAAGACTTGCTACATCAGTCGGACTCGTAGAACCAAATCTGACCTTTGAAGAAGTTTCTACTATGAAGTTTGGGGCTCCAGAATACATTGGCATGAAGATACTTGAGCTTAGCGGCGTTGCAGGACCAGAGCAAGCTAAAAAAAAAGGCTAGAGATTGAAGAGTTTGTCAGAAGTCCAGAAGGGTTAGAGCTAGCTGCGCTTATATTCGATTGTGGTTACAGACTGGCAGATCATCCACGTGACTTAACACGGGATCAAATCAATTTTCTAATGGCAGCTTTAGCTTATAGATCTGAGCTTTTACAGTCTACTAGGTTAGAGCAAGAAGGTGTCACAAGAATAGTTGTAAAAGAAGACTAATAGAATCTTAGGGAGGTTTTATGACAGCCATCGACAACTTCGTCAATAACTTCATCAAAATGAATAGTATCAGTAAAGCATATTTTGCTCGACTTGGAAAAGTCACGGATACTGCTTTAAGGGTAGCAAGAGCCTCAGCTCAGATCTATATTACTAAATTCGCTTTAATCATGGATGTTCTTAAAGCGCTAACAGCACTTAATAAGAAGATGCAGGGCATAAATGTAATCAGGTTTGGATATGCTCCCTTACCTTATCCTTTGACATTCTTTAGAAGAAGGGAAGAACCTTATCCCTCCTTTGAAGGGTTTAACATTTCCTTCTTGCTCAATGTTACTTTTGTTGAGGAAGAGATTTCGAAGATGATCAAAGGATTCGAGGAAAGGATAAAAGAATTCAGGTTTATGCCCAGTGAAGGTGCTATGAGGACGGTGCAAAGATTTACACCCTTGACTGTAACAAGGGCTATCCCACCATCTCCCATCACACAAAGAGTAACTACCCAACTCATCCCTCCAACCTTTTTTGGCTATCTTACTGCTGAAGCTCTCAAAGTGAGTCCTCCCTCAATTCAAGAATATGTAATGCTTCCACAGCCAGCTTTCAGAGCTATGTATAGGTATGTCGAAGAGGTGCCAAAGATTACTGATAAATTCAGGATAAGTGACCAGATGAGGGGTGCATTAGAAACTACCTTAAGGGGCTACGAAATACCCCTCCCACGAAAAATAAGTGAAGTTCAGCGTCTTCCAACCTCTATCGAAGGAAAGATAGCGCTTACTAGTCTTGCAAGACTGGAACCCTCATTATCAGAAATATCTACAACTGGTATTTGGTGGTTAACTTTTGCTGGTATTCCAGAGATTTCTAGTGCATATAAAATCATTAGCTCTACAACAGCAGGTCTAACATATCCATCTTATGGAATTCCACAAGCCCTAATATCTAGATACGATGCTCTTATGCTCTTTATCTCTCAAGTGGAGGAAATCTTTGCCAAACATCCATCAATAGGTAGAGAAGTTGTCAAACTCTATAGCATGGGCGATCAGTTAAGAAGGGTTTTAGAGAGCTATTTAATGCCTCCAACAACGGTTATGAGAGAAGCTGTAACTCTTCCAACCTTTTATGCACCTATATCTGCAGAGAGGAAAGTCCCCACAGGTCTTCCAGAGTTAGGACCTTTGATGCCAAGGATTGGTATGCCGATGATTTATAGGCATCCAAGCATGGAGATTATGTTTAGGACTATTGGCATTATCAGTCAGATGGTTACAGGAGCAAGAGGCATTCCTCAAATCTATCAAGCCTTAACTCCCAGCTTAAGCTACGCCCTTAGTACAGGGATTACAGCTTTTAGACCAGAAGAACCCACATGGAAAATCTCTCCATTGAGCATGTGGATAAGTAGTGCTACTGGATTCGCTACACTAAGAACGATCCCAGAGGCAGCTTCGAAAGCAATCCCCAAGCCAACTTTAAGAGAAATGGCTCCCACAGGTCAAGAAGCAAGGATGCCTACATATGAAGAAACTCGACCATGGACTATCCCTGCACAAGCACTGACCACATACCCTATGATCAAAATGGCATTGAGTATCACAACGGGTCTCGGTCAAATAGCCATGGAAGCTCAGAGAATGGTATTTGCAAAAGGCATGGTTGAAGCCTTTGACCTATCTAAAAGGTATATCTCTCCATCAAGAATGGTATTTACAAAAGGTATCGTTAAGGCTTTCGACTTATCTAAAATTTACAGAATGAAAGAGACTGAGATTGTCCCTAGACCTTTCATTGGGCTTTTAACGAAGCTAGGTGAAGGTCGGCTTGACTTTGAAAGGCTAGCCTTTGAGGATATATCAAGAATTCCAAGCTCAATTCAAATCTTAACTCCTCCTACAATAACTCCAACTTATCAGCCCATTAGCATCTCACAAGCTTTGGCTCCTAGTCGTATAGCTCAAATACAGCCTAGGATTCTTGAACGTGGCTTCATAAGGGAGCAAGTCCGAGCAATTCAAAATACCTTCAACGTAACTATTCAGGCTGCTTCTCTTGTTGAAGAAAAGGATCTAAGAGAGTTAAGAAGGAAGATAGAGCAGATACTTGCTGAAGAGGCAAGAAGATACTTTGGCTCAACTTTAACGTAAGTGATGAGAATGAGCATAAAGCTTGATGATCTTGAACTTATAAAGCGTGTAGATGATCCTCAAACAAGGGTTGTTAAGGAGATTAGAAATGTTTACAATATAACTACATCGAATAGAAGAAAAGTCGTAGAGCATAAGATTCCTAGCTCTGAAGGTAGCATATTATCTGACTTGGGAAGAATTCCTGTAAGGATATCATTTGATGGAGAGTTTCAAGGTCCAGATACAAAGACAAGTTTAGAGAGCTTAAGAGCAAAGTTCAAGATAGGTAAACCTTTACCCTTCTCATCAGATATAACAAACATTGCTGATGTTAACCAAGTGTTGATAGAAGAACTCCATATAAATGATATTGGGGGAATGCCAAATCGATATAATTATTCTATAGTGCTGAGAGAGTATAGACCACCTCCGCCTCAAGCTCAAGCTCCCCCAAGTCAAGAAGAGCAAGCCCAGGAGGAGGTGAAGAAGGAGAGCGAAATCGATGATATAAGGGGACGAGTTCTTGATGCTGAAGGAAAACCTGTCAAAGATGTTAAAGTGAAGATCAAGGGTGATAATGGGGAGTGGGAGGTAAAGACAGATGAAGAAGGATATTATGAGGTACTGGATGTTCCTGAAGGAAAGTATGAGATCACGGTAGATGCTGAAGGTTATGAGGATGTTAAAGCCGAGGCCGAGGTAAAGAAGGGAGGTGCAGAGTGATGACTGATGGGCAAAGACAGAAGCCTGGGTCAACACCAAAGGGTCAGCAGAGATCCTTTGCTTATGAAAATATGCCTAATCCGTTACAACCATTATCTTTCATAATCCGAATTTTAGACATCGATTTAAAGCCTATACAGGACAAGGAATTTCAAGTAAAGACATCAAAAGTGGAATTCAAAGCAAAGACTGATTTTAACGGAATCCTTAGGGTACCAAAATCTGGCGGGGAAATAACTCTCTCTTCAGTATCTGATAATTCTGCTGAATCTAGCATTTAATTTTTACTAGAAGACTCTTCTTTGACAGCTTCTACGTAGAAAGTAAAGAAGGTTTTGCCTACTTGCAACTCAACTGTAGACGGCTTATTACTATGCTGAAATTTAATGTCATCGTTACTCGTTATCTTTCCTTTTGCTAACACATTCTCATCCTTATCTAGAACCTCAAAGTTTGCCTCACCCTCAAAAGAAAAACGATTATCTAAAGGATCTAGTAAAGTAATTACGTTTAAGCCAACACGGTCAACTAGTATTAACTTTGCACTCTCCGCATCACTAGGATTTATTGACACACCTTCTTGTAAAGCCTCTTTAGTAGCGGTTATCAAAAGCTTATCCTGAGTCAGCTCCCTTGGTGTTTCATACTTATCATACCATCTTCCGACCATGGCTCTGTTTAAAGCATCAGAAGTTCTAGGACCGACAAGACCATCAACCTTTAGAGGATTCTCTTCCCAATCCTTGTTCTCCTGCTGAAAACTCTTTACAGCCTTCTCAGTGTTATTACCAAACTTTCCATCTATGCCCGATGGACCGATATCTTTTCCTAGTTGTTGCAACATAGTCTGAAGATGCTTGACCAGTTCCTCCTTATCGCTACCCTGATAATACATGCGCCCATTGAACTGATTTCCTAGCGCTCCATCGCCTTGAATAGGATTGAATGGAGGATTCTTATTGCATAGTTTCTTGGCAGGTAGCTGCCCTGGATTATCAGGATACTCATCTGTGGATGTCTTATGAAGAGCCTTCAATGTTGAAACCAGATGCCCACGTACGACCAAAGCGTAGTCTTGCCATTTTCCACCCAGAGAATTTCTGGTCACATCTATCACTTCTACCCTTATGCGGTGGATACCCGTTGTAGGTTTTTCAATGATCACTTGTTGAACATTATTATAATAAATATCATAAAAAACATCATTGCCAAACAATGCCTGTTCCTCTGGCGTATGAACAACAAGTGCCAGTTTATTTAGAATCCTTGAATAAGGGAAATCAGTCCATACAAGTGTAACTTTCAGTGGTATTGTATCACTTTGAACCTGAAATTGATATTCTCTTTTTTCTTTATCAGCCAGTCTGTGTCCATCAAAAATTTCTAGCAAAGTTGGTGAAGATGGAAACAACGATTGTTCCAAATCTACTCTACCGAAACCCTGATCGTTATTGGGAATGAATGGGGAACCTTGATTGCTATTGGGAATGTTAGGTCCAGCATCGTTTTTAGGATCGTATTGCCCCTTCATCTTGACAGCTCCATTGATCAGAATTGCTTTTACTAGAGCAGCAGTAGGACTGCTACCTTTTATCCCAAAAGGACTAAGATCGCTTTCCTTTACCTTTTTCCTCCAGTGTATTTTATCATTTCCATCCTTAGAAATCAGAGATACTAGATGTTGTCTTACTATTGCTGCTGCACCAGAAACGTGAGGCGCTGCCATACTCGTTCCACCCATATACATATATCGAGGGTTTGTAGATGGCCCCCATCCTTTAGTATCTTCGGTCAAGCTGGATTTCGTTGAAATTATTGAACTCCCAGGTGCTACTAGATCTGGTTTTATTCTTTTGTCATCGGTTGGTCCACGGCTACTAATAGCCATCATTCCTTCAGGATTATTAGCCACACGGTCGTCTTTTATAGGGGACGCATCCATCCTGACAAAGACATTCTTTTTAATGCAGTGACCGTGGAAACTACCCCACTCACGAGTTATATCAGGCCTTTTATTTTCAGAGCCACCGACTGATATACAATTCTTTGCAGTAGCAGGTGCGCCCATGGAGTCTGGATCTACAATACCATCGTTATTATTGTCTGTTCCTTCATTTCCTGCAGCAAATACTATAACCATATCCCTATGTTCCCAGACAAATTTGTCCACACATTCAGAATCCGAATCATATTCACCGTCTGCCACAGATCCCCAACTATTATTATGAATCCTAGCGCCATAATCGTATGCTTTCTGGAATAATTTCTTTAGATTGTATAGTCCTCCAAGTCCTCCATTATTATCCATAACAGATTGAAAGACTAGGCTTGCTTTAGGAGCGATTCCCTTTATCTGTCCATCAGATTTGGTCCCATTTCCTAGAATTATCCCGGCAACATGTGTACCGTGCCCTTGATTCTTTCTTTTTAGAGACTTGTTGCACGGTGAAGAATGTTCAAGAGGTGCATCACTTGCGTCATTCGGATTCTTCCTTCCTTCAGCATCTTTTTGGAGGTCATTGACGATTCTACCTCTGAAGTCGGGATGCATAGTATCATCATTTACCCCAGTGTCAAGACCCGTATCGGCAACCGCCACAATTTGACCCTCACCCTCTAGGCCGTAAGTATTCCATATTGTTGTAGCCTTGATTATTTGAGCTGACACATCAAGATTGATTCTTGGCGGAATGTAACGCCCTATCCACTTGACGCCATTGATCTTAGCAATCTTTTCAATGGACTCAGGAGACGGATCAATGGCTACTATGATGATAGATTCCTCCGCAACCACAATTTTACCTCCAAGCTCTTCAATTACAGGTACAACCTTGGACATATAGGCAGGTTCATAAAGTACGATTCTCAAGTTCCCTAGCTCATCAAAAGGTGCAGCATCAGGAGTTATTTTCAGTTTTCTGAACTCATCAAGGGGAATAACTCCCTTCTTACCCTTTAACCTTGAACTGATCTTAAACTCAGGCAGATATCTTGTAACGAACCTAATGAAATCCATATTTCTAATCATAAGTACTTGATATATTGTATGAATCCACATTCTCACAACACATGCATTATTTGGTACATAATAGCTAACACTTGCACCAACCTTTTCTAGGGCTTCTATCCACTCATCCTTCGGATACTCAATGAATTGAATTACATAGAAATCTTCATTCTCACTTCCTAGATTTTCTAGCCCTAAACTCTCACGATTTTCCTCTGTCTCAAACTCAACATCGCCTATTATAATCTTGAACTCAGAATTACTAGCTTTGTCCTTTTTACTCATTAAATAAGTAATATTCATGCTATCTAAAAATATTTTCTGTGTATAGAAAGAATATTGTGAGGTTCATGTTAAGTTTTGGGTAATGAAAACTTATTATTTGAGCATCATCAAATACGTTAATCTTAGCATGAACACACCCGTCAACAGATCATCAGGAATATTAACGTTTATTAGCACTGAACAAATAATTTCTAGTGGTTCATAGCCATGGATATAGAGATCGATAACATCCCACTAATAAAGCGTGTAGAAGACCCTCAGACAAGGGTTGTTAGTGAGATAAGGAATGTTTACAATATAAGCATGGGTGAAAGAAGGATGATAATAGAGCATAAGATCCCTGGATCTGATGACAGCATACTTCAAGACATGGGTAAAGAGCCTTTAAGAATATCTTTTGAAGGCATCTTCTTAGGAGAGAAAGCAAAGGAGAATCTTCAAGACCTTTGGTCAAGGTTCAGGCAAGGCAAGCCATTAAATTTTTCATCAGATATAACTGGCATTGCTGATGTAACAAAAGTGTTGATAGAGGATTTACGTATTGATGATATTGCTGGCAATCCAAATAGTTATCATTATTCCATAGTTTTAAGTGAGTATAGAGAGCCTAGACCACCTCAAGCACAACCTCCAAGTCAAGAAGAGCAAGCACAAGAAGAAGTACAGAGTCAGGCTGATGATACAGTAGCATCAATAGATTATGTAACTGGAAAGGTTCTTGATGAAGAAGGAAATCCGAAAGAGGGTGTTGAAGTAGTAATTACAAAGGAAGATGGACAAGAATATAGGGTTAGGACAGATGATCAAGGTATATATAGGCAAGATGACTTACCCCATGGAAAGTATAAAGTTACTATTAATGCTAAAGGATACGAAGAGATGGAAGAGGAGGTGGAAATCGGGGGACAGACATAGCAGTTAAGAAATACGTCGATTTCTTTAACATCCAGCTTAGTAC
>Ga0129298_10000609_pt1 | contig 14425 bp, 16 predicted proteins | sample I19B2metaG_FD_94707 | JGI IMG/M metagenome (GOLD analysis project Ga0129298, IMG submission 94707) | Lake sediment bacterial and archeal communities from Gulf of Boni, Indonesia to study Microbial Dark Matter (Phase II) - ​I19B2 metaG | ecosystem: Environmental > Aquatic > Freshwater > Lake >... | reverse complement strand
GCTCAACAGTATATGGTTGGTAAAGAACAGTATGGGTGGAGATAGCGATCGGCTGCAACCTGAGGTGAACATTGGCACACTTGGCCACGTGGACAACGGAAAGAGTACGATAGTTCAGGCCTTGACTGGCACTTGGACTGGGAGACATTCTGAAGAGCTAAGGCGAGGGATAACTATTCGAGTCGGATATGCTGATATGGCGTACTACAAGTGTCAGAACTGCAGCCCACCTATTTCTTACACGACAGAGAAGAAATGCAAGTTCTGCGGCAATGAGACTAAGCTTCAGAGATTGGTAAGTTTCGTCGATTGCCCGGGCCATCACAGTCTCATGGTGACCATGTTGTCAGGTGCCGCACTCATGGATGGAGCGCTCTTTATCATAGCTGCCAACGCAAAATGCCCCCAAGCCCAAGACCGTGAGCACATGATAGCCGCCGAGATCGCTGGTATAAAGAACCTCATAGTCGTCCAGAACAAGATCGATCTCGTGAATAGAGACCGCGCATTAGAGAACTGCAATGAGATAGAGAACTTTGTGAGGGGGACGATTGCTGAAAAAGTGCCCGTCATACCTATCTCGGCCCAACATAAGATCAACGTCGATGTCCTACTAGAGACCATAGACAAGGTTATCCCGACACCAAAGAGAGATCCTACAGCTCCGCCAAGGATGCACGTACTCAGATCCTTCGATGTCAACAAACCCGGCACAGAAGTCAAGAACCTTGTAGGAGGAGTAATCGGCGGCTCTGTAACCCAAGGGATATTCAGGATAGGCAACGAGATCGAGACCAGACCTGGGTTGAAAATCGAAAAGGGCGGACGCGCACGCTATGAACCTATAACAACGAGCATCCGAAGTCTCTACGTCGGACGCAGCTCAGTCGAAGAAGTGAAACCGGGCGGACTTGTTGGCATCGGAACCTCTCTCGACCCCGCGTTAACAAAGAGCGATGGGCTTGTAGGAAGCGTCGTAGGAAAAGCTGGAACGCTACCTGAAACTCTGGACAAGCTAACCCTAGAGGTACAGTTGCTTGAAAGAGCGGTAGGAACCGAGTCGCAGGTCGCCGTAGACAAGATAAAGACAAACGAGGCACTGGTTCTAAACGTCTCCACAACCGTCACCTCTGGAATCGTCACATCGGCAAGGGAGCAGATAATAGACGTGACCCTAAAGAACCCAGTCTGCGCCGAACCCAGCTCCAATGTGGCTATAAGCAGGAGGATCGGTGAGGGGTGGCGACTGATAGGATTCGGCAAGATAAAGTAAGCTCGACCTCTCAGAGACGCAACCGGTTTAAATGAGAAAAATCGTGCGCGAACAGATTTTCACAACCGAGTCTGTAAGACTTGCCAATCAGAGTTCTCCTCGATACAAGCATACTCATGATCTCTCTAGAGTTACCCTTCGACCTTTTCGGCGAGATTGAGAAGCTACTCAAAGCCAATATTGAGTTCCTAATACTACAAGAGGTTCAGGAGGAGCTTCAAAGACTCTCCCAGAAGAAGACGCCTACCGGAGTTAGAGCATCCCACGCTCTCGAGGTAGCTGCGAAGCACAAGACCCTGCAAATAGGATCAGCATCAGATACCCGAACTGATGATGCTTTGATCATAGCTTCAAGAAAGGTTAAGGCAATTGTGGCCACCGCGGACTCTCAGCTAAGGAGAAGGCTTCGCACGCTGAAGGTTCCAGTCCTCAGTCTCAGAGGAAATAGACTCTACTGCGAACCCGATATAGCAGAGTATTGGCCTTTAAGGTCCCAGAAGACTCCATTTTCCAGAAAAGATATTTAAGCAAGGTAAGAGGCACGGCTCTAGATCGAATCCTAGCTTATCTCATCTCTGAGTCTTTGGAGTGCAGAAATAATGTTCAGACTGCTCACGGTTGAGGATGTTGTTAGAATCCCGCCGGAGAAATTTGGAAACCCCATAGACAGGGTAGCGCATGAACAGATCAAGATGAAGTACGAGAACGTTGTGGACGAGGAGTTGGGGTATGTAATACTCGTTGTCAATGTTGATGTGGACGCTGTTGGGAAGATATTGCCTGGAGACGGCTCAACCTATCACAAGGCCACCTTCAAGATGCTAACCTTCTACCCCGAGATGCATGAAGTGATTGAAGGAGAGATAGTTGAGGTCACAGATTTTGGAGCCTTTGTTAGGATAGGCCCAGAGGACGCTCTTCTCCATGTTTCACAGGTAATGGATGACTTCATCGCATACGACGAGAAGCATGGAGTCCTCATGGGCAAGGAGTCGCAAAGGAAAGTGGGAAAAGGAGATCTGGTGAGGGTTAGGATAATCGCCGTCAGCTTTCCAAGAGGTGGGGCCGGAGGCAAGATCGGCGTGACCATGAGACAGCCATTTCTCGGCAAGTTGGATTGGATCAAGGCAGACGTTGCAAAGATCCACGGATCCAAAGGGGAGAAATAGACTTGGAGGAGAAGGCCTGCAAAAGCTGTCGCTTAATAAGCGCCGGCCCGGTATGCCCCAACTGCAAGTCAACGAACCTCAGCGACGACTGGACCGGACTCGTCATCGTTATTGATCCTAATGACTCGGAAATAGCGAAGAAGATGGGTATCAAAACCCCGGGGAAATATGCTATTCGCGTCAGATAACCTCTTGCATGGCACAGTTCTTTTCTACGTTGATACCATAGAAAGTCCTGAATCACGTCTAGGCTTAAGATAGATGAACCCTATTGCCCGTGCTCATGCTTACGGATAGACTTCGAAGTAAACTTAAGAAACCCTTGGGCCGGTTGGTTGCTGGACCCTCCGAAGCCGTAGTTGAAACCCTTCGTCAGCAGATCACAGAACTTAGACCCCAGAGAGTTGTGTGCGTCGGCGACGCGGTGTCCAGACTATTCTCGCAACACAAACTTAGGTCCGATGTACGAATCATAGATAATGTAGAGATGAGGCAGAAACTTAAGCCGGTAAGGTTGGATGATTCAAAAAGAATCTTCTTTGCAAAGAATAGAGCTGGAACGATTGACATGTCTGGTTGGCAAGCTGTTAGTGAGGCCATTGAAGCTGGCAACGCGATAGTAGTCGTGGATGGTGAGGAAGACTTGTTAGCGCTTACTGCTATGGCGCTCGCCCCAATGGGCTCCGTGGTGATCTATGGGCAGCCGAAGGCTGGAATCGTATTGGTTGTGGTCAACAAGAAAGTGAGAGACGAGGTCTATTCGATGATTAATTCGATGCCGAAAGGATGAGGTTGGTCACTTCTGTTCCTTGAGGAAGTCTGTGTAACTGCATGATCCACATGTAAGCCTTGGAACCGGCTTTTTATGGTGGGCCATTACTGCACCGCACCTTGGACATTTCTTGTTTTTCAGCGTGATCGATCCCTTGTCGTAACTGTACTCGTACAATGTCCCTAGACCCGGCCGCTTCTTCTTTGCTTCTTTGGACTTTGCCTCGCTCAAGCCTCATCACTATACTTTTGCCGACTTTGACTCTTCCCTCTTTGTCTCCTTCTTCTCAGGCTTCTTCTCAGCCGGCTTCTCCGCAGGCTTTTCCGGCTTCGCAGGCTTCTCTTTCTCCTTAGGCTTCTCAACCTTCTTTTCAGAAGGCGGCTTTGCTTTCCTTTCTTTAGCCTTCTCTTCTTCCTTCAGCCCCTTCCTCTGTTCGACCGGCAGGTTCCTGACCTTAATGTATGAAAGAACTGCTCGTTCCGCAATCTTCTGATCATCATACACTTGAACATTGCAAATGGTTTTTTGAGTGCCTGTTCCAGTCGCCATCCTTGTTATGTAGAGGCTGTCTAGTTTCGTATTGAACCACTCAGCCAAGGCCTTCCTAGTTAGAAACCTCTCTGGCGTTCCGGCAGAGGTGTGGGAGACTTCTACTTCAAACTCCTTGCGTTTCATGACTGGATTGTACGACTCATTGAGTACCTTTATCTCCACCGTCTTTTCCTCCTGTCTCAATTTCCTTTGCTAAAGTCTCCTTTGAAGGTTCAAGGTTCTCCGTCTCAGATATGACCATATTAAGTTGATAGGTTTCGTCAGTTATCATTCTACCCCTGACCAGTTTTCTACGTCTCTCGCCTCTGGTTCCAGGTTTAAAGCCAACTCCTTCTGCCAGAAGGACATATTTCTTGGCACCCCCGTGAATATTAACAACAAGTGGTATCCCATCCTTATCGCTTCCACCCGTGATCTTAAGCTTCTTCCCTCTCATCCCAAGAATGGATCCATCAACAAGGTGGCCGATCTCTCTTCCAATTAGGGGTCGAGCCTTCGATCCTTCAAGCTCGACGGTAGTCACATTTCCGGCCTTGGGATCTGACACGAGCACTTTCACTGTTCAATCCCTATTCCCTATCTTTCAGACATCATTGAGCCTGAAATCCTACTAGTCTGCTGTAAGCGGAGCGTCTATAGTGACCTAGTCCTCATAAATAGATTGCGTTATCAACAACTAAGAGCACCATGTTCGCGCGGGGACATGGCGTACTAGGTTCATTGCAGTTTAACCTTCACTTTTCACATGCCGATCTTGGCGCAAACGGTATCGGATATTCTGAGCTATCCTTTAGCCTCGATCAAGGGGGCCTATTACCGTCTTACCCTTAAGCAGGTCTTCCAGAAGAGAAACCTCTTCGCTTGACAGCTCATCCTTGAATCTTGCCAAGAGCTTCCTTGCATGATCTTCCGGAACCGAGACTGCAAGTATGTCACCTTCATTAATGTGTCTACCAACAACAGCCTCGTCTATTGAGATGGCTACCTGGCTTCCAGCCGATGCTTCCTCAATATCCTTGCCTTTCTCTTGGATTCTGTCTATCTCGCCAATGGCTCGGCCGCCTTCTATGGAAAGCGGATATTTTCGTCTTATCCTGCCCGCTAGAACCTCGACGCCCACGATGGCAGGTTTGCTCCTCCTAAAGATGCACCCTGGCAGTATCTTCAACCTTCCAGGCCTTACTAGAAGGTCTAGTTCCGCTTTGATGCCTGCTGCCTTCTCCTTTTCCATCCACCTTGTGAAGTCCTCAAGCAGATGATATATGATATTCGCGTGGAATATCCGGATCTTCTCTCGATTAGCTTCTTCTTCTGCATCTGGAAGAGTTCTTACGTTGAAAGCTAGAACGACTCCAAGTAGCCTATCCTTTTTCATCACGGTTTCAGCTTCAACAACCTCCCTTCTTGAGACGTCACCGACATCTGCGAATCTTATTGGAGTTCCGAGAGCCTCGAGAGAGGTTATTATGGCCTCCAGCGATCCTAATGTATCTGCTTTTAGAACTACGCCTATCTTGTCAGTCTCTATCCTTAGCTTCTGAACCTCATCTCTTATTTGAGACGCAAGCTTCTGTGAGGTTTCACCTGGTGGAACCGTGAAGATAGGAGATCCTGCCAATGCTTGGTCGAGGTTCGGCGCCCCAACCTTTACCCCAGCTGCAGCTGCTATCTCTGTGACGTTGGAGAATTTGTCTCTTGGATCCCGAATCTCATCTAGCGGTTTCGGAAGGAGGATAACTCTCACGTACGTCTCGATTACGTCTTGACGACCACCTAGAACGATGGTATCTCCAACTTTGAGGACGCCATCGTAGATGATAACGTTGACAGTAACGCCGAGGCCGGGTTCCTCCTTCACCTCAAGAACCGTTCCCTTGGCAGGTCCAGTCGTGGTCATTAATTCGGTTTTCATGAAAGTTTGAGTCAAGCCTACGAGGATAGCTAGGAGTTCAGGTATGCCCTCGCCAGTCTTCGCGCTGGTTGGAACTATACAGATATTTGTTTGAAAATCTCTGATTCTATCGAACCTATCCGATTTGAAGCCAAGCTTCGAAAGTGAGCCTAGCAACTGGTATATGTGGTTATCCAGCTCCGTCTGAACCTCGGGTGGTTGTCTCGCAAAAGCTTCCGTGAACGACTTATCGCTAAGAGGCCTCCATCCCGTTATCATATCGATCTTATTTGCTGCAACGACGAAAGGCGTCCGTCTTGCTTTTAGAATGTTTATCGATTCAACCGTTTGTGGTTCGACGCCTTTCATCACGTCTATTACTAAGACGGCTATATCGGCGGCCGATCCTCCACGCCTTCTAAGGTTTGAGAAAGTTTCATGTCCAGGCGTGTCGACGAAAAGAATCCCCGGCACGATAATTTGAAACTTTAACTGTTTCAGAAAGTCTCCACACCGGAGTCTCAAAGTCTCAGCCGGAAGCATACTCGCCCCAATCCATTGAGTGATTGCGCCTGGTTCTCTGGCCGCGACAGAGGTGCCTCTGATCCGGTCGAGTAGGCTGGTCTTTCCATGATCTACGTGACCGAGCACCGCAACTATCGGATGACGCAGTGGCAAGAGTTGTTCCGCCTGAATAGTCGAAGCGTTTATGACCTTGACTCGATTTAAACGTTTCAAAATATTTCTTAACGAACTCTCGAAGCCTAGATACGAGAACTCGAAGGTTAGTTGGCTTCAAAAAAATGAAACACTTATAGATTGTACAACACTATGGACCATGCTCACGACTTGATAGAAAGAACAATTCCTCTTCTTCTGTCTCTAATGGAATCCGAAACTTCTTTACAGGCTCAAATCTAGTCTACGCTAGACGTTCGATATCTTAGGGCCATCTTGTTTTGAGAGGGCTTCGATTCTTGGACCATACTTCTCCTTATAGGATGAGAGGCAGACCCTGCAACAGAAATACCGCTCTCGTTCTCCTACCCTGAGTTTGAAGGCTTCACCTTCAATCTTCCCATCGCAGTAGTCACATCGCAAGCGAACTCTCAGACTTGGACGCAACACGATGCTTTGCTCTTCCTTGACGATCTTGGTGATCACGTTTGACGATACAAGCTGCAAGTCTTGAAGTGCAGCTATTTTTGTTGTGAGAAACTCTTGAAGCGATTTTACACTGTCTGTAACAAGTCGGATAGAAAGGTTGCTTTCACCTGTGACCATGAATACACAGCTTACGCCTTCCATCTCTGCAAGCTGCGAGCTCACTTCATCAAGCTTCGAGGTTTCAACTTTCAAGTTGACAAGAGCATTTATCCCATGCTCGATCTTATCCAAGTCTAGAACCGGCGATATTCTCTTTATCACGCCCATATCGAAAAGTCTCTTCAACCTACTCTCAACCGTAGGCGTACTGACCGAGACGAGTCTCGCAATCTCTCTCAGAGATCTTCTACCGTCTTCCGCAAGGGCCTTCACTATACCTACGTCAACCTCATCAAGCCTAACCGGCATGGTATCTCATCCACCAATATCTTTCCAGACAACAAATTTAATACCATCTGTCGAGCTCGGAAAGCCTCTGTCACTGAAAGCTAACATTGGAATAGTCATTGTGACAGTCCACAGTTTCTGATCGACGTAGGTCTGAGTGTGCGTATCTCTTCCAGGGGCGACGTGGGCGCGTCTCCCCACTGCGAGGGGCATCGCCCAGAATATGTCAGCCGTTTTTCGCCCTTCGGTCACGAATATACATTTTCAACGCGGGCAATTCCTAGTTAGGTTCAGTCCTTCCCAGAGCTACTTCCACGTTTCCATGAAGAGGAACTGTTTCTCGGTCGGTTTCACATACGAAAGTACCTCGTTCTTCTGGAAGAAGATATTCATCTCCCTCTTAGCGTTCTCTCGACTGTCGGATGCATGTATCGTATTGCACGTCGTCTCCAGTGAGTAGTCGCCCCTGATCGTTCCAGGTTCGGCTTCTGAAGGGTTTGTGGGGCCAACCATTTTCCTAAGCGCCTTGACCGCGTTAGGTCCCTCGATGACAAGTGTAACGATCGGGCCTGAAGTCACATGTTCCACAAGTTTCTCGAAGAATGGTTTTCCCTTGTGCATCTCATACAGTTTGTGGGCTTGCTTCTCATCTAACCAGATAAGCTTCATAGCAGCGATAACGAAGCCTTTCTTCTCGATTCTGGAGATGACCTCACCGACGAGGCCTCTCATGACTGTTTCAGGCTTCAGGAAGACGAAGGTTCTCTCAGGCATCTCTCAAACCTTCAAGCGAGGAGGGTCATCTACCGCGCTCTTTCTTGCCGTAGAAGACCGTCCATTTTAGTCTTCTCGAATCCCTTCCGAGGTTAAGTACACTCTTCCGACACTTGGATGAGCAGAAGTACATGATAGTGCCGTCATTCTTGATGTACATAAGCCCTCTGGCAGGTGGGTAGCCTTTTCCACAGAAAACGCACTTGTAGATCTTTGCCATGGGCGCCGCGCCTGCTCTACTTTATCTTCTTGGCTTCTCTCTCGGTCTCTCTAAGCATCAAGACATCGCCGAGCTTGACAGGGCCTCTAATATTCCTCGTTATGATTCTGCCTTTGTCTTTGCCTTCGAGGATCCTAACCCTGACTTGGATAACCTCGCCTGTCACGCTGGTTCTTCCAATCACCTGCGTCACCTCTGCCGGGGTTAGAACCTCTTCGAATTTCGCTTTGGAGCTGCTCATGTCTTGGGTCCGCCGCTCTTTCTCAGGTTCTCAGCTGACTCCATAAGCTCCTTCAAAGAGTCTGACGCTTCGCCGGCATCGACTATGGAGATCGCGGCACATCCAACATCCAGTCCAGCCGATTTTCCAAGTTCAAGCTTGCTTGGAACGTAGAGGTAGCGAGCCTTCCTCTCCTCACATAGTATCGGAAGGTGAGCTACAACCTGCGGCGGTTCAACATCTTCAGCGATCAAGGTCAGCTTGGCGATTCCTCTCTCTATCGCCTTGGTCGATTCGTTAGTTCCCTTTCTTATCTTTCCAGAGTCCCTTGACACCTGTACCACTTGGTAGGCTTTGTCAGCCACATCCTTAGGGACTTGGAACTTGACGTAGAAAGCCTTCGGCATTCACTTCACCCTCATTGGCTTCGTAGATGCTCTACACGTCCCGAGAGTGTTTTATGAATGTTTCTCTAAAGTTGACCTTAAGCAAGAGATGTTCTGAAGCCATTGTAGGCCGATCATGATCCTAAATGGATATAAGAATTCACAGTCATCCTTACGAGTGATGTAAGACGTTGGGCCCAGATAGATGATGATCGAAGAAACTGAGATCGCCAGTATCGTCAACAAGATTCATCCATTCACAATACTCCTATTCTGGATGCGAGACAAAACCATCTATGGAATCTACAAGCTCGGACATGGCCACATAGCGTACTTCAAGCTACCACCTGAGGTTTCAGCTGGCCACTCAAAACAGGAGCTGCTCCGACAAATTCACATCGAAGGAGATCACCCACACCCTGAAAACCTAGGCTTTGACCAGCTCGTTGCGAAGATGAAAACAAGTAGAGTAAGAAAGATTTGGCTGACAAGAAAGATAGGAAGGCCTCTCGATGCAGTCTTTCTCACACTGAAAGAGCTTACGGACTTCCTACGTTCGGACCGCGGCGCCTAAACCTTCACTTTCGATCACGTCTCTGAGTTAAATAGGCTTAAGTGGAGATTTTTCACTGCAGAAAAGTCGATTCATGAAGGGCTTAAAGCTGAAGTAGACGTAGTTGGGCAGGATGTCATTGGATTGGAGCCGTCTTATTTGAGTTTTCAGATCCGGAGAACAGGTGAGCTTCTGAGGAGCGGGGCTGAGGAAAGGGTAACTGACTATTACAGGCGTTTTGATTCGGTTAAGGATGTGTACCAAGAGTTTCTATGCAACCTTATCGTTTCAGACTTTGATTATGCCAGAGCCTATGCGACGGCAAACGAGATTTTTAGCTCTGACACGATTAGGTTTGCAGCTGTTGATGGAACCGAGTACGCACGTCAACTGCATGAGTTAGTTATCTTCTTCGGCGGCGCCTACGCTTCGCTTGGAACTATTAGATTTAACAAGTCGGGGAAGCCAACCGTAGAATATTCGGACAGGATCATCGAATATGGGAAGGGGATATCCAGCTGTATACCCCTCCATGTAAGTGACATCCCAGACATAGATAGGTCCCCTGCATTGGCAAAGTCTCATAACGATCAAGCTGTCTTTGACAATTCAAAGATAGCAGACTGGATCATGGCTTTTTCAGAGTTCTATATTGCGTATAGGATGATTATCGACGAGGGAGTTCAGCTTCTCTTGATGGATCGGACGCTCTCCGGCGAACATTCCGCTCTGCTATCGGATACTGCGAAACTAAAATGGATTGAAGACAATGATGGTTTGCTAGGCCTCGAGGTTGACGGTGTCCGAATAGACAGGTATCACCTAGCGTTTGGAAGAGGCAGAGTTGTAAATCCAAGTTTGGACTTGCCGCCTTCTAGAGGAGACTATCTCAGACACCGTCTCATGTATCTCCTTGAAAAGAATGGAGAGTTGAGTCTTAAGGAGATCTGCTCAAAACTTCACATCGACGACCCTAAACGTAGAAATAGGGTTGGACGGCTGCTGGATTCCGGCGCTAGTGCAAGCGTTTTCAGAAAGACAGCATCGGGATACACGCTTGACAAGAAATATCGTGGCACGTGGGACCGTCTCAAGAAACTTGTCGTCTCCATCGGAGACCGACTGTTCATGAGTCGAGGACTAGAGAAGACTGGAAACCCTATGCTCTTGGAGAAGAGAGATAGAAGAGCATGGCTTACAACCGTTGACTTGGCTTTTCTTACCTTGTTCTGCCTCTACATGATCATTGAAGAATCTTGGAAGCGACGAGTTCTTCTGATCGGCTTGACAAAAGATACATCGGCAAGAGACTTCATGAGGCAGGTTCTAACCGTATGCTCAATAAACAAGGTGTTGGACTTTGATGTGGGTTTGGACAGGGTGCGAGAAGCGCCCAGCACCGACAGGATGTTTCTTCAATCCGTCTCGGTCTTCAATCATGAGGTTATGAAGGTTCCATGGGCTCTTACGGAGTACGATTCGGCTTTCAAGACCATCGTACCGTACCTCGAAAAGCCTGTCAAGCCGATGTTTGTAAGTGGAGCTACGGCTAACCGCATCGTCCAGATGGAGAGGCTATTTCTAAAGTCTTACATCCAACTTGCCCAGAGTAGCTTTGATCCAAAGCTTAGGAGTAACGTTCTGCTTATCGATAGGCTGGTCTATCCAGAATATGACCTGAGAGCCGATACAAGGGTTCAATTCAGACATGAGTATGGCTCGACCGATGAGCCAGTTACCATCCTACTGTTTAAACGGAAAGAAGTGGACAACCTTGTTCAGAACTTGGTTTTGACCGTTCTCGAATCTATGTGCGACCCCAGCATCCCCGAGATGTTCGGGCATAATAAACCTCTCTTCATAGCTGATAACGTGGCGAAATGGAACTTTAGAGAATTCAAGAGAATCGTGGATGCCACTCAAGACTGGATCCTGAATAGTCGCGATCTTAGAAGGTTCACGTTTTACATGGACACGTTTAGAGAGAGGAGGGCTCGATATGAGTACACTAGACGAGCAACAACGTAAGTACTTCGTAGACTTTGACGGCCGTTTTAAGGCCAGGCTTTCAGCCGTTATCCCAACACGAACCTCAGGAGGAGCAACAAACGTTAGGACGCTGGGCGCATCCGCTAGATATACGTGTGGAGTAAAGGTCGAATACCATAGAGACCTAATGAGGCTTGTAGAAGAAGGCATGCTTTTAGCAACTAGAAATTTCAAATCGACAAGGGAAGCTGGAGAGAGATTCACTCTAACCGAGATCTCGCGAGTCCATCCCGAACACTACGGCCTCAGAGGTTTATCAGACCAGAGTTACTACCCTATGCAGTTTGAGATAATCCAACAGTCAGTCTCGGATTGGGATTCAGACGACAAGTCCACGATGATGATTCAGATCAGTTCTATACCGATCAACTACGACCTGATAACAAGGCTTGGCAAAGAACCAGAATACGTTCGCGGATTTTCTTATCCGATAGTGGCTGAACATGCCTACCTCCTGAATAAGGACATGATCAACCGGATGTATAACAAACGTGTAACAGAGAAACTATGCGGCGCCTCGAAGAAGTTGGACTCTACACCAGACGCTAGAAAGAGCCCGAGGCTTGGAACCATAAAGATGTTTGAAGACAGTCCGGAGAAGATCCCGATATATGTAGATTTCGAGAACCTCGTAAGATACCATTTCGGCATATTCAGTTTTACAGGTGGGGGAAAATCCAACCTCGTCTCGAATATCGTTAGACGGCTTGTCTATCATGCAGAGAATACGAAGATCCTGATCTTTGACATATCCTGTGAATACCCGTTCCTTCTCATGGATGTTTTCGCAGATCCAAAAGTCGAATCAATCATAGTCCTAGAGGCACCTGCGGAGACGCCTGAACAACTATTCTCGTCCGTGGTGAAACCGCGTGATTTTGAAGTCAATGAGGATGTCGAACGCGTCTTCAATCTGATCTGTGGTCAGAACAAGATCTTCCACTATACGAGACCTAGGTTCAAGATACCTACATACGCTCAGTTTATGTCAGAAATCAACGAACAGGCTGGAGAGATAACTGGCAAGGCCACATACAAAGACGCGTTGGAAAACATACGCCAAGCCGTCCTAGACTACCAGAGGTTGAGAAGACTCGACGATAGCCAAGCGATCGATGAGGACTTTGTAAGATACATCGATGAGAAAGGCAAGGAAGCGGTTGAAAAGTTCAGGGTGAGCGAGAAAAGCAACGTCTACGGCTGGGCCACCACACGCTCTTCGCTGATTGACGCGATTAAACGGGCTAGAGAAGCAGACGAGAGACGGAGGAGAGGCCTCATGACCGAGAGGATAATCGAGTTGGTCGAGGGCCCAGTCCGACTGGCATGCCTCTCGATCGCGGATCCCTTTATAATAAAAGAGTTGGCTATAGACCTGAGCAAGGAGTTCCTAAGGAAGAGGAAGAAACATTTCAAGGTCAAACCGCTCGTCCTCTTCGTATTTGATGAAGCACAAGAATTTGCTCCGGCCCTTGGCGATGCGAGAGGCATAGACAGAGACTCCTCGGAGGCTGTTGAGGTCCTTCTAAGACAAGGAAGAAAGTATGGCCTAGGCGGATGCATAGCGACACAACGGATAGCCTACCTCAACACGAACGCGCTTCAACAACTCCATACATACTTTGTGGGAACCCTTCCCAGACCATACGATAGAAACCTTGTCAGCGAAACGTTCACGATAGACCAGAGTATCCTCGAGAAGACGTTGGAGTTCGCACCTGGCGAGTGGCTGCTCTCAAGCTACATAGCCACAGGTATGGAGAACGTTCCAATATTCATCAAGGCCGACAACGCTGAAGAAGAGATAAAGAAGACTTTGACCACCAGCTTGTAGATCAACTAGACAGATTCACCCGTGAGCGAAGTAGAGCCTCATCGATCCAGGCGATACTTCATCAACTCTCACGAATCCAAACCTTGTGAGTTGGACAATATTACCGACGATCTCATTCAACAGCCTCGGTTCTCCCAGCCCAACAGAAACCTTCGCCGTCGGCATAACGACCTTCACGTTTATGCATCCGCCTTTGGGGAGCCAATGAATCAGAGGCGCGTCAATTTTCTTCGAGTCTTCATAAGTTTCACTGTGAAACATAGCCTCGCAGACAGGCCCATCAGCCTTCAAGATCTCGATGTTGAAGAGCTCCATTAACCTTACTATCCTATTTTGACTCAACAATTTCTGATCAGAACTTGAAACCGTCAGCATAGCCACACCGTTCTCTGGCTTCACCCTGATCGATCTCGTACCTCTCTCTGGGTAGCTGGGGTGTAGAAGCGGCGTGGAAACGTATTCCTTTGATACCCCGACCACACGCAGCGGAATAGGATTCTCAACATAGAAGTACCGATTCGATGTTGGGTCGACGATCTTTCTATTGTAAGCGTATATATTGTCCCAGCTTAAGGTCGCATCCACGGGCCGCGGCCCAATTTCGACCACAACTTTTCTCAGACATTCGGGTGTTATGCCCCTTCGCCTCAAGGCTACTAGGGTGGCAAGCCTAGGGTCGTCAAAGTCTTGGACTGAACCTTCCGAAAGGCTTCTCATGATTTTTGACTTGCTTAGTTCGGCTCCTACAACCTTAAGCCTCCCATAGTGTATCGCTTCAGGGTATCGCCATCCAAAATATTCGTACATGTACTTCTGGCGGACCGTGTTCGTATAGTGCTCTTTTCCACGAATTATGTGTGTGATCCCCATTAGATGATCGTCTACGCCAGCAGCAAAGTTATACAGCGGCCAGACACGATGCTTTTTTCCCACGCGAGGATGAGGATTCTTTTCAGGATCAATTATCCGAAGTGCAGGCCAGTCTCTAACAGCAGGATTCGGGTGGCTCAGGTCAGTCTTTATCCTAACCACAGCCTCTCCCTCAGCGAAGCCACCAGTAACCATCCTTTCCCATCTGGTAATCTGATCGGAAACCGACAGGCCCCGGCAAGAACAAGGTTTGCCACTAGACACGTTAGCAGCGAAGAGATCTTTGCTGCATGTGCAAACATATGCCT
>Ga0129298_10000606_pt1 | contig 14455 bp, 17 predicted proteins | sample I19B2metaG_FD_94707 | JGI IMG/M metagenome (GOLD analysis project Ga0129298, IMG submission 94707) | Lake sediment bacterial and archeal communities from Gulf of Boni, Indonesia to study Microbial Dark Matter (Phase II) - ​I19B2 metaG | ecosystem: Environmental > Aquatic > Freshwater > Lake >... | reverse complement strand
AGCGGAGAGGAAAGATCGTCAACATCGCATCGGTCTCTGGAGAAATGGGGAACTTGGGCCAGGCGAACTATTCCGCTTCAAAGGCAGGCGTGATCGGATTTACGAAAACGATTGCCCGAGAGTTTGCTCAGAGGGGCATTAATGTCAATGCGATCGCTCCGGGCTATATTGAGACACCGATGACTGATGCCCTTCCGGAGAAGGCAAAAGAGGAATTGAGAAGGTTGATTCCCATGGACCGTTTGGGCCGACCCGAGGATGTGGCAGAAGCCGTATTCTTTCTTGTTTCAGAGGCGTCGAGTTACATTACCGGACAGGTCCTGAACGTTAATGGTGGAATCTATATGTAAAAGAGAAAATTCGAATATCGAAATCCGAAACAAAGATGTTAAATCCTAAACTCGAAACCCTAAACTCTAAACAAACTCAAATGTCCAAAACTCAAAACCGTATAGCCTTTTGACCCATTCGGCGGCGCCAAGCCCCGCCCTTCAGGGCGGGGTGTAAAGCACCGCTCAGGGTCAATCCTGAGCAAGCCCCAGCATTTATGCTGGGGAGTCGAAGGGTTGACTTTTAGATTTTGGATTTGTTTAGGATTTAGAGTTTAGAGTTTAAACCGTTTCGAATTTCGTGCTTAGAATTTAATCCATTGAGGGAGGTGATTTCATGTCCAATAATGTTGAGAAGAGGGTCAAGGAAATCATTGTAGAACAGTTGGGTGTGAATGAAAGCGAAGTGACGGTCGAGGCCAAATTCGTCGATGACTTAGGAGCGGATTCCCTCGACCTGGTCGAACTGGTCATGGCTCTGGAGGAGGAGTACAACATGGAAATTTCCGACGAGGATGCAGAAAAGATCCTGACCGTCGGCGATGCCATCGAATATATCCAGAGCCACATCGCTGCGTAAACGTGGGGCTTAACGTAGCTGAAGGAGGGTTGGTTTTTTGAGAAGAAGGGTTTTAGTCACAGGGGTGGGGTTGGTGGTTCCCACCGGGATTGGAACTGAAACGGCATGGAAGAACATCTGTGAGGGAAAGTCAGGCATTGGTCCTTTGACCCGGTTCGATCCCAACGGATTCGAGACGAGAATTGCAGCTGAAGTGAAAGGTTTTAATCCGGAGGCATACATTGAGAAGAAAGAGATCAAAAAAATGGATCTCTTCATCCAGTATGCCTTGGCTGCTACGAAAGAAGCCTTAGAGGATTCCCAGTTGAAAGTCACACCGGAGAATTGTGACCGAATTGGTGTGATCGTTGGTACAGGATTGGGCGGATTGCCCACCCTCGAAAAATATCACCAAATCCTTTTGGAAAGAGGGCCGAGCCGAATCTCACCTTTTTTTATCCCAATGCTCATTGCGAATTTGGCCTCAGGGCAGATTGCCATCCATTTCGGAGCAAAGGGGCCGAATACCTGTATGGTGACGGCTTGTGCCACAGGGGGGCATTGCATCGGAGATGCCTTTCGAGCCATTGTCTATGGAGATGCAGACGCCATCATCGCCGGAGGGACCGAAGCGAACATTACTCCTCTGACTGTGGCCGGGTTCAATGCGATGAAGGCCCTCTCAACTCGAAACGAAGAGCCAGAGAAGGCCTGCCGACCCTTTGAGAAGAATCGGGATGGATTTGTCGTCGCAGAGGGTGCCGGAATCGTCATCTTAGAAGAACTTGAATTCGCATTGAAGCGAGGATCAAAGATCTATGGGGAATTGATCGGCTATGGATATACAGGCGATGCCTATCATATGACTGCACCTCCTCCTGAAGGGGAAGGAGCTGCACGATGCATGCAAATGGCGATTAAAGATGCAGGCATCAGGCCAGAGGATGTCGACCACATCAATGCCCATGGAACCTCTACTCCCCTCAACGACCTCACCGAGACCCAAGCGATTAAGACAGTTTTTGGCCAACATGCCAAAAAGGTACCCATCAGTGCAACCAAATCGATGACTGGTCATCTCCTTGGGGCCGCAGGTAGCACGGAAGCCATCTTTACTCTCTTAGCCATTCGAGATAGCATCCTCCCGCCTACGATCAACTATGAAGTCCCGGATCCGGAGTGCGATCTCGATTATGTCCCCAATGTGGCAAGGCGGCAACCTTTGACAGTAGCCATGTCCAACGCCTTTGGATTTGGCGGAACCAACGCCACGCTCATCTTTAGAAAATTCTCAGGATAGGACGATGCAGATCGGTTTAGCGTGTGATCACGGCGGCTTCGAACTCAAAGAAGAGATAAAAGCCCTCTTGAGATCGATCGATGTCGAACCGATCGATATGGGGACGTTTAGCGAAGATTCGGTCGATTATCCAGACTTTGGTATCTTGGTAGCTGAGAAGGTATCGAGCGGGGAGTTGGAAAGAGGGATCCTCATCTGCGGGACTGGGATTGGGATGTCGATCTTAGCCAATAAATTTCCAAGGGTGAGAGCCGCCCTGGCGAATGATCTTTATTCCTGTCGATGCAGTAGAGAACACAATGATTCCAATATCTTAGTGATCGGTGGCCGAATCGTCGGAAAAGATCTGGCAAAAGAGATTGTGAAGGTGTGGCTTGACACCCCTTTTGAAGGGGGGAGACATAAAAGGCGTGTGGAGAAAATAGAGGCCCTTGAAAAGAAAAACTTTAAAAAGTTAAGCTCCAAATCCCAAGGTTATTAGATCATTAGGTCAATAAGTGATCTGTTATTGAGTGACTTAATGACTCAGTGACTTAATGACCAAGAAAGATTGGAATTTGGGATTTGCAATTTGAACATATCCTCTTGATGGCTCACCCTTGAAACAGAGAGAGAAAAGAAAGGTTCATTCCCCTCGTCCCTCTTGGGAAGAATACTTCATGGACATCACCCATCTTGTAGCCAAGCGCTCCACCTGCCTTCGAAGGCAGGTGGGAGCCATCCTCGTTAAAGACAAAAAGATTTTGGCCACAGGTTATAATGGTGCTCCTTCCCGATTAGAACACTGCCTTGATATCGGCTGCCTCCGGCAGAAACGGAGTATCCCCTCTGGAGAACGTCACGAACTCTGCCGGGGCCTTCATGCAGAACAGAATGCGATCATTCAAGCCGCTTACCATGGGGTGGGGATTCGTGGCGCCACCCTCTACTGTACGAATCATCCCTGCATTATCTGTTCAAAGATGCTTATCAATGCCGGCATTGAGAGGATTGTCTTTGAGGAAGGCTATGCGGATGCCCTCGCTAAAGAGATGTTGAAAGAATCAGGGATCGAAGTCGAAAAAATGAACAGAAGGTCGAAAGTGGAAGGTAGAAAGTAGAAGATAGGCATAAAAAAATCCACTCTCTACTTTCCACGCTCAACTATCGAACCATATGAAATGTCCTTTCTGCAACCATTCTGAAAGTAAGGTGGTCGATTCTCGTCTTGGCAAGGATAAGGATACGATTCGGCGAAGAAGGGAGTGTCTCAGTTGTAAGAAGCGATTTACGACATGTGAGAGACCAGAGGATGCCCTTCCGTTGGTCGTCAAGAAGGATGGTAGAAGAGAACCTTTCAATCGCCTCAAGATCTTCAACGGTCTGAAAAAGGCCTGTGAAAAGAGGTCGATCAGCATCAATTTGATTGAGAAGATCGTCAATCGCATTGAGCTCTATTTTCAAGAAAAAGGGGAAAAGGAGGTCAAGAGTTCTGAGATCGGAGAGAAGGTGATGGAGGAACTCCATCGGTTAGATGGCGTGGCCTATGTCCGTTTTGCCTCTGTCTACCGACAGTTTAAAGATATTCAAGAGTTCATGGATGAGCTAAAGGAGCTTCTCGGGAATAAAGAAGAGGCCAAAAAGAAATAAAAGTCAATCGGTTAGAGGTTAAGATGCCGGTTTGGTCATTCGGTTACGATGTTCGTCTTTGAAACTCTTTAACCGTAACCCTTTGACGATTTACGATACGGGCTTCGTCACCGTAACCGGAATACCATCTTTGTGAAATCTACAATGAAGGATGATGAACACTGGATGAAAAGGGCTCTCCATCTTGCAGAAAAGGGGAGGGGACGGACCTCGCCCAATCCCATGGTTGGTGCTGTTCTCGTCAAAGATGGTAAGGTTGTAGGAGAAGGATACCATATCAAGGCAGGAGCCGATCATGCCGAAATTACTGCCCTAAGGCAGGCCGGGGAAGAAGCCAGAGGAGCTACCCTCTATCTTAACCTGGAGCCGTGCACCCATTACGGGAAAACCCCCCCTTGTGCACCTGCAGTGATCCAAGCAGAAGTGAAACGGGTTGTGATTGGCATGGAAGATCCCAATCCCCTTGTCAGGGGAAGGGGTGTGGAAAGCCTGAAAGGCGCGGGCATCGATGTGGATGTAGGGATTTTGGAAAAAGAATGCAGAGGATTGAACGAGGCCTTTTGCAAATACATTATGAAGAAAGAGCCGTTCGTTATTCTCAAGGTGGCTGCCTCACTCGACGGGAGAATTGCAGTGAGGGATGGCGATTCCAAATGGATCTCAGGGGAGCTTTCAAGGCGTTTTGTTCACCGGATGAGAGACCAAACGGATGGGGTAGTCGTCGGCATTGGTACAGTGTTGAGGGATGACCCCATATTAACGGCCCGGATCAAAAAGGGAAGAGACCCTTATCGCATCATTTTGGACAGTAGGCTCCGGATTCCAGAAGAGGCAAAGGTGATTGAAAATTCTCCCTCGAAAGCGATCATTGTCACGACCGAGCTTGCAGCAAGAGATCGGGTCCAAAAGTTAGAGAAGAAGGGTATCCGAATCCTGATCGTCGATTCGAAAGAAGGAAGGGTCGATTTGAAGGCCTGTCTTTCTAAACTTGGAGAAATGGGAATGATGAGCCTGCTGGTGGAGGGCGGAAGCCGGATCAATGGTGCGTTTCTGGATGAGGGGCTGATCGATAAAATCTTCCTCTTCCTCTCTCCTAAATTGATCGGTGATGGGGAGGCACCAGGAATCTTTGGTGGGGTTGGAAAAAGAGCCCTTAAGGAAGCGTTTCCTCTGAATAGAGTCAGGGTGAAGAGGATTGGAGAGGACATCCTCGTCGAAGGGTATTTAAATTCCAATGTCAAATGTCAAAGGACAAATGCCAAATGAAATCCAAAGTTCAAATTTCAAGAAAAACATTGTGACATTGTTCCAGGATTCGACTCTTCTGGAATTATGCTTTTGGATTTTGAACTTTGACATTCCTTTGACATTTGGATTTTGGTATTTGTGATTATGTTTGGAAATTCATTATGTTTACAGGAATCATAGAGGATAAGGGGAAGATCTTGACAGTGGAGCACCGAGGTCAGGGGAAGAAGGTTACCTTGGAATTGCCCATCGATTTGACAGAGGTGCAACTCGGTGATAGTATTAATGTAAATGGCGTCTGTCTGACCGTTACCAAGAAGAGAAAGCAGGTAATCGGTGTTGATCTGTCGCCCGAAACCCTCCAAAAGACTACCCTGGGCGAGTTAAGAGAGGGGGATCAAGTTAATCTGGAGAGGGCATTAAGACTGAGTGACCGTCTGGGAGGCCATATTGTAACAGGACACGCCGATGGTATTGGGGTGATTACAGGGAGAAGAGAAGAGGGCGATTTTCTCCATCTGAAAATACGAATTCCAGAATCCGTAGGTAAGTATGTTGTCCCAAAAGGATCTATTGCCATCGACGGGATCAGCTTGACCGTAAACGAGTATAGGGAAGGGGAGTTCAATATCACCCTCATCCCTTATACCCTCGAAAAGACAACCCTTATCCAAAAGAAAATAGGGGATCATGTCAATGTCGAAGCGGATATTTTAGGAAAATATGTTGAGAAGATGGTGAAACAGGGAGATGAGAAGTCAAAAGGTGTGGATCTTTCTTTTTTAAAGGAGCATGGTTTTATTGAAAGTGAACCCCGTTAGATAGGACAGGGCTTTCTAACGGAGTGAACGAGGAGTCATATGGTCAGCACCATTGAAGAGGGATTAGAGGACATCCGCCAAGGAAAGATGGTGATCTTGGTGGATGATGAAGATCGTGAGAACGAAGGTGATCTTACGATGGCGGCGGAGAAGGTGACGCCTGAGGCCATCAATTTTATGGCAAAATATGGAAGGGGACTGATCTGTCTTTCATTAACAGAAGCGAGGCTCAATGAGCTCCGCCTCCCCATGATGGTCTTTGAAAATACATCAAGATTTCAGACTGCCTTTACGATTTCGATCGATGCCCGTCGGGGAGTGACGACAGGCATCTCGGCAGCCGACCGCGCATGTACCATTTTGACTGCCATCGATGATGAGACCAAACCAGAGGATTTGGTTGCCCCTGGTCATATCTTTCCTTTAAAAGCAAGAGAGGGCGGAGTTTTAGTGCGGACAGGTCAGACTGAAGGATCGGTCGATCTCGCAAGGTTAGCAGGCCTTAAGCCGGCCGGAGTGATCTGTGAGATCATGAAGGATGACGGAACCATGGCCAGGATGCCAGACCTGCAAATCTTTGCCAAAGAACATGGTTTGAAGATCGTTACGATCGCTGACCTGATCAAATATCGACTCAGTAAGGAGTCACTGGTTCGACGGATTGCAACGGCCACACTTCCCACGAAATATGGGGGGTTGTTTACGGCCATCGCATACGAAAACGATATCGATTCCTATCACCATATTGCTCTGGTCAAAGGAGAGATTGGTCTGGAAGATAAGGTCCTGGTGAGGGTGCATTCGCAATGCTTGACCGGTGATGTGTTCGGATCGAAAAGATGTGACTGCGAGGAACAGCTCCATACCGCCATGGCTATGGTTGACAAAGAGGGCAAGGGCGTCATCGTCTATATGAGGCAAGAGGGAAGAGGGATTGGGTTGGTTAATAAATTGAGGGCCTATTGCCTTCAAGATCAAGGTAAGGATACGGTAGAGGCCAACGAGGAACTGGGATTCAAGGCCGATATGAGGGACTACGGGATCGGGGCTCAAATTCTTGTCGATTTAGGCCTCCATAAAATTCGGCTCATGACGAACAACCCTCGAAAGATTATCGGCTTAGAGGGATACGGAATTGAAGTGGTCGAGAGGGTTCCCATCGAGACAAGACCTCACCAGGAGAACATCGAATACCTGAAAGCTAAAGCGAGGAAGATGGGCCACCTGCTCTCGATCAAAACAGGCGAATAGCCCATTCAATTCCCAATGTAAAATGTGAAATGGAAATTGAAAAAGGGAAAAATATTTTTAATTTATTTTTGTTTTCAAAGGAGGATGAAGATGGCCAAAACCCTGGAAGGCAAATTAGTGGCGAAGGGACTCAAGTTCGGGATCGTGGTGAGCCGGTTCAATAACTTCATCAGTGACCGACTTCTGGAGGGTGCATTGGATGCCCTGAGACGAAACGGCGCCGAAGAGGCTGATTGTGTCGTGGTTCGGGTTCCGGGAGCCTTTGAGATTCCTCTGGCTGCCAAGAAGTTGGTCAGAAGCGGCCGATACGATGCGGTCATCTGCCTCGGTTCTGTGATCCGCGGAGCGACGCCCCATTTTGCCTACATCGCCACTGAAGTGACCAAGGGAATTGCAAGCCTCACTTTGGAGAGTGAGATCCCAGTGGCGTTTGGGGTTTTGACTACCGATACCATTGAACAGGCGATTGAACGAGCAGGGACCAAGATCGGGAATAAAGGTTTCGATGCTGCCATGTCAGCCATCGAAATGGCCAATCTCCTGAAGGAGATTGGAAAGGGATAACCATCGTTTTGAGGAAAAGAAGAAAATCGAGGGAATTTGCCCTCCAGGTTCTTTATCAATTAGATATCATCAAACAGGACGCTATTAAAACTCTCGCTCAGTTTCGGGATCATTTTTCAGGGAACCGCGAGAGAGATGAATTTATGGAACAGCTTGTCCTTGGCGTCCTCGAGCACCGCGAAGAAATCGATCACCTCATCGAAAAATGTTCGGAAAACTGGCGCCTGGATCGGATGAACATGATCGACCGCACCATTCTCCGGATGGCCATTTACGAGCTCCTTTATCTTGAAGAGATTCCTCCTAAGGTGACGCTGAACGAAGCGATTGAACTCGGGAAACGGTTTGGATCCGAGGATTCTGGAAGTTTCATCAACGGCATCCTGGATCGGATTCAGAATGAAGTTGTCCATAAGCCCATTCAATGAGAATAGGCTTTCGGTTAAGGTCACGAAGCCTGTTTGGTATATCGTTAAAGGGTTATGGTTAAAGATTTCGAAGACGAACATCGTAACCGTTTGACGATACGGGCATCGTTACCGTTACCTTTGGAGTAAAGACTTTTATTTCTAAGCAATATGGACGTGATCCTTTCCACTGAAAAAACTGGTACTCAAGAATGCGACGTCCTTGTGACCGGATTTTTTGAGGATGAAAGACCTCTCAGGGGATCAAGTGGATGGATCGATTGGAGACTGAACGGAACATTATCTCGTTTCTTGATAGAGAAGCGACTGACCGGCAACTGGCAGGAGACAACGCTCATCCCTTCCCAAGGAAGGGTCAGTCCACGAATGATCCTGCTTCTCGGTTTAGGAAAGGTGAGGGAATACAGTTACCTTCGCCTGAGGGAGCTTTCTGCTTTTCTATTAGATACTCTGAAAAAACTTAATACCTTGAGTGTCTGTCTCTCTTTTCCATATGAAGAAGGCTACAACGTGGATTGCGGTAAATTGGCAGAAGTCCTGATCGAGGGCATTGCGGATTGCCTGGATCTCAGTCAATATTCGTTCAATGAACAGTGGATTAAAGGGCTCCGACTCCTTTTTGAAGAGGGCGAGGAACGTTTCCGTGAAATCCTTTTGGGGGTCCAGACAGCAAAGTCGATCTTAGAAGATCGACTCACCATCCGAATCTTTGCTGCCTCAGAAAAAGGTCATCAGAGTATCAGATTATCAGGTGATGAATATCAGAGTATCAGGAGATCAGGCTGAGAGTCTTGAAATGGTTAGTCCTGATGTGCCGATTTCCTGGTATCCTTCATCCCGATTCCCTGATTACCTCATATCCGTAATTAAGCACCGAACAGTTTCTCTTCAAAATATTTGAGGGTCCTCCTCAACCCCTCCTTCCGGCTCACTCTTGGCTCCCACCCCAGGGCTCTTTTGGCCTTCCTGATGTCGGGTTGCCTCACCTTTGGGTCGTTCTGAGGTAGGGGAAAGAAGACGATTCGGCTCTTACTCCCAGTTAATCCGATGATCTCTTTTGCGAAGTCAAGGATAGAGATCTCCTCAGGGTTTCCCAGGTTGACAGGTTCTGGCTCTTCCGAATAGAGAAGTCTCTTAATCCCATCGATCAGATCTGCAACATAGCAGAAGCTACGCGTCTGATTACCGTCACCATATACGGTGAGATCCTCTCCCTTCAATGCCTGAACCATGAAGTTAGGCAAGGCTCTTCCATCGTCAAGCCTCATACGGGGGCCATAGGTATTGAAGATTCTCGCAATTCGCGTTTGGACGCCGTGGGTTCGATGGTAAGCCATGGTAATGGATTCGGCAAATCGTTTTGCCTCATCGTAGACCCCTCTCGGGACAACGGGGTCCACATTCCCTGGATAGGACTCGGATTGGGGATGCTCTTTTGGGTCTCCATAGACTTCGGAAGTGGAGGCCAGGAGAAACCTTGCCTTTTTCTCTTTAGCCAATCCCAGAGCCTTGTGTGTTCCCAACGATCCGACTTTCAATGTCTGGATAGGATAGTCCAGATAATCCTTAGGGCTGGCCAAGGAGGCAAAGTGGAGGATGTTATCGAGTCTTCCGTTGACATGGAGATAGTCGGTCACATCGTATTTAATAAATTTGAACCTTTCGTGACCCATGAGATGGCTGATATTTTCAATGTTTTCTTTGAGGATCAGGTTATCCATACAGATGACTTCATGGCCCAAGCTGATAAAGAGATCGCAGAGATGGGAACCGAGAAATCCTGCTCCACCTGTAATCAAAGTCCTTTCCATTTCATTCCTCCTGGAATCCCCCGCATCTTTTTAGCAATGCGAGGCATTACGCGTTCCTGTGTTTCCAGTGGTTAGCAAAGATATTGTCGTCGCTCTGAAAATTAACATACCGGAAAAAACTTGTAAACAATCTTTAGCTGATATGATATAAACCAAATGACCTTTGTGACAAAATAGCCATTCCTCTCATAGAAGATGCATCTCATTATTGACGGTTATAATCTTCTCCATGTGACTCGTTCTCTCAGCCAATTGAGTTCGATCGAACTTGAATGGGAAAGGGACCGACTGATCAATCAACTCTCAGTCTATCGACAGCTCAGACCATATCCGATCACTGTCGTTTTTGATGGTTGGCAAGGAGGTTGGAACAGAGAAACGAGAGAAATGAAAAAGGGGATCGAAGTGATCTTCTCAAAGCTGGGGGAAAAGGCTGACGAGGTCATCAGAAGGTTCATTAGAAAGGAAGGGTCTTCGGCAGTTGTCATTACCTCCGATCGCGATATCTCGAGGTATGCTGGAAGGATGGCCACTGCCGTCATCTCCTCGGACCAATTTAGGGAGAAGATGGAAAAATCTTCCGTTCAGGTGGAGAAGGACTTCGAAGATGAGGTGGAGGGAGAAAGAGGACTCAAGAGAACAGGATCATCGAGAAGGTTTTCCAAAGAAGAGAGAAGGAGAAGGTCGGTCTTAAAGAAACTTTAACTGGGAAGCAACTGCCTTTTGGAAATTTATAAATCTAAATGTCAAAATATTTAGTAGTCTTTATCTTTTTGTTATTCGGTCTTTAGATTTCATTTGAACTTTGAACTTTGTCATTTGACATTGCCTTTACCCCGTTAGAAAGCCCTAGCATTTATGCTGGTGATGGTAGAAATAGAAAGCATCAGCTCCTTATTGAGGGTGGGGTCAAAGCCCCGCCCTTTCTAACGGGGTTTATTTATGCCCTCCACTTATTTTCGGTCCCCTGAAGAAGCCTTGAGATATTCGATTGATGTCGGTAGAGGATCAGGGCGGCGATGAAGACACTTAGAATGAAGTAGGCCCGAGAGTCGGATCTGAAAAATGCAATGAGAATTGGCATTGTCGTTGCGGTACATATTGACCCCAGGGAGATAAATCTCCATTTCCATACCAGTACAGAAAAGAGAAGGAATTCTATCAGAACAGCAAGGGGCGAGATGACAACGTAGACGCCCACGGCAGTGGCCACCCCCTTCCCACCTTTGAACCCGAGGAAAATGGGGAAGATGTGACCGAGAAAAGGACTCAGGCCCGCGATGGCAATCCAATGGTCCGGGAGGTTCCACTGGTTAGCCATCCATATGGGAGCGACTCCCTTCAACACGTCTGCGATCAATGTGAGAATACCCAACGTTTTTCCGGCCGTACGGAAGATATTGGTCGCCCCAATATTTTGACTCCCCATCTTTCTGGGGTCGACCTTCGAAAAGAGTTTGGTGAAAACGAGTCCGAAGGGAATCGAACCTAAGAGATAACCGAAAAGAGCGACAAAGATTCCGATAGGCATGACCGCTTCTTAATCTGAATGCAAATCAAATATAATATTTAGGAAATTAAATCAAGCAGAAAATGGGTCGGAAGGAGGTCTCTATTAAAATTTGAATTAGGATTGAAAATCGGCGCTACGGGTTTTATAAGATAAAGAGCTTCCCGTAGGAATCAAATTATGAATAACAATTCTCCAATTCAGTTGGAGGAATAAGATATGCCAAAACCTAAGGTTCTAATCAGTCAGAAGATTTTTGATAGGGCCGCCGCTACCGTCAAGGAATATTTCGAAGTCGAAGAAACTCAAAGCGACACACCTCTCCCTATGGAAATCCTGATACAGAAACTTCAGGGCAAAGCAGGGGCCATCATCTTGCTTACCGATCTCATCAATGAAAACCTCCTTTCGAAATGCCGTGACCTGAAGATCCTTTCGAACGTGGCTGTAGGTTATAACAACATTGATGTCGCTGCATGCACGCGTCGAAAGATCATGGTGACGAACACCCCTGGAGTCTTGGACGATACCACGGCTGACTTTACCTGGACACTGCTCCTCGCTACTGCAAGGCGAGTGGTGGAGGCAGACCTCTATCTGCGGTCCTCCAAATGGAAAGGATGGGGGTTGATGGAATTTCTTGGATACGATGTCCACCATAAGATCCTCGGCATCTGTGGTCTTGGAAGGATTGGGCAGCGCGTTGCCCGAAGGGCTAAGGGGTTTGATATGGAGATACTCTATACCGACATCTCTCGAGCGGCTCCGTCCATAGAAAAGGATTTGGGAGCCCGATTTGTCGATAAGAAGACGTTGCTGGCAGAGTCTGACTTCGTAACCCTGCATGTCCCTTTGCTCCCTGAGACCACACACTATATCTCTACGGCTGAGTTTTCCCTGATGAAGCCCACATCAATTTTAATCAATGCCTCCCGAGGTCCTGTGGTTGATGAGAAGGCTTTAGTCCAGGCTTTAAAGGGGAAGCGAATTGCTGGTGCCGGACTGGATGTCTATGAGAAAGAGCCAAAGGTTGACCCTGAACTCATGGAAATGAAGAATGTTGTTTTGGCACCTCACATTGCAAGTGCCTCCTACGAAACAAGGCTTCTGATGGCCACCATGGCTGCGAAAAACCTGGTTGCAGGCCTTACAGGAGAGCGGCCTCCGAACTTGGTCAATCCTGAAGTGCTTCAGTAATCATTCAGAAGGAATCCGCTGGAGGAAAGAGATGGAGAAAGTCAGACTTGGCAGAACGAATTTAGTAGTGACGAAAATGGGATGGGGTGGGATTCCCATTCAAAGGGTTGGCGAGCGAGAGGCGGTTTCTGTGATCAGAGCTGTGGTTGAGATGGGAGTGGATCTGCTCGATTCAGCCCGTGGTTATACCAACAGTGAACACAAGATCGGATTGGCACTCCAAAAAATAAAGAGGCGTGTGATCCTCTCGACAAGGTCTCATGTGAAGACAGAGAAGATTTACGATGAAGTGCATGAGAGCCTTCGGCAATTGAAGGTAAAGAGGGTGGACATTTATCATCTGCATAATGTCTCCAACGTTGAAGACTATGATAAAGTGATGGCATCTGGCGGAGCCTACCACGGATTGAAACGTGCACAAAAAGAAGGGCTGATCGATCACATCGGCATCACCAGCCATAATCTAAATGTTTTGGAGAAGGCCGTTGAAGATGGATATTTTGATGTCATCATGGCCTGCTACAGTTTTCTTGAACCAGATGCAGAAAATAAGCTTTTTCCACGGGCGAAGGCAAAAGACATTGGGATCTTGGCCATGAAGCCATTTTCAGGTGGAGTGATTGAAGAGGCTGGCCCCGCCCTGAGGTTTGTCCTTTCAACTCCAGGTATTGTGCCTATCCCTGGCTTTGAGACTCTTGAAAAGGCACGCGAGAACTGGAAGATCTTCACCGAAGGCCAACCTCTGACCGAACAAGATAGAGAACGAATCAAGGTTTTAAGAAAAGAATTCAGCAAAAGCTTCTGTAGGCGGTGCGACTACTGCCAGCCTTGTACTGAGAAGATAGGTATTCAATTTGTGATGGGATTGAAGTCAATCTTGAAGCGATTCGGGTCTCAGGCTCAGGAGCTCGGTTGGATAAAGAGTTTAATAGAAAAGGCCAGAAATTGCTCAGAATGTGGAGAGTGTCTTCCTCGCTGTCCGTATCAATTGCCCATCCCCGATCTCATCAAGGAAAACTTGGCCTGGTTTGACCAGGAGGTGGCGCAGGCAAAGCGCGGGTAATCCTGTTGACCCGTTCGACGGCACCAAGTTTAGCCTATGCCAGCGGCCGGAGGGGTTGGCTAATTCCCTCACAGTTCATAGGATATGAAAAAGTATGAACCATCGCCTAAAAATTCTGTTGTAACTATTTGAGTCAAATAATGTTTTTTTACCCGCATTTTAGTCGGTAAGCTGGGTTCATCTCATTAAGGGGAAGAGAATATGGACGCCAAGATAAGAGAAGCTATTTTGAGGCAAGTTGAAAGGGAGCCCTTTGCCCAAAAATTTGGAATGAAACTAATAGGCCTGGATGACGGCTACTCGAAGGTTGAGATGAACTTCACCGAGGATATGGAGAATATCTTTGGGATGGCCCATGGCGGGACGGTCTTTGCCGTTATTGACGAGGCCTTTGAAACCGCCTCCAATTCCCACGGAACCGTAGCGGTCGCCTTAAATATGAATATCACTTATGTTTCAACTCCTTCGAAGGGTTGCAAGCTCACTGCGGAGGCGAAGGAGCTCAGTTTGACCAACAAGACTGCCAGTTACGACATCAAGGTATTTGATGATGGGGAAAGACTGATCGCATCTTGCCAGGCGCTTGTCTACAGGACGGGAAAGCCCCTTCCGTTTCTTTAAGTTGAAAAGAGATGATCTAAATACGGAAATAGCATTTTAGAACCCCCACAGAAATGGAGGCAGGAAAAGCCTAAACTAATGATTTTTTTGTTGCAGCACTTGAAATATATATGTCTAATTATTT
>Ga0129298_10000604_pt1 | contig 14464 bp, 15 predicted proteins | sample I19B2metaG_FD_94707 | JGI IMG/M metagenome (GOLD analysis project Ga0129298, IMG submission 94707) | Lake sediment bacterial and archeal communities from Gulf of Boni, Indonesia to study Microbial Dark Matter (Phase II) - ​I19B2 metaG | ecosystem: Environmental > Aquatic > Freshwater > Lake >... | reverse complement strand
GGGCAACTAGGAATTCGAGTGATTGGAGAACTCGAACTATTGAATAATGACTTCAAAATCGGCCGGAATGGTGATCATTTGCTTATCCCTCTCTTGAGAGAGCCGTCAGAGACTGAGTATTCTCTTCTCAAAGAGAAACTTCAGCATTTTGAAATGGTTACAGTAGCGATGGTCAAGGATCTGAAGGAGCCGCGAACTGCTTTTGATGTTTTGAAGGATCAGCTTGCGCCGCATCAGCTTGCGAGTCTGCCTAAATCCATCGATATCATTGGAGAGGTGGGAATCGTTGAGCTTCCTGAGGAACTTCACGGACTTGAAGCGACAATTGGAGACGCCTTCTTAAGAACCAACAAGAAGCTTCGCACGATCCTAGCGAAAGTAGGTCCTGTGACTTCTGACAAGCGGCTGAGACAATTGCGAGTGATTGCTGGCTCCGGGGAGACCGAAACGACACATAGAGAGTATGGATGTGTGTTTCGTGTCGATGTGACTAAGGTGTACTTCAGTCCGAGACTGTCCCACGAGCATTGCAGAGTAGCCAGCCAGGTTCAGCAGAACGAGGTGGTGATCGACCTGTTTGCTGGCGTTGGTCCTTTCGCGATTCAAATCGCGAGAAGGACGCAGAATGTTCATGTCTACGCTATTGATGTGAACGAGGATGCAGTCAGATATCTTCGACAGAATGTGCGGCTGAACAAGGTTGATGACGGGATTACCGTGCTGAGCGGGGATGCTAGAGCAATAGTGCGAAGCGAATTGGTTGGGAAGGGGGATCGAATCATAATGAACCTGCCCGCCCAAGCAGTAAGATACGTTGATGTCGCATGTCTCGCTCTCAAGCCCGCTGGAGGAGTTATCCACTACTACACCTTTGGTTCTGATCCGAATCCTTTGAAGAAGGTTGAGGCGGAGCTACTTCAGGCTGTCAGCAAGACGGGGCGGAGTTTTGAGAAGGTGCTTGATTCAAGACTGGTTAAAGGATCAGCGCCCCACGAGTGGTTGATTGCCGTGGATGGCCTTGTAAGATAGTTGACTGGACTTCAGCAATCAGCCTGACTCTGATCGTGCATTCTGGATCTCTTATTAGACCAACGAACCTTCGGGGAAAGTCGCACGCGGCTATGTCTGAGGAGATCATTAGGGTTCTTGGGCAGGTGTACGTGCTCTTCCGGGCTACGAGGTCTGTGTGATGAGTGAACTGTAGTCTGCTGCTACCTCTGCCGTGAGCCTTTGCTTCGACGCCCGCTGTCGAAAGCAGAACAGTGATTTTCGAGGAGTCGTTCCGAGCAACAGTCTTGAACTCTTCGGAGAGATCCGCTGCGCCCTTGGTTGCAGCCACTCCGACTATGCAGTCGCCCCGCTTGGTGAGATGTGTTTCCTTCGTGATTTCGAAGGACATTTCATGCATCGCCACTATTGCGGCGTGGCCTCGTGCCTCGAAGACCTCTTCTGCTCGCGTCATCATGGATCAGTATGAAGAATGATTTTCTGTTTGAAATGCTTAAGGGTGTCCTTGGTCAATGCCACTACGGATTATTCTGTGTGAGGAAAGTCGCTTGACAGAGAAGGAGGAGTATGAGAGCACTATCGCCTCGCTGCAGCATCAAGGGATTCTCAAGAGAAAGGAAGTTGTACGTGCGCTTCAATCCGTTCCTAGATGGGATTTCCTCCCAGACGATGTCAAGAGATATGCCCATGTCGATACTCCTCTACCGATTGGGTGCGGACAGACAACCAGCGCTCTCCATATGACAGCAATGTTCTGCGAATATAGTGGAATGAGACTGGGCCAGAAAGTGCTTGAGGTTGGCGGAGGATGCGGCTTCATGAGTTGCGTCTATGCGGAGATCGTGGCTTCCGGAGAAGCTGAGCGTGGCTTGTGGGGGCATGTTTGGTCTGTAGAGATTGTCGGGGAGCTTGCAGAATTGGCCAAGAAGAAGATTGAACAGGCAGGATACAGCGACCGAGTGACGATGATTCATGGTGATGCCTCGGTAGGGTTCTCGGAGCATGCGCCATATGACGTGATCATTGTCACAAGTGCGGCTCCAGATGTTCCTAAGGAGATGGTTGAGCAGCTCAGTCCCCAAGGCGTTTTGCTCATACCGGTTGGAGGACCAGGCCTGTTCCAAGAACTGATCCGGATAAGAAAGTCAAACGGGAAGATAGAGGAGGAGAGCATAGGGGGGGTTGCCTTCGTCCCTATGAGGGGAAGGAAGGGCTGGAAGGGCTAGCGAAAGAAAGAGTCCAGTGTTCGTTTCTTTTCGCGTTCCTTCACTCCAGCCATCATCCTCTCAACCGCATTTCTGACTCTGTCTTCAGAAAAGTCTCGTTGCTTGCATAGAAACTCGATAATCTCATCGATTTTGGGTTCTTTCCACTCCAGTGAATATGTCTCGGACACTTCAGGTGCAAGGAATATCTGCCGTATTCTCGCTGGCGCTTCTGGAAATTCTGCTTGAAGGGTTGAGGGAATCTTGTCCAGGCTCCCGTGTTCTTTGAGCATTTTCAATGCCGTTTTGGGTCCGATGCCTTTGACGCCGCTTGGGTTGTAGTCAGTCCCTATCAGTATGCCTAGATCGACTAACTGCTCTCTTGTGATCCCAAGTCCTGATAGAGCCTTCGACAATTCAACGAGCTCTGGCTCGACTTCAACGTATGCCTGTCTTCTTGGAAGTTTTCTTCTGCCGCTGATCGCCAGGTTTCTTATGAGGCGCGGTGCTCCGAAGAGGAGGGAGTCGTAGTCTTGAGATGCGGCTGCCCATACATCTCCCTTGCTAGCAAGATAGGCAGCTTGAGCCTCTCCTTCAGACGGGGCTTGAATCCAAGGCACTCCAAGAGTATCAAGCAGCTTCTTGGCATCGTCTACCATTAGATCCTTCAGTCTTGAAGTAGCTTGGGCGTGCCTCTTGGCCTCTTGCAGGTCTCCTCGCTTCAGAGCTTCCTCGTACTTGGCTAGGGCTTCCTCCTTGACTTTGGACCTCCGTTTGATCTCGGCTTCTTTGAGGGAGGGAGGCACTCCGTCGAAGACGTAGACCAGTCTGATTCCTTTCTCAGCCATATTGGTGGTTCGGTAGAGTAATCCGCTGAGATGACTTGTGATCCTTCCTTGCCTGTCCATAAGCGGTTCGCCGGTGGGGCCGCGAATGATTGCTAGGAATTGGTAGAGAGAATTGTAGCCATCGACTGCGATCGATCTTCCCGAAAGTTGGTCTAGCGTGGTCTTCTCTTTTGAGATAAGATCTGCTAGGTCGACTCCCAAGAGATGCACCGGGCCGATGGTTCACTCGGCAGAAGTAGTATCTGTTGTAGTGAGTAGAAAAACAATGCCTTCCCTAGACACGTGGCGAGGTACCGTTGAGGAAGATCAAAAGGCGCCTGGTTCTCCACGTTTTCACGTGGCTTTGTCAATCACGCGTCTTCGATCGTTATTGTGCACTTGGTTAGAAGGGCGCTCAAGATCCCGAGAGCTGCCAGATAAGGCGCGACTACCGCGCCAAACACGCCTGCTGTCAAAGGTATCTCCAGTATGGTCTTCTCTTTTTGTCTCACAGTGAGCTTCTTTGCGTTTCCTTCTTTGATGAGTTGCTTCGCTCGTTCGGCGAGATCCTCTGCAACCACGATCAGCTCATCAATGATCTGTCTATCGCTCAACCTGGCCACCTTCAGGCGTCCCTCTCCCTGCGTTCCACCAGTTCAATCCTTCGTTTTCCCTTCATCAGTCGAGTGACTCGAACTATCCCTGTGATCTCGAGTTTGAGAAGGGCCTTGTTCAACTCTCTGAAGCTGAGGTCTCCGAAGGAATCCTTTAGCTCAGAGAGAAGTTCCACATCTGCTATGGGTCCTTTCTTCTGCAGCGTTTCGACAACTGCCAAGTTCATTGGGCGAGAGTTCCAGGTTGCGTTGTTCACCATTTCATAAGCCTCTAAGCAGTGATGGGAACTGCTGCTCTCTCTTTCTTAAAGCGTTTGCCGAATCCGAGGTATGCGTTCTCCATGTCGGGCGATAGACTTGACTTGACTTTGTCCATTGCCTCCTCAAAGTCTCTGAGCGAGACCTCTTTGGCGTCAATACTGTGTCTCAACGCTATCATGCCTGCTTCTCGGCATAGGGCTTGCAAATCCGCGCCCGAGTATCCAATTGTTCTCCTGGCGAGCTCTTCTAGGCTGATGTCTTTTGCAAGGGGGACTCCCTTCGTGTTGATCTTCAGTATTTGAACGCGTGTTCGTTCGTCCGGACCTGGCACATAGATCATTCTATCGAATCTTCCAGGTCTCAGTGCTGCTGGATCAATGATGTCTGGTCTGTTTGTGGCAGCGATGACTACGACGTTCTGTAGAGCTTCAATCCCGTCCATTTCTGTGAGGAGTTGGCTTATCACGCGTTCAGTAGCACCGGAATCAGCGTATCCCATGCCGCGTCTAGGGATAACTGAGTCGAGTTCATCGAAGAATATGATTGAGGGGGCGGCTGTCCTTCCTTTTCTGAATACTTCTCTGATCGCCTTCTCGGACTCTCCAACCCATTTGCTGAAGATCTCTGGTCCCTTGATTGAGATGAAGTTTGCTTCGCTTTCTGTTGATATCGCCCTAGCCAGCATCGTCTTTCCGCATCCTGGAGGCCCGTATAGCAGTATTCCTTTCGGAGGTTGGACGCCTATTCTCGTGAAGACCTCGGGCTTCTTCAGAGGCCACTCCACAGCCTCGATCAGTTCCTGCTTGACATCGAGCAGTCCACCGATGTCGTCCCACTTCACTGTGGGAATCTCAACGTATACTTCCCTCATTGCGGTTGGTGTTATCTCTCGATATGCTGCTATGAAATCTTCAAGTTTGACCTCCATCTTCTCAAGAGTCTCAGGCGGAATCTTCTCCTCTTCAAGGTTGATCTCAGGTAGGTATCTTCTCAGCGTTTTCATGGCGGCCTCACGGCACAGAGAGGAGGCGTCGGCGCCAGTGTATCCATGGCTCATATCTGCCAACCTCTGGAGATCCACGTCTTTCGCCAACGGCATGTTTCTCGTGTGAATCTGCAGAATCTCGAACCGGCCCTGCCTATCAGGTACACCTATCTCGATCTCTCGATCGAACCTTCCAGGTCTTCTCAGAGCAGGGTCGATTGCGTTAGGTCTGTTCGTTGCACCTATCACTATGATGTTTCCTCTGCTACCCATGCCGTCCATCAGAGAGAGCAGCTGAGCCACAACGCGTCGCTCAACCTCTCCTGTGACCTCCTCACGTTTAGGCGCGATGGCGTCCATCTCATCGATGAATATGATGCTTGGCGCAGATTCCTGAGCTTTCTGAAAGATTTCTCTTAAACGGGCTTCAGATTCTCCATAGAACTTGCTCATTATTTCTGGGCCGGAGATCACGTAGAAGTTTGCGTCAGATTCATTCGCCACCGCCTTCGCCAACAATGTCTTGCCGCAGCCAGGTGGGCCGAAGAGGAATACCCCTCTGGGCGGCTCGATGCCTAGGCGCTGGAAAAGCTCCGGATGCCTCAACGGCAATTCAACCATCTCCCGAATCCTTTGAATCTCTTCATGCAGGCCTCCGATGTCCTCGTAGGTGATCATCGGAATCCCTTTCTTTTCAGGGGTGGGTTCGCCTAGAACTTGGACAGAGGTCTCCTCAGTGATCTTGATGGCTCCGTGAGGTCTTCCCCTCACAACCGCCAATGGGACGGCGCTTCCGAAGATCGATAGAAGCGTCATGTCGCCCTCACGGAACGGCATGTCCATGAAGCGGCGCTTTACGAAGTTCACAAAGTCCTCGTCCACGCTTAGTCGAACATCGGTAGGTGCGAAAACTATGTTCTGAGCGGGCTTCACTTCTGTAGGCCTAATTGTAACATATTCGTTCAGGGCGACGCCGGCGTTTCTTCGCACGATCCCGTCCATGCGAATAATGTCTTGGCCTTGGTCCTCAGCGTATGCTGGCCAAGCCACAGCCACTGTAACCTTCTTTCCGTGAATCTCGACGAAGTCTCCTGCAGAGATTCCCAAGCTCTGCATGGTTCGGTTGTCTATTCTGACTTTTCCGTGGCCGATGTCGCGTTGTCTGGCATCGGCGACTCGTAGTTGCTCTTCCTTATTCACCAATCGTATCTTTCCTCGTTATGAGTGAATCTTCATTTTCAATTACTTGCTGGTGTGTTGACATGCGTTCGCTGATTCAGAGTTCTTGAATCTCCCACATGGTTCTTCTTAAGTTCTCTAGGAACTGCAGGTATTGGCGTAATATTCGTTTGCCCATATCTGTCAGGTCGAATCTCCCGTCTGATAGCTCTTCTATCATCATTCTCTCCCGGAGTATGGTGAGGTTCTCGTAGACAAGTTTGGGGTTCACGAGGCGTCTCAGATCAGATTTGTTGCATGGTTCTCTGTACATTGAAAGGAGCATCTTTAGGCGAGCTGAGCTCTCAAAGACATCGAGAAGCTCGAATGCCTCTTCGAACATCTCCGCCACTTCCGCAAAGTCGGCGGGGAGACCTGTGTGTCTGGTTTTTCGGTATTTTGGCTTCTCCAGCGTCACATGTCTTCACGCTTGTTACTCTGGGTAACAGAGTGGCTTATAAATGTTACTTGAGGTAACGCAGGCAACCAAAGAGCTGAGCGTAAAGCGCACCGGAGCCTACGCCAGAAAGCGACGCCTCGGTATTCTGACAGCGAAACAAGATACGGATTAATCTGACGAATGCCCAGAACGAGGTGGAGCAGGATTAGGTTCTGCCTACTGCCATCGTCTGTACCTCACCAACATTGGGGGTGGCTGCGAGCCCCTTCTCGACTTCCTCGATCAAACCGTCTCTCTCAGCCATGGCGATCGTGACGATCAGGGCGACCAGTCCAAAGGCAATCGGTTCCTCTTGGACCTTAAGAATTGAGGCGTCTTTCGGTAAGTGGCCTGCAAGCTGTTCCTGAAGCTTCTTGAGATCTACGTTCGCTTCCGAGGGAAAGACCCTCATCTGCGCCAGTACTTTTGCCATGAACTCACAACCTATGGCCCGCCAAACGCGCATTTGGGGCATTTGTATGGTCTGCCGAATAACCTGCATTTCTCGCAGCGCCAGATTGTAACCTCGCCGCATTCAGGGCATTGGAAGTGTACCGCTCCTTCTCCTGGCAGAATCATCTTTCCGCACCAGTTGCAGGTGGGCATCTTGACGGTTTTTGCTTCGCTCAACTGTTGCACCTTGTGGCCACAAAGCGACTAAGATTCGTGTATTTATCCCTTCCCTGAGAAGAATTGAGAAAAAAGAGGATCGGTTGGATGAGATCTTGGGGATGGTTTAGGCTTCGACGAGTTTCGCAATGTTTCCTAGAAGTGCTCGTGGAATCGCCAAGTCCTTCATCGTCATGAGTCCAGGTTGGCCTCTGATTACGTTGTTGATGGAGTTGACTACCATTGCTGCTGTTGCTAGATCGCCATGTACTCCCCCCTTGATTGTGAGATCGACATTTGGCGTTCCCTCAATAAAGATGGCGTCCTTGTTCTTTGGAGCGCCGACATATGCCCAGAAGTCGAGAGTGATGACTGGCTTGCCTTTCACGATTCCTTTTCCGACTTGGTGAAGGCCTGCGACCTGTCCTTTCTTTACCGATAGATACTTGGTCTTCAAGGCCTTGCGAGCCACCACTGGTTTGATTGTTTGCTGGACTTCATCTAGTGCCCAGCCGACTCCAGCTGCAATGATAGCGATCGACTCCGGTAGTCCTATGTGTCCCATTCTCCCCGTGGCTACGGCCTTCTCAAATTCGTCAACGGTCATACCGGCTCCGATCTTTTTCTGGAATGGGAGCCTCCTGATCGAGGCATCCATGACTCTTGTGACCCTTATCGTCTTGACATCTTGGCAAACGCCGGAAACGGTTAGTGGCAGAGTGTCCATCAGGAAGCCCGGATTTACGCCTGTAGCCAATAGGGTTACTCCTTTCTCCTTCGCCCGAGCATCGATCTCTCTGGCCATCGCTGGATCCCTTCGGTACGGGAAGGTCAGTTCTTCCGAGGTTGAAACCAGGTCAAGCCCCGCATCGATGACATCCAAGATCTGTTGGCGAATGTCTTTCAGAAATGATGCTGTCGTATGAATGACAAGGTCCGCTCCAGATTCCGCAATAACTTTCTTGGCGTCGCCTGAGACTGTCACTGCCAGTTTCCTGCCGACCCCCGCGACGTCTCCAAGGTCTTTGCCGATCTTGTTCGGATCGACATCAATGGCTCCTACGTATTCGAACCCTTCTTTCTGAAGGATGAGCTTCACTATGCTGGCTCCGATTGGCCCTATGCCGTACTGAATCAACCTAACTTTGTCTTTCATCGTACATCATTCCTTATGTGGAAGTAGTAGCCAAAGACAAGTGGAATAAAGGTTTACGTTCCATATCGGCTAGCCTCATAGGAAATCAGGGCGAATGTTCTCGTCCGGTAGCATGTGGCTGCAATGAAAGAGGACTTTGACATAGTAGTTGTGGGAGCGGGGCCAAGCGGATCATTTTCTGCACTAGAAGCAGCCAAGCAACATGTGAAGGTAGCAGTCATAGAGGAGCATCAGAATATTGGGACACCCGCACATTGCGCAGGCCACGTCAGCATCCATGGATTGAGGACGCTCGGCCTCGAACTTCCCAGTAGCTTGATCGAGAACAGGATCCGTATAGCTACGTTCCACTCCCCATCTGGCAAGACGCTCTGCATTGACTGTAGACATCCAGTGACCTATGTCGTCAACCGAACACTATTCGATCAGTACTTGGCGGGACTGGCAGAACAGGCTGGGGCGTCGTATCTCAATGAGCTGCATGCAGATTCTCTCTTGGTTGAGTCGGATCATGTCCAAGGTGTACTCGTTGAGGCAAAGGAGAAGGTCAGGCTCGGAGCAAGAGTGGTGATTGACGCTGAAGGTGCCAGAGCAGGATTATTGAGAAAGAATCCTTCGCTGGTTCCGAGCAAAGCGAAGTATGTGACAGGAGCCCAAGGCTACTCTGCAAAGGTTCACGGTGTGGACAGCGAATCAGTCGAGATATATCTGGGCAGGGCTCACGCTTCGGGCTTTTTTGCATGGATAATTCCGAGATATGACGGAACTGCCAAGATTGGATTGGCAACGAGTAAGGGGAACCCAAGAGCTCTGCTCGACCACTTCGCCCAGAGGCATCCGATTGCATCGAAGAAGATCCTGAAGCCTTTGAGCGATGTCTCGTTACACCCGATTCCTCTAGGTGGACCGTTGTCGACGACTTACGGAAATGGACTTCTCGTTGTTGGAGATGCTGCCTCTCAAGTGAAGCCGATCACGGGAGGGGGAGTAGTCTTCGGCCTTACCTGTTCCAACATTGCGGGAAAGGTTGCAGCGAAAGCCGTGCAAGCAGGTGACTGCTCGTCAGGATTTCTGTCAGACTATCAGAGGTTGTGGCAGGAGAAGCTGGGGAGAGAATTCAGAGTTGGGAGGCAAGCGAGGTGGATCATGAACCGTCTTAGTGATAGAGCGATTGACCGCATTTTCTCAATTGGCAAGACATTCGCTGTCGAAGACTCTCTTGGAGAGATAAGTGAGATTGACTTCGCCGGAAGGATATTCGAAGGCACTATGAAGAAACCCAATGTGGCTCTTGCCTTTCTATTTTCCCTGTTCTCGTGTCTCCTACCTTGACAGATGGTAGGGTTTGAGTCGCTCTGGGAGTTCAATCTTCGCCGTTTTCCCCATGAAACTAGCGAAGAGATTAGGATGCTCTGTGTGTATGGGAAGAAGAATCTTGGGACTGATTTGTGTAATCGTTTGTTTGAGCTCGTTTGGCATGATGTGGCCGGAGCAGTGAATGTGATACATTGGCAGACCGAAGTGATCCAGCCAGTTCTTGAATTTGTCGAATTCTATCTCTCGTTCCTCATTGAAGGGTTCCGACGTAGATAGGATGAAGTTGCTTCCTGGAGAGGGTTTGACTTCGACTAATTCTCCCATATTCGAGAATGAACATACGAAGATCGTTTGATTCTGATGTTGTCTCACTTCTGAGGCTTCTCTTACATTTTCGAAATCGAGCAAGTTCTCCTCCCAGCTGTAGTATCTCTTCTTCTTTTTTCGGTAGATGACGATATGTTGGTCTGATGCTGGATCAGGTATCGAAAGTCTCTTGTCGGATCGCAGTTTGCACAGGAGATGCGCCTGTTTTAGCGATATGGTTAGGAGTCGACGATTGCGCCTTGCTACATTGTGGAAGCTTCTTAGTCGATCGATGTCTGTGTACGAGAAATCTGCAAGAATCAGCTTGTCTGATCCGGCAACTATCTTATTGACCTTAGATTCGACCTCATGCTCGTCGGACACGTCTCCCCCGATTATGTTTGTTCCTTCGGACATCATCAGAGTTGGGTGTGCTTTCTCAGATGTTCTGACGAGATCTTGGGTGAGATGAGGTTTTGACCCATGGGTTCTCAAATCACCTGTGTAGACGATTGCTCCTTCGGAGGTTTGAATAAGATAGGCGTAGGCTCCTGGAGTGCTGTGGTCTACGTGGCATGGTTCAATCTCGATCTCTTTGATCCTGATCCTTGTTCCAGTTCGGAATGTCCGGAAGTCTATGCCTGATATGTCGGTTTCGAAGCTACGTGAGCGTGTCTCAGCTAACCCTTCAAGTATTGTCTTAGTTGTTTCACCGCAGTAGACAGGGATCTTTCTGTTGATGAAGGATATGTACATGGCGTGGTCCGCGTGGGAGTGAGACAGCATCACCGCGTCAAGTTCTGCTTCCTTTTCATCGAATCTGTAGGCCCCTTCTAGGGGCGGCAGTAGGCCAAGTTCTAGAAGTTCTTTCTCGTTTCTTGGCGAGAGCCAAGGATCCGAGTAGAATCGTCTCCTTTCCGCGAAACTCATTCCGAAATCGAGCAGGACTCTTGTGTCTCGGTCTTCAAGGAGGATCTTGTTTCCGCCTATCTCCCCTACTCCACCATAGAATGTTAGCTTCGTCATCGAGGCCCTTTCGGCTCCAGGCTTGCCAAGGTGGCAGCAGCGATAAAAATGTTCGAAGAAGCGCGGTGTCTGATTCTATGGTCTTTCGAATTCTATTCTTAGGGTGATGCCTTGGATCTCTCTTGCCAGTTGCTTTACGGCTTCCAGATCTACAGGCATGTGTCTCGGAGTTCTTCCTTGGAGGATGGTCTTTGTCTCGCGACTGCCATCCGGCAGCCAGACTGTATTTATGGTCAGTATGGACATGGGAGCCAGAAGCTCCTCCATGAGACTCCGTTCATCTCCCCCATAACCTAGAATCTTGATCCTCTTTCCACCTGCTTGTTCACTAATGGCTCTCGGTGTCTTTCCTTCCTCGTCAATGATTTTTCCAATATCCTTCCTGTCAACCATTATCGCTAGAGTCTCTCCGACTTCGACTGCTTTGTGGAATCGGATCTCTTGGAGAGCTGGAAAACGTTTCTCAAGTTCTGATAGAAGTCGAATCACCTTGAGGTCGAGTTGGGTGACTTTGCCCTTGTCCATTCTTTCTTGGCATCTGGGGCAGAGTATGCCACTCTTCACGCAGAAACTGCATAGTTCTGTTTTGACCAAATTCTTACCTCCTCATAAAAATGAGGGGGATTGTGGAGCTCACTATAGGTGTTTGGCTTACTTTCGCAAAACCAATTCCATAGTGCTCACGTTGGATGGTGCTCCACCTTGCTCTCTTGCGGGCAACTGTACAGTACCGATTGTTATGGGACCGATCTTGACATCGGGCATGAAACGTCTTCGAACTATTTCGACGACGTCCACGGCTCGACTTATCGCTCGTCCTCTTGCCTTCACCGTTACCTCGCCCGTTCCACTCTGCAGCAAGGTTATGCAAGCCAGTACGTAGTTCATTACTGGCTTCTGTCCAATGAACACTGAGGTTGTCTCTGCCATTTCATTTTCCTCCTTAGCGATGCTAGATATCGCTGATTTCGGCAAACGTAACCCTGAGCGTTCAATAAAGGCATTACGGTAGATTGCTTCACTCTTTCGGACTATGACGAGTGCTGGATTGTTCGATTCAATGAATCAGAAGGAATCATCTGACTCGATGAGGAGTAAGGACGATTTCTGTAATGAGAGCCTTAAATGATTGAAAGAGATCTTAATCGACGATCAGAGCACATATGAGATGAGTGTGACTTTGAAGCTCTTTGAGTATGAAGCGAAATCGATCGCTCAGAACTTCAATGTGCCGATCCCCAAGGGGTTTGTCGTCTCGACCCCTGAGGAAGCAGGGAAGGCATTTGACCAGCTAGGGAAGCGATCGATCGTGAAGTCTCAGGTCCTCGTTGCAGGAAGAAAGAAAGCGGGGGGCATAAGGTTCGCTTCTACCTCGAACGAGGCCTATGACGTGGCGAAGCAACTCTTTGGAATGCAGATTCACGGGGAACCAGTGAAGAGACTTCTGGTGGAGGAGGCTGTGGCGGCTGCGCGAGAGCTCTACGTCGGCGTCACAGTCAACAGATCGAAAGGATGCTACACCGTTTTGGCGTCTACCGAGGGGGGGATCGATATTGAGGAGGTTGCTTCAAAGTCACCTGAGAAGATTGTTAGGTTTGATGTAGACCCACTTCGCGGATTGAGGGATTACGAGGCGCGGATTGTAGGACGGAGGCTTGGTTTCTCCGGAAGGCCACTGGTTGATCTAACCGCCATAGTCTCGAAGATCTACAGGATCTGTGTGACATATGACTGCGAACTCTTGGAGTCGAATCCTCTTCTTGAGACGGATCGGGGTGATTTCGTGGCCGCGGATCTTAGAGCCCTAATCGATGACAATTCGCTCTATAGGCATCCAGAGTTTCAGGACAGCGCCAAGCGGACAAGCGTGGATGTTACGCCGCTGGAGCTTAAGGCACGTGAGAAGGGCTTGTCGTACGTGGAGCTTGATGGGAATATTGGAGTGATTGGGAATGGGGCCGGGCTGGTGATGGCTACGTTGGATATGATTCATTACTACGGGGGGAAGGCGGCCAACTTCTGTGACGCTGGAGCCGGTGGTGCAACAACAGATAGGATTGAGGCTGCATTGGAGTTAGCTCTCACAAACAAGCGGATCAAGGCATTATTCATCAACGTTGTCGCCGGCATAACGAGGTGTGACGATGTCGCTAAAGGTATTGTGGCTATCAGGGACAAGGCCGAGATCAAGGTACCTATAGTCATTCGAATGGTTGGGACAAGAGAGGAGGAAGGGCGCAGGATCCTGGAGCAGGCAGGCATTCCTTTCTTGGACAGCATGGAGGAAGGGGCGAAGAAGATCGTTGAGCTGGCGAAGAGGTGAGTGAGAATGGCGATTCTCGTGGGTAGAAATACAAGAGCGGTGGTTCAAGGCATAACTGGCGCACAGGGAGACTTTCACACCAAGCTCATGTTGGAGTATGGCACGAAGATTGTTGCGGGAACTTCTCCTGGGAAAGGTGGAACAGATGTTCACGGCGTTCCGGTATATGACACGGTGAGCGAGGCGACCGAACGGCACAAAGCGAACACCTCGATAGTCTTTGTGCCAGCTCCTTTCGCAAAGGATGCTGTGCTTGAAGCCATTGACGCTGGGCTCAATCCGGTCATCGTCATCACTGAGGGCATTCCTGTCAGGGACACGATGGAGATCGTGGCTGCGACACGGGAGAAGAAGACTACGCTGATTGGTCCGAATACTCTGGGCATAATGACTCCAGGCGAATGCAAGCTTGGCATTATGCCCAGCCAGGTCTTCGCGAAGGGTGTTGCCGGACTGGTTTCGAGGAGCGGAACTCTGACGTATGAGATTGCCTCTGGGTTGACGAAGTCTGGGATTGGAGAGAGTACCTGCGTTGGGATTGGTGGGGATCCTATTGTTGGGCTGAGTTTCATAGATCTCCTAGAAATGTTCAGGGAAGATAAGGAGACGAAGGCAGTTGCATTGATCGGCGAGATCGGGGGGAACGCGGAGGAGCAAGCCGCGGAATATGTCAAGAGGACTTCGTATCCGAAACCGGTTGCAGGATACATCGCCGGGCGAACTGCTCCACGTGGGAAGAGAATGGGACACGCTGGGGCCATAATCTCCGGTAGTACTGGGACAGCCGATGGCAAGATCGAGGCATTGAGGCACGCAGGTGTAATGGTTGCTGAGAAGCCCACAGATGTCGCTCGACTCTTAGTTGATCTTGTTCGAAAATGATTGCTGAGCGTAAGAAGTTTGAGTATTGATAGAATAGGTGACTGGAGAAGGACTCACCACTCCACTGAGATAGTTTCGGAGCTTGATGGAAGAGAAGTGATTCTCTTCGGTTGGGTTCAAGACCTCCGGGATCTGGGCAAGATTCTCTTCATGACTGTCAGGGACAGGAATGGGCTGGTTCAGGTTACCGTTCCGAAGACAAAGGCCTCGAAAGAGGTTTTGGAGAAGGTTTCGAGGATAGGAAAGGAGTTCGCGATTGGGATCAGGGGTGCTGTTCATGCGGAAAAG
>Ga0129298_10000603_pt1 | contig 14467 bp, 14 predicted proteins | sample I19B2metaG_FD_94707 | JGI IMG/M metagenome (GOLD analysis project Ga0129298, IMG submission 94707) | Lake sediment bacterial and archeal communities from Gulf of Boni, Indonesia to study Microbial Dark Matter (Phase II) - ​I19B2 metaG | ecosystem: Environmental > Aquatic > Freshwater > Lake >... | reverse complement strand
GACCCAGCGCGAACGCCAGAATGAGGGCGATGAAGCCTATGACTACTTTGGCGAAGCCGTCCTTCACCCCGCCGATCACCGAAAGAGCGAAGATCACGATCAAGACGATGTCGAGCCAGTTCACAATGTCATCCCGGTCAGCGCCCGGTACGCTTCCTTGTACTTCTCGCTGGTCCTCCGCGCCACCTCGGGCGGCAGCGGCGGCGCGGGGGGCTGCTTGTTCCAGCGGATCGATTCCAGGTAATCACGCACGTACTGCTTGTCGTAGGAGGGCTGCGCCCCGCCTGGCTTGTACGTCTCTTTCGGCCAGAAACGCGACGAATCCGGGGTCAGCACCTCGTCGCCCAGCAGCAGCGTTTCGCCGTCGAACCCGAACTCGAACTTCGTGTCGGCGATGATAATGCCTCGCGCCTCGGCGTAATGGGCGGCCTTGTCGTAGATTGCCAGCGTCAGCGCCCGCAGCCTTTCGGCCAGCTCCCCTCCCACGATAGATACGACTCGGTCAAACGAAATGTTCTCATCGTGGCCCGTTTGTGCCTTAGTCGCAGGCGTGAAGATCGGTTCCGGCAGCCGGTCGCTCTCCTTCAGCCCCGCCGGAAGAGGAATGCCGCAGACCCGCCCCGTCTCCCGATACTCCTTCCAGCCCGAACCGGACAGGTACCCTCGCGCCACGCACTCCACATCGATCATCCTGGCGCGCCGCACCAGCATGGAATGGCCGGCAAGTTGATCCCGGTACGGGCTCGTTTCCTCCGGATAGCAGGCGACATCGGCCGTCAGGTAGTGCGTCGGGGTCACGTCCTTCAGGAAATCGAACCAGAACACGGAAAGCTGCGTCAGCACCTTGCCCTTGTCGGGAATGCCGGTCGCCAGAATGTAGTCGAACGCGGAGATGCGATCGGTCGCCACGATCAGTAGCCGCTCCCCCAGCCGGTAGATGTCGCGCACCTTCCCTCGCGCCACCAGTTCCAGTCCCGGGAAGTTCGTTTCGAGCAGGATGTTGTCTTCGGTTGCAGTCACGGTGTCCCTCAGGGGTTCAGACAGATTTGCACGGCCTTGGCCTCGAGCACGCCCCCGACCTCGTCCAGGGTCTGGCGCGCCAGCCGCCGCTGAATGTCTTCGAACAGCTCGTTCTCTTCCTTGCGAATGTGGGTCCGCAGAAGGCCCAGGAAGTCGTCGAGCGTCGCGCGGGACGGCTGCTCGCGCAGCCGGCCAGTCAGTTGCTCCACCATGCGGTGCTCCGCGATCAGTTCCCGCACCAGAGCCGAGTCGCCCAGCTCGCTTTCGATGGCCGGAAACAAAACGTTTTCTTCCATTTTGAAGTGGTTGACCAGCTCCACCTCAAAGCGCTCCACCGCCCGCTTCGCCAGCCTGGACACGTTCTCCGGTGAGCTGTCCTCGGCCAGGGACCGCTCGCTCAGCACCACCAGCGCCAGCCCATTGTGGTGCTGGCGCGACAGTGGCACGAGCGAGGGGTCACGCAGCATGAATCGTCAGTATTACATAGGGACGTGGATCGTGGGTTCGGTCCATTATACTGGGGGTTCCGCTCACCCCTTGAAACTCTCGATCCTGATTCCGGTTTACAACGAGCGCTCCGTCGTCGAGCGCAGCCTCGCCCAGGTGCTCGCGGCGCCCCTGCCCGAAGCGATGGAACGCGAGCTAGTCGTTGTTGACGATCATTCCACTGACGGCACCTGGGCGATCCTCGAGCGCATGGCCGCCTCCGAGGCGCGCATCCGCCTCTTCCGCCACGATGCCAACCGCGGCAAAGGTGCCGCCGTCCGCACCGCTATCGCGCAAGCCACGGGCGAGTTCTGCCTCGTCCAGGATGCCGACCTCGAATACGACCCCGGCGAATACCCCCAGTTGCTCCAACCCCTGCTGGACGGGCACGCCGACGCCGTCTTCGGCTCCCGCTACCTGGCCGGCCGGCAATCGCGCGTGCTGCCCTTCCGCCACTCGATGATCAACAAGTCCCTGACGCTCGTCTCCAACCTCTTCTGCAACCTCAACCTTACCGACATGGAGACCTGCTACAAGGCCTTCCGCACCGACATCCTCAAGAGCATCCCCATCCGTTCGGACCGCTTCGGTTTCGAGCCGGAAGTCGTGATGAAATGCGCCAAGCGCCACCTGCGCATCTACGAAGTCCCGATCAGTTACCACGGCCGCACTTACGAGGAAGGAAAGAAGATCGGTTGGAAGGACGGCGTCAAAGCCCTGGGTGTGATCTTCCACTTCTGGCTTATTGATGACCTGTACGCCGAAGCCTATGGGCGCGGCCTGCTCAACAACCTCACCGGAACGCCCCAGTACCTGAGCTGGATCGCGCGCCTGTTGCGCCCTTACGTAGGGGATACCGCCATCGAAGTGGGCGCCGGCATCGGCAATATCACCGGCCGCCTCATGGGCAGGCGCTTGCGCTATGTGGCCGGCGAACACGACCCTCTCTACTTGCACGCCTTGCACAACCGCTTTCTGCGGACGCCCAACGTGACGGTCCGGCGGCTGGACCCCGAATCGCCGTCGGACTTCGAGGAGTTCGAGGGCGCTTTCGATACCGCCCTCTGCTTGAACGTTCTCGAGAATGTTGAGGACCCTGGCGCCACAGTCGCCGCGCTTGCCGGGACACTCCGCCCGGGCGGGCGCCTGCTGGTCCTCGTGCCCCAGGGCCCCAGGCTGTATGCGAGCATCGATCGGACTCTAGGGCACAAGCGCCGCTTCAGTCGCCGCGAGTTGCGTTCATTGCTCGAGCAGCAGGGATTCCGGATCGAGCGCGTTCATCAGCTCAACAAGATAGGCAAGCCGGCCTGGTGGCTCTACGGCAAAGTGCTTGGCCGCAACTACGTCAGCAAGATCACCCTCAAGCTGTTCGACAAGACCGTCTGGATCTGGCGCCGGATCGACGGCCTGCTGCCCTGGAACGGCCTCTCGCTCATCGTCGTGGCCAAGAAACCCCAGCCGCGACCGTAAGGGAGCGGACACCCATGCGCGCCATCGGTCTCGACTACACCCAGCGCACCCTGACTGAACGGGACATCCCTCCGCCGCACCTCGAGCGCGACGACGACGTCCTGTTCCGCGTCTGCGAGGTCGGTGTCTGCGGTACCGATCGTGAACTGTCCGCTTTCCGCGTCGGATATCCCCCGGCCCGGGAGGATTTTCTCGTCCTCGGCCACGAAGCCGTCGGCCAGGTGATCGAGACCGGCCGCGCCGTCGCCTCGCTCAGGCCCGGCGATTGGGTCGCGCCCATGATCCGCCGCCCCTGCTCCCCTCCCTGCGCCTCCTGTGCCCGCGGGCGTCGCGATCTCTGCCTCACCGGCGGATTCCGCGAGCGCGGCATCTTCGGCGAACACGGCTACTTCACCGAATACGCCGTCGACTCCGTGCACGACCTTGTGGCCGTACCCCCCGAGCTTGCCGGCCACGCCGTCCTCATCGAGCCGCTCAGCGTGGTGGAAAAGGCCATCGCCACTGCATTGCGCCTTCATCCGCTCGAGCCGCGCAGCGCCCTCGTTCTCGGCGCCGGCGCCATCGGCATCCTCGCCGCGCTCGCCTTCCAGGCCCGCGGTCTCGCCGTGAGCGTGCATTCCCTCGAGCCATCCGACCACGCGCGGGTGCGCCTGCTTGAGGCCGCCGGCGTGCGCTACCTCGCATCCATCAAGGGCGAGACTCACTATATTGTGCTCGAAGCTACCGGCTCCCCCGACGCCGCGCTCGCCGGACTGCGGGCCCTTGCGCCCGCCGGCGTCTGTTGCGTCCTTGGCGCTCCAAGCTCCGCCGGAGAGTTGCCATTCCGCGATCTCATCCTCAAAAACCAGATCGTCTTCGGAAGCGTCAATGCCAGTCCCGAGGCCTTCACCGCAGCTCTCACGGATCTTGCTCGCTTTGACCGCGACCTCGTCTCCCGCCTCATTCGCCGCGCCCGTTTCTCTGACCTCCATCAGACGATCTCCGGCCCGCCCGCCGACGCGCCCAAAATCGTCCACGTTCTCTAAAACCGGGGACAGCCCGCATGTTTCCCCGGAGTTGACACCCCGGCAAACATGCGGGCTGTCCCCGGTTTACACTGAAACCTCATGGCCTACCGTTTCCGCCACGCCATCTGCAACGAGGTGTTCGAGAAGTGGGGATTCGCCGAGACCTGCAAGGCGGTCCGCGCCGCCGGCTACGCGGGCATCGAGATCGCCCCGTTCACGCTCTCCAATAACCCTGCGTCCATCCCGCCCGGCAAGCGCAAGGAGTACCGCTCCATCATCGAATCTGAGGGACTTCAGTTCGCCGGGCTCCACTGGCTGATGCTCACTCCCAAGGGACTCCACGTTACCGCGCCGGACAAGGAACTCCGCGACAGAAGCTGGCAGCATGTCCGCGACCTCGTCGACCTCTGTGCCGACCTCGGCCCGAACGCCGTCATGGTGTTCGGCTCTCCGGCTCAGCGCTCAGCTACCGGCGGCCTGAGCCGCGCCCAGGCGACAAAGAACTTCATCGACGGGCTGTCCTGGGTGGTGCCGCATGCGGTCGAGCGTGGCGTCACCTTCCTCGTCGAGGCGCTGCCGAAACCCTGCGATGTGGTCACGACGTTGGATGAGGCCGCATCTATCGTTCGCCAGATCGACAGCCCGGGTATTCGCACCATGTTCGACGTTCACAACGCGATCGATGAGACCGAGCCGCACGCCTCGCTCGTCGAGCGCTACTTCGATTTGATCCGGCACGTCCACGTCAACGAGATGGACGGCCGCCATCCTGGCACCGGCTCCTACGACTTCAAGCCGGTGCTCGACGTGCTCAAACGCCGCGGCTACACAGGTTGGGTCTCGCTCGAGGTGTTCGACTTCAGCGCCGGCCCTGAGCGCATCGCCCGCGACTCCCTCCTCTACCTCGAAAAGGGGTCAGCCTGATCTGCGCCATTTTTCCAGTCGTGGAAAAATGGCGCAGATCAGGCTGACCCCTTTTATGGAGAGAATCGTCGTCACAGGTGGCGCAGGCTTCATCGGCTCCGCGCTCGTCCGTAGGCTTCTGGCCCAGGGGGCAGGGCACGTCGTCGTTATCGACAACCTCCACACCGGCAAGGAGGAAAACCTCGCCGGCGTGCGCCAAAACGTGGAACTGCACCGCGCCGACATCCGCCGTTGCGAGGAGATCGCGCCGCTTCTGCGCGACGCCGCCCTTGTCTTCCACCTCGCTGCCATCCCGTCCGTCCCTCGCTCCATCAGCGACCCGGTTCCCTCGCACGAAACCAATATTGACGGCACGTTCCAGGTCCTTCGCGCCTGTGCGGACGGCGGCGTCGGCCGCGTCGTCTACGCGGCGTCTTCTTCGGCCTATGGGGGCAGCGAGATCCTGCCCAAGCGCGAAACAATGCCGCCGGACCCGAAATCGCCCTACGCGGCGCAGAAACTTGCCGGCGAGTACTACGCGAGCGTCTTCGCCTCTTGCTTCGGCCTCGAGACTGTTTCGCTGCGCTACTTCAACGTCTACGGCCCGCGTCAGGACCCATCAAGCCCGTACTCCGGCGTCATCTCCGTGTTCATGACCGCGCTCCTCGACCGGCGCCCGCCAACCATCTTCGGCGACGGCGAGCAATCCCGCGACTTCACCTACGTCGAAGACGTCGTCGAGCTGACCCTCAAGGCGGCCCGCGCGCCCGGTATCTCCGGCCGTCTCTATAACGCGGGCAACGGGAACCGCTACACGCTCAACCACGTGTGGCGCACCCTTCAAAACATCGAAGGCGTCGAAATCCCGCCGAGCTACGTGCCGCCCCGGCCAGGCGACGTACGCCACTCACAAGCCGATACCACCGCCGCCCGCCGCGACCTCGGCCACGCCCCACGCTTTTCCCTCGAAGAGGGCCTGCGCCAGACCCTGGACTGGTACCGCCGCCACCGGAACCTGTGACGCTCTGCGCTCCCGGCGCCTCCGCGGTTAGAATAGTCTTTACCGAGGAGCTGGTGATGTCCTTTCTGCAAAACCAGTTTGAGAAGAATGTCCTGATCACGTCCGTGGACTACGTGTTCAACTGGGCCCGCAAGTCCTCGCTGTGGCCGCTCACCTTCGGTCTGGCCTGCTGCGCCATCGAGATGATCACCGCCGGCATGGCGCGGTTCGACATTGCGCGGTTCGGAGCCGAGGTCTTCCGCCCGAGCCCCCGCCAGGCGGACTTGATGATTGTCTCCGGCACCGTGACGCTCAAGATGGCGCCGGTTCTCAAACGGCTCTACGATCAAATGCCCGATCCCAAGTGGGTCATCTCCATGGGCGCCTGCTCCAGCGTCGGCGGGCCGTTCAACACCTACGCCGTCCTGCAAGGCGTCGACAGAATCGTGCCGGTGGACGTCTACGTCGTCGGCTGCCCGCCGCGCCCGGAGAACCTCTTCTACGGCCTGCTGAAGCTCCAGGACAAGATCGATCAGATGACGACGCTCGCCCGCCGCCCCACCGAGGTGCGGCTGGATGAGTCGATGCTCGAGGACTTCAAGAAGCAGGTCATGATCGCCCAGATCAAGACCCCGGCCGCGTAGTTGACTTGCTTCTACTACGATTCGCACGCCGTCTATCGCGCGGCGCCCCTGGCCGCGCTGCCTTGGCTGGACCACGGTTTCGGGACCAGGAATCCGGTCCCGTGGAGCCACGACCCGCAGCTCGTCACCCTGCGCCAGGTCCATTCCGACACGTGCATCTACACCGACGGCCGCGCCGGTCGGATCGGCGAGGGAGATGCCCTGCTCACCGACAAGCCCGGGCTGGTGCTTGCTGTCAGAACCGCCGACTGCCTCCCGATTCTGCTGGTGGATGAGGCGCGTCGCGCCGTCGCCATCGCGCATGCTGGCTGGCGCGGCACGCTCAAGCAGCTGGCCGCCCGTGCCGTCGAAGCGATGCGCACCCGTTTCTCTACCCGCCCCGAGGATCTGCACGCCGCGATCGGGCCCGGTATCGGCGCTTGCTGCTACGAGGTCGGACCGGAAGTCGCCGTCCAGTTCCGCGCGCTCTTTCCGGAGCGATCGGACCTTTCGGAAAAGACCCGCATCGATCTGGCCGAGGCCAACCGCCGGCTCCTTATACGGACCGGCGTGCCGGAGACCCGCCTCTACCTTGCCGGCTTGTGTACGTGCTGCCGCGCGGCCGAATTCCACTCCTGGTGTCGGGACGGGCGCCACGCCGGCCGCATGCTATCCGCCATCCGCATCCTTTCCCAATAGGCCCGTCCCCCTCACCACGCCTCAAGAAACTCAAAAGGCGCGGCCCGCGGGCCGCGCCTTCGCCATTTCCGCGGATGCTCAGGCAGCGTTCACCAGCAGATCGTCGAGGCTTTCAGCCTCTCCCGCCTCTTGACTGCGGTCTGCCTTCTCCTGGCACTTGATGCAGAAGGCCGTCCAAGGTACCGCCTGCAACCGCTTCATGCTGATCTCTTCTTCGCAATGCACACAGATACCGAAGCTGCCGTCATTGATCCTGCGAAGCGCCGCCCTCACGTTCCGTAACAGATGCGATTCGCGGTCGAGGTTCCGGATGGCCAGCTCCCGCTCGGCTGCATGCTGCACTTCGTCCAGCGCATCCGGACTCTTCTCGATGGCGATTCCTTCACGGTTCCGCAGGACGGTCGCCAGCTCGTCGTATCGTGCTTGCAGCACTTGCTTGAATCGGTTCAGCTCACTCTTCGTCATGACTTCCGTCCCTCCTTTCCATCGACGAAATCCGGTGATGATCCTCTTCGGACCATCCCATCGCTTCTCGGGTGGCTCCCTGTGAGCCTCCCGACTTGTATTAGACGCAGATCTTCGTCCAGGCGTTTAAGGAAATGTTAGCCTCTTCCGCTAATATCCTTGCTCCGTCCTCCTTGCGTCCAGCACTCACTCTTCGTACCAACCTGCGGCTACCAAGAGCTTTGCGAGTCTACAGCAATCCACCTGCCATGTCAAGACCCAAACGTCCTATCTCCTGCGAAAACCTCGCGCCTTTCATGGCGTATCCGTATTGACGCAAAACAAGCGCCGAAGTTTCATGAAACGGCACGGAATTAACTTCTTTGAACACAAATACTTCCGGCCATCCTTGATCTCGTCTTGCCCGTCCTGCGCCAAACAGCCGGGTTCCCCTTGCCATCCCGCCCCGGTGCGCAGCCCCACCGGCAATTCCTTCCCTTCGTACGTAAAGGGTGCACGATCCGGATGCTAAGATCGGTTCCGTGGGCCGCAGCTCCTCCGTCCTCTGGTGGACGGCCATTTCCCTTCTTGCCGCTCTGTTCCTCATCAACGGCCTTTCCCTTCTTCCATATCCCGGCATCCAGAACGATGAAGCCTTCTTCAGCGTCGCCCTCTACCGGCCTTCCAACGTCGCCTCCGTCCTCAGTGTTTTCAAGCACCGTATCCCGATGATGCACCTGAATTATGTCGGCACACTCAAGAGTTTCCTTTATGCCCCCATCCTCAAGGTCTGGCCTCCTGACCGCATATCGGTCCGGCTGCCGGTTCTTCTAGCTGGCGTGGCAGCGTTGCTGCTCTTCGCGCTGCTGGCGCGACGCGCCTCAAACCCGGCCGCCGCCGCTGCCGCAGCGGGCCTGCTGGCCACCGATCCGGTCTTCCTTCTCACGAACCTCTTCGACTGGGGTCCGGTGACGCTCCAGCACCTCCTCGTTCTCGCGGGCTGCCTGCTCTTTCTCCGGTTCGCCCAAGGCGCCTCCCGCCGTTCGCTTTGCGCCGGGGCCTTCCTTTTCGGCCTGGCCCTCTGGAACAAAGCCCTCGTCCTTTGGACCTTCGCCGCTCTCCTCATCGCCGTTGTCGCCGTCTTTCCCAAGGAATTCGCGCGGGCCCTGACGCGCCGCAACCTTGCCCTGGTTCTCGTCTGTTTCTCTGTTGGCGCCTTCCCCTTTCTTCGCCATAACATCCAGCGTCCGCTCGCGAGCTTCCGGGGCAACGCGGGCTTCTCGCTCGCCGGCGCTCGCACGAAGTTCCACGTCATGAAGGGCACCCTCGACGGCTCTGGCCTGTTCGGCTACTTGGTCTACGACGACCCTGTTCCCAGCCCGAACGAGCCGGAAAGCGGCGTCGAACGGTTCTCCGTATCACTCAGCCACCGGACCGGCCGGCCTCACCGCACGCTCTTCCCCTGGCTGCTCTTGACGGCGGCACTCCTCGCCCCCTTGTGGTGGTCAAGCCCAGCGCGCCACCCCATCTTGTTCGCCGCCATCGTCCTCCTCCTGATGTGGGTCCAGATGCTCGTGGCAAGGGGAGCAGGCAGCGGCGTGCATCACACCGTGCTCGCCTGGCCCTGGCCTCACCTGCTCGTTGGCGTGGCGTTTGTCGAGGCCGCGCGGCGCGCCCGACGCTGGACGGCCCCCCTTGCCGCTGCCGCGCTTCTCGCCGCTTGCCTCTCGGGCCTGCTCGTGACGAATCAGTACCGCGCCCAGTTCATCCGGAACGGCGCGGCCCGCTCCTGGACCGATGCCATCTTTCCCCTCTCCGCCTTGCTGAAGCGGCTGCCGGCGCGGCAGATCGTCATCGTGGACTGGGGCATTGTCGACAACCTCAGACTTCTCCACCAGGGCTGCCTCCCCTTGACATGGGGTGCCCCTCCGCTCCTGTCTCCGTCGTCGGGCGAAGCGGAGAAACAACGGGTGCGCGTGCTCATCTCGTCGCCCGACAACCTCTTCATCGGCCACACCGCCCCTTACGAGCAGTTCGCCGGTATTCACCAGCGGTTGCTGGATTGGGCCACGCAAGCCGGCTTCCGCAAGGATCTGCTTTATGTCGTTCGCGACCGCAACGGCCGCGCCGTCTATGAGGTCTTCCGCTTTCTGCCCGTCAGTAGCGGCCCTGCGCGGGCCGCACCCGCCGCCCTGACCCTACCGGATCGCCACCACCCCGAACACCAGCCCCAGTTCGCGGACGTCGCCCGCTGGCCTCACCGTTCGATCCACCTCGAGCGCCACCTCCACCACTGGCGCGCCGGCGATCTCTGGCGGAATCGGCACGGCGAATGCGAACTCCTCGTTCCGCTTGGTCACTGTGAACGTTCCCAGGCGTCTGCCATCCACGGCCACTGTCAGCCGGATCGGCCCACCCACAAGGTGGGACACCGGGCAGAATCCTGCCAGGTGTAGCTTCTCCGCCGGTGAGCGTGGGCCTCCCAGCCGCACCGTCGCCCTCTTTCCCATCCAGCGGTGGCGGCCTTCTAGGCGATGCCAGCCTGGACCCAGTTGTCCGGCGTACAGCGGGTCTCCTACATCGACGCGTCGCGGCTCCTCGGTCTTCGACCAGCGCACACGGGCGACTGTGAGGTAGGCATTAGTGACGTTCCGGAGCCGGGGTCCTGCCGCCGAGTAAACCACCGCCCGCCTCTCTTCGAGCGCGCGCAGGGCAAACGCCTCGGGCAGGACAAACTCACCTGGGGCGCCCGTCTCCCCGCTCGCCTCAATGTTCTTCTCCGCTCCCGGCGCCAGATGAACGTCGGTCATGCCCAGTAGCCGGTACGGCTTGTCGTGGATGCCCGCCCAAAACAGATCCGCGCTCACTCCCGTGAGCAGCACGACCTTGCCCCGATGCAGTTCCCGCACGCGTGCCAAACCCAGCACTAGGTTGCGCACCTCACGGCTTCGCTCGAAGTTCCACCGCGTGATGGCGCGGGCCACCGGAAGTGACGAGGCCAGATACACCGCGACGCCCACCACCGCCGTGGCCCTCCAGTACCAGCTCAATTTCCAGGCGCGGATGAGCGCCCACGCGCCGAGCATCGCGAGGCCGGCAAGCGGCGACGTGAGGTAGTAATCGGACACGTGATCCCGGAGCGGCAGTACCGGCGCGATCACTAGGACGAACCACGCCGGCAGAAACGCGCCCAGAAGCTCGCCGCGGCGTATCCGCTGGACGGCGAAGCCCAGGAGCAGCAGTGTTAGGAGCGCCGTCGCGGCCGCTGCCAGCCAAACGGGCGGCTCGATCCGCGCCAGCGTCATCCGGCTCGGCCCAAGCGCCATCTCCCAGTAGCGCCACAACGTGGAGAGCATGCTCGCATCGAAGTGCATCGCGTAGCGGCCGGCTGTCGGCTTGGGCGCGTAATGCCAGTGCGCCGCCGCGAATGCCACCGACGGCACAAACAGCCAGAGCGTCTTGCGAAAGTACGGCCTGGCGCGGCAAAGAGCGTACGCGGCCGCCAGCGCTGGATACACCACGTTGATCTCCAGTGCCCCAAACCCGGCCAGAAACGTGATCCACTGCCAGGTCCAGTACGATCGCCGTCCGGTTTCGATGTGCTCTATGAGCAGGCGGAAACTGAGGAGAAGGAAGAACGCGCACAGGATCTGGTTGTAGGCCGAGGTCCACGACATCGCCAGCGCGAGCGCGCCGTTCGCGGTCCAGAGCACCGGCGCGAGGAAACCGGCGCCGCGCGAGCCCGTCAGCCGGTGCGCAATCGAGCCAGCAAGCACGAGATTCGCTATCTGCGTCGCGAACGCGGCGATGCGGAAGGGCAGGGCATTCAGCCCGAACAGAGAGTAGAAGCCCAGGAAGAAGGCCCGCTCGCTGAGCGGCCGGATCGTTCCCTGAGCCTTCGGCTCAAAGAGCGCGCTCGCCAGATCGCGCCAGTTGTGGACATGGAGCGAGAGACCGAGCCAGGCGAAATCGTCCTGCTGGAACCAGGCCTTCAGCCCGAACCGGTAAAGCGCAAGACAGAAAACCGCCGGCAGAACCCACCAGGCCGCGCGGGCGGCACGCTTCATTTCGCTTCGAAGCCGACCGAGGTGACCACCACGCCCAGTTCCCGGCGGTCCACGTCCCCGGGCGGCAGGCACTTGTCGAGCGCGAAGTCCACGGTCACGGCGTCCGCTTTCAATGCCGACGCCGGCACCTCGCGCGAGTAGATCTGCTCGCCCGCCTTGACGAGTGTCACCCCTTCGAGCGGCGTCTCTCCCACGCTAGCCGCCAGCGTCAGCGTCTTCAGACGCCCGATGACGGCGTCCGGCACCGCCAGCTTCAGTCGCAGCGTTGCGCCTTTCTCGGCCGCCCCGGCCGGCGGCCGCAGCGTGACTGAAAACTTCTGCATGGTCCAGCGCCACGCGTTCTGCTCGACATCGTGGAACCCCTTGACAAGCTGGAGAGAAGCGCGCGGGTCGGCCACGTGGATCATGCTGGCCAGGTCCTGGGCCGCTTCCTCGGTCTCGATCACTTCCACTTTCTGCTGCTTGCGCTTGCAGCCGGGCGCACTGAGGAGCAGCGCCACCACCAGTGCCGGGATGCCGATCAGTCTCCGCATTTTTCGACTTCGATGAGGCAATTGTAGAACGTCGGGCCCCCTCCGTGGTCCGTCAGGCGGTCCGAGGTGAGTACGTTCACATTGCGCCGGTCGGGAGCGCACCGGTTCCAGCGAACCGCGCGCGCCGAGACCACGCCCCGCGCCACTGCGTTCTCCACTCTCGCCGCCAGCGCGCAACTGCCGCGGTCGTTGAACAGCCGCACCCGGTCGCCGGAGCGGATGCCTCGCGCCGCTGCATCATCCGGGTGAATCGTGACGTACGAAGCCTCGGCGTCGGCCTCCGGCCGGTGGCCGAAGGTCGAATTCAGCCCGTCGTCGCTCTTGGGCGAAACCAGCTCCAGCGGATAGCGTCTCGCAAGGTCCGGCGAGCCGTGGCGCGATTCAACGGGAACGTAGTCCAGATCCTCCGCGCCGAAATCGCACTTGCCCGATGGCGTGCCAAAGCCGCCCTCGGCGAACGGCAGGAACGGCTCCCCGTCCGTCGCCACGCGCAATCGTACAAAGTGCCTCCGCTCAAGTTCCTCGAGCGTGATCCCTTTCACAAACGGATGCTCGCTCGCCAGCAGCGTGCGGATCATGTCGTCCTCCGAATCCCGGAAGCACGCGTCCTCGTAACCCATGCGCTGCGCCAGCAGCCGGAAGATTTCGACGTTGGACTTCGCCTCTCCCGGCGGAGGCGCCGCCAGCCGGGCGAGCTGAAGATAGTAGTGCCCGTAGGAGAAATACACGTCTGTGTGCTCGAGGAACGTCGTTACCGGCAGCAGGTAGTCTGCATAGTCGGCGGTGTCCGTTTGGAACTGCTCCAGCACCACCGTGAAAAGATCCTCCCGCCGCAGCCCGGCAAGTACCAGGTTCTGGTTCGGAGCGATGGCCGCCGGATTCGAGTTGTAGACCACCAGCGCCTTCACCGGCGGATCATCGAGCTCGGTCAACGCCTTGCCGAGTTCGGCCATGTTGATCAGGCGCGCCTCGCGGCCGAGCGGCGACCGGAGCTGGAGGTCCGGCCGCTCGAGACCGGCGCGATTGACGTGGAACGCGTGTGATGTTGAGAGGTTCAGCCCGCCTCCGACTTCGCGCCACGAACCGGTGAGCGCCGGCAACAGGGCGATGGCCCGCACCGATAGTGCGCCGCGCTCGCTTCGCTGGACGCCGTAGTTCAGCCGTATGGCCGCCGGCCGGATAGTGGCGTACTCGCGCGCCAGCATGATGATGTCGTCCTTGTCGATCCCGGTCAGTTGCGCCACCCGCTCGGGCGGGTACTGGGCCGCACGTTTCCGCAGCGCTTCAAACCCGCTGGTAAAGCGCGAGACGTACTCCCGGTCCTCGAGCTTCTCGGCGATGATGACGTGCATCATGCCCAGGGCCAGGGCGGCATCGCTGCCGGGATGGATCGCGAAGTGCTTGTCGGCCAGCCGCCCGGTGCGGTTCATGACCGGATCGATGGTGTAGAACTTCGAGCCATTGCGCCGCGCCTCAACAATGAACGGCCAGAAATGAACGCTCGTGCCGAGTATGTTCGCGCCCCAGGCGATGATCAGCTTCGAATGGCGGAACTGCTCCGGCTCTGTGCCATACCGCAACCCGAGAGCCCGCGTCAGGCCGGCGGCCCCGGCCGACGAGCAGATCGTGCGGTCCAGCCGCGAAGCGCCGAGCCGGTGAAAGAACCGCCGGTCCATCCCCGAGCCGTTGAGAAAGCCCATCGTCCCGGCGTAGCTGTAAGGGAGCGTCGCCTCGGCTCCGTGCTCCGCGGCAATCGTCTTCAGCCGCGCCGCGATCCCGTCCAGCGCTTCGTCCCACGAAATGCGCACAAAGCGGCCTTCGCCCTTCGCCCCGGCGCGCTTCTGCGGATACAAGAGCCGCTCGGGCGAGTATTCCCGCTCGAGGTAGCGCGCGACTTTCCCGCAAAGGAAGCCGCGCGTCACCGGGTGGTCCGGATTGCCTCGCAGTCGCATCACCCTCTCCCCGTCCACCGTCACCAGAGTCGCGCAACAGTCCGGGCAATCCAGCGCGCAGACGGACCTCTTTACCAGGGACTGCGCCTGCGTTTCCTGCAAGCGCCGGCGCGGCTCATTGCTCGGCGGATGCATCCCGGCTGCCCCCCTTGAGATCGCCCCTCTTGGCCCGCTGCTTCTTCGCCCATCCCGGCTTGTTCACCTGTCGGGCTCGGCCCAGCGCAAGTGCGACAGCGGGCCCATTTTCCGTGCCCACCGAGCCG
>Ga0129298_10000601_pt1 | contig 14492 bp, 9 predicted proteins | sample I19B2metaG_FD_94707 | JGI IMG/M metagenome (GOLD analysis project Ga0129298, IMG submission 94707) | Lake sediment bacterial and archeal communities from Gulf of Boni, Indonesia to study Microbial Dark Matter (Phase II) - ​I19B2 metaG | ecosystem: Environmental > Aquatic > Freshwater > Lake >... | reverse complement strand
ATCTCATCCTTCAAAGGTGAACTGATAAAGGCAAAGGTTGCTTCAGAAAACTCGTTTACTGAAATATGGAGCAGCACCAAAGAGCTGATAACAAAGATTTGCAGACTTGCTACCGATGACAGCGTTTCTCCCAGAATGAATCTTGTCAGCAACCCGAATGCAATAGGCAACCTCATGTTCTCCAATCAAAAGGTTGAAAAAATGGAAGACAGGGAATGTGAGGTTTTGATACCCAGGGAAGAAAACCCAAGGCTGCAGCAGATTGGAAAGAAAATAAGGGTAGGTATTCAGGACGGAGTTCCTGTTTCAAAGAACAAGGTTTACCAGCTCAGGGACGGAATATTCGAAGCCCTGCTGGACAAATTCTATACCGATCCTACACTGATAGCCTATGGAGAGGAAAACAGGGACTGGGGCGGTGCTTTTGCCGTATACAGAGGGTTGACAGAGGCTCTTCCATATCACAGATTGTTCAACTCCCCCATTTCAGAAGGTGCAATCGTTGGCTCTGCGGTTGGGTACGCATTGACAGGCGGCAGGGTTGTCGTGGAGCTTATGTATTGTGATTTCCTTGGCCGGGCAGGGGATGAAGTGTTCAACCAGCTTTCCAAGTGGCAGGCAATGAGCGCGGGAGTATTAAAAATGCCTGTAGTCGTCAGGGTGTCGGTAGGCTCCAAATACGGAGCCCAGCATTCACAGGACTGGACGTCACTGGTAGCCCACATACCCGGACTTAAGGTAGTATTCCCGGCAACCCCTTACGATGCAAAAGGCCTTATGAACAGCGCTCTTATGGGTACTGACCCGGTTATATTCTTTGAGAGCCAGAGGATTTACGATATAGGTGAAATGTTCCATCTTGAAGGTGTGCCTGAGGGTTACTACGAAGTTCCCATAGGCGAACCCGATATCAAAAAGTCAGGAAAGGATATCACCATACTCACAGTCGGTGCTACACTATATAGAGCTCTTGATGCGGCTAAAACCCTTGAAGAGAAATACGGACTTTCTGTAGAAATAATAGATGCGCGAAGCATTGTGCCGTTCAACTATGAAAAGGTGATTGAGTCAGTAAAGAAAACGGGCAGGATACTCCTGACCAGTGACGCCTGTGAGCGTGGTTCCCACTTGAAGGACATGGCCCAGACCGTCAGTGAGCTGGCTTTTGATTACCTGGATGCTCCACCGGTGGTTGTAGGAGCAAAAAACTGGATCACACCCGCACATGAGCTGGAACAATATTTCTTCCCTCAGCCGGAATGGATAATAGATGCTATCCACGAAAAAATACTTCCTTTAAAGGGTCATGTGGTTAAGAGCAACTTCACACCCAACGAGCAGTTGAGAGTTAACAAGTTCGGTGTGTAAAATATCAAACAGGGCTGCAGCAAAACTAAAATAAATTATAGTTTTGCTGCAGCCCTGTTACATTACCGTTCCATGTCATCATATAATGATATCGCTGCCGTTGGAATTAATCTCCATTTTCCCTCTCAAATATTCTCACATTCAACGCTAGCCATTATAAAAGGGCCGACACCCTTGTAGTCATTTGTCACTACAGGCTCATTAACATAGTATTCATATGATCCGTCGCGGTATGGATTTCCACCCAGGCCCGCAACCTTGCATATGCCGTTTATATTGACCAGGCCCTGCTGATCAATCACAACATACTTCATGACAATTCCTTCATAAGCCTTCATCGCAGCCTTCTTAAAACTGCTGTCCGCATATCCGCATCTTGCCGCCTTTGCCAAAGCATATACAAACATACTGGTGGCTGATGTCTCAAGATAATTGCCTGCACTGTTTCCTTTATCGACAAGCTGGTACCACATGCCTGTTTCCTTGTCCTGATACTTTAATAGTGCCTCTGCCATAGTATTGAAAATTTTCAGTATCTTATCCCGTGAATAGTGTCCTTCAGGCATGAAATCCAGAACATCCACTATAGCCATTGCATACCAGCCCATTGCTCTGCCCCAGAAGTTTGGAGAGTAGCCTGTGTCCGGATTCGACCATTTCTGACTTCTGCTTTCATCCCAGCCGTGGTAAAGCAGTCCTGTACCCTTATCTCTCATATGCCTGTCAGCAAGTATTATCTGATTTGCTATGTCATCAAAATCTTCGATTCTGCCGAATTTCTTCGTAAATTCTGCATAAAACGGGGAAGCCATATAAATACCGTCAAGCCACATCTGATGGGGGTATATATTCTTATGCCAAAATCCCCCTTCATTTGTCCGGGGATGTGCAGCAAGCTGCTGCATTAAGGTGTCCATGGCTTTCCTGTATCTGGCATCACCTGTTTTTTCAAATAAGGCAAAAAGCACTTTTCCGAAATTTATATGATCAATATTGTATTCTGCCGGCTTATAAGTGTTTATAACTCCGTTTGGTTCAACAAACTTATCGGTGCTGGTCCTTATAAAATCAAAATACCTTTCTTCCCCGGTTGCCTGCCAGACCTTTTCCAGAGCTTTCAATACCAGGCCATGCTCATAACACCATTTTTTTGTGTATGGAGATTCTGTGGCCATTACCGTTTCTGCCGTTTTAACAGATAATCTATCCTTATTATTCAAATAATTCCACCCCATTCTTAAAGTATCGCAGTTTCAGAAATCCACCCTCAACCTTTTACCGCTCCAACCATAACGCCTTTTACAAAGTATTTCTGAAGGAATGGATACAGGCAAAGAATCGGAAGGGTAGCTACAACAATAACAGCATACTTGATAGTCTCACTTATCATTTCCTTGTCATCGGCAGAAGATCCCGTTGTCATGGAATTAGTATCATTCTGAATGATGATTTCCCTCAATATCAACTGAAGCGGAAACAGCGTCCTTTTACGCAGGTAGATCATCGCATTGAACCAGGAATTCCAGTGGGCAACCCCATAGTACAATACAAGAACCATTAATGTTGGGAGAGCCAGAGGAACCATGATTCTGAAAAGTATCACAAACTGATTCGCACCATCAAGCTTTGCGGATTCCTCCATACTGTCCGGAACTGCCGCAAATGCGGTTCGCATTATGATCATATTGAAAGTGTTTATGGCTCCGGGAACTATCAGAGCCAGCAGAGTATTGTCCAGGTGAAGTGCCTTTACAAGCAAATATGAGGGTATGAGTCCGCCATGGAAGTACATTGTAAAGATAATCATCAATGTTATCACTTTGTTGAGCATTACATTCTTCCTGGAAAGAAAATATGCTCCCAATATGGTCATGAATATATTCAAAGCAACACCGCCTACCACAATAATAATGGTATTGCCGTAGCCGCTAATTATATTCGGATTTTTGAATACTGCTCTAAATGATGCCAGACTGAATCCAATTGGTCCATACAGCAAGCCCTCATGCATCATAAAATCATTCGGCTTGCTAAGTGACGCGAAAAGTATATAAAGCATTGGATAAAGTGTAAGCATCATAGCGAAAAGCATGAAAAGAATATTGAAATAATTGAATATTCTTTCTCCATAGCTTTGTTTAATCTCCATAATTACCTCTTCCACCTTTCAGTATACTAGTGACGTTATGTTAAAAAAGACTGGTCTCACTTGTTTTTCTGCTAATCCAGTTAGAAGTCATGACCAGGGCAAAGTTTATTACCGAATTGAACAGACCTACAGCAGCACTGAAACTCCAGCTGAATTCCTGGATACCTTTTCGGTATACAAAGGAAGAGATTACATCCGCTTTTTCATAAGTAGCGGGATTGTAAAGGAGTATGATTTTCTCAAAACCTACATTTAACATACTGCCCATTCTTAGTATGAATAGAATTATTATTGTCGGGACCAGACAGGGTATGGTAATATACAGTGTCTGCTTCCATCTTCCTGCTCCGTCTATCCTGGCAGCTTCATACAATTCCTGGTCAATTCCCGTGAGAGCCGCCAGGTATATAATTGATCCCCATCCTACTTCCTGCCATATGCCGGAAGTTACATAAATGGGCACAAATTTGTTCGGATCATTCAACATGGTTTCCTTTGCCATGCCAAAAAATGAAAGAAAAGTTGTAACAACACCGGTATCTTTTGTAAACTGTACTATCATGCCGCAAATAACAACCATTGAAACAAAGTGAGGCATATAGGTAATAGTTTGTACAGTACGGGAAAAATATTTGCTTCTTAATTCATTTATCATCAATGCAAGAATTATTGGTGCAGGGAACCCGAAAACCAGAGATGTAACGCTTATTGTCAAAGTGTTCCTGATAAGTCTCCAAAAATAATAGCTTTGGAAAAAGTCCTGGAAATGTTTGAAGCCTACCCAAGGGCTTCCCAAGACTCCCTTCGCCGGAGCATAGGTTTTAAAAGCGATCACGGCCCCATATATGGGCCCATAATGGAATATGATGTAAAATGCAATTACCGGTATGACCATCAAATACAATTCCTTGTTTCGTTTAAGGTCGGCAGCCAGTCTTTGTCCAAATGTAAGGTCTTTTACCGGTACATTCTGCTTAACTGTACTCAATTCCACAAATTGTCATCCCCCTTCATAAAATTCACAATTGAAAAATAGAATTTAGATTCCGGATATAAGTCAACTTTTTAAATATTTTATCATAATCAAGTGAACTTTGTGAGACATTATATCCCAAAAATCTATTTGATGGCCTTTGCACCAATTTGATTGTTGTACGGCAAAGGCCATCAAATCATAAATGATCTGCAATAATGGAATTATCTCTTGTTAAGCCTGTCAAGCTCTGCCTGCCTGATCTGGATCGCTTTGTCTATATTCATCTTCTTTAGCTGATCCTGGAACTTATCAAAATTGCTTATAGGTTCTGTACCCATAATCATCTTATACTGCATTTCCTGTACATAAGTCATGATATCGTTCATGATTTTTGCAAAATCTGAGCTTTCTGCATCAGTTGGAGTTATAAGCGGAATGAGATTGTTGACCTTGTCATGGTCAGCCCATGCCTTTAAAGCATCCTTCTGCTGCTGCAGTTCATAATACTGCTGAATATATCCCTTATCCTGGAGGAATGGTCCGCTGGTATTTCCTCTTGCATATTTAGTCATAGCCTGGGCCACAGTAAGTTTGTCAGGATTCTTCATAACGGTATCCGAGTATGTCGGAACACCGTTTACCATTTTGTAGCTTGTGCCTTCAATACCGTAATTATAAAGCAGATGGCCTTCTGGAGAATAACCGTAGTCAAGCAGTCTTGCAGCTGCTTCAACATTTTTACATTTTGTGGTTATGGCAACCTGGGTATTCCTGTCGAGTTCGTTTGTTCCCTGGCCGAATTTGCTTCTGTCACCCTTCTTCTGTACAGGATATTTCACACCACTCGCGTTATATTTCGGATCTTTGTCCTTCATGGTTGTCAGCCAGACTCCAAGGCTTCCTCCGCCTGCAGCATAGGTTACACCGGATTTACCGTTCAACATGTTGGAGTCTTGAGCCTTTCTGTCTGTCATTGCAAAGTTCTTGTCAAGAAGTCCTTCCTGGTATAACTTGTTCAAGTGAACCAGTAAATCCTTGTACTGGGGTTCAGCAGGTCCATATTTGATTTTACCGTTATCAACATAGAAGTCCGCTCTTAGCCCGAATGCTCCGTCATACAGGTATAGCGCCTGTGCCCCGTTCTTATCTCCGACAGCTGTAAGAGGTGCTGTTGCGTTTTTCTTCTCTTTGAAAGCCTTCAGCATGTTGTACCAGTCATCAACAGTCTCGGGTATTCCCAATCCAACATCATCAAGCCAGTCTTTTCTGACTATGGGACCTGAAGTATTCTGCAGTTCCTTTCCGTCTCTTATGAACGGGAAGAAATAATATGTGCCGTCATCGGTTTTTGCCTGCTTTTCGATATCAGGTCTTGTAGTATAGAACTTCTGGAGGTTTGGCGCAAACTTCTTGATTGTGTCGTTCAATTTAGTAATAACTCCGTTATTGATAGCAGCACTTGGACCACCTGGAAAATCAGTCCATTTATATTCTATGATGTCCGGATAATCACCGGAAGCAACAAGGATATTGAAGGATTCCTGTTCCTGACCGACTGCCGGGTGAATGTACTCAATCTTAACACCTGTTCTCTTGGATAACTCCTGAGCAAAAGGAAGTTCTGAGAAATTCTTTGCAAAGCCGATCCAGTTTGCGTGCATGGGCATCCAATAGGTGAGCTTGGGTTCACCCTTTAAAGGGTAAACATTTTCATTTGTCTGTGCTCCAGAGCTGCCTGCAGCCGTCGCTGACTTGCCGTCTGTCTGGTTTCCGCTTTTTGCACATCCTGCAAATGAAGCTCCAAGCAATAGCAATGCAAGCAGCAGAGAAATTGATTTTACTAACTTTCTTGACATATTCTTCCCCCTTAATTATTTATATGTTTTATTTATATAGGAATTGTATATGAATACATCTCATATCCAATTCAAATACCGGAGCCACAGCCATTTATCCGTATGTCTCCCAGCATTTTGCCGGAATTGATAAGTGCTTAACTATATTGTAGAATAACCGGAGGATTAACGTAAATAGACACAATTTATACGCCAAGGACAATATTTTCAGAATCATTATCCCCATATACCTGAAAAGCCTGTAATATAAAGCTTTCGTAGAGAAGTACAAATAAGGATGGAAAAACTTCGAAAACAGCCTCAATCCGCTATTTGGAAGTATTGTATCTTTCTTCTAATGCCATTTTATATTAAAAAAACTAATTTATATCCTTGAATTTTCCGGGTGTAATGCCTTCATATTTCTTGAACACTCTTGAAAAAGTACGGATATTGCTGTATCCAACTGCCTTTGCCACAAAATCCAGGCTGCTCGGCTCGTTAAACAATGTTTTTGCCTTTTTGATCCTTACCTGGTTAATGTAGTCCAATAGCCCTTCACCCGTTACCTCCTTAAACACCCTCGACAAATGCACAAGATGCACATTGTAGTATTCTGCGATGGAAGAAACGCCAAGGTTTATATCTGAATAGTTTGTTTGAACATATGAAATAACATTTTCCACCAACTGTTGATCTGTATTCCTGTTCTTTGTCTTACTCTTCAATTTTATATAATTACAGAAAATGTCAAGAATTTTAATCATTTCCTGCTTCATTTCTATTATGCTTTCACAGTTTAGAAGCCTTTCAATGGGATTCAGATCTTCAACGAAGTCATTATTTCCTGCATAACTCGTCTCATTTATCGTTTTTATCATGGTACTGACAAGATTGAACATCAGGCATCTGGCAATTTTTACCGACAAAATCGAGCCCTCGAAATTCTTCTGGAAAATATCATCCAGAATACTCTTGGCTTTCTTGTTGTCGCCGGCCTTAATACAGTTGATGAGCTGCTGCTCCACTTCCAAAGGATAATAGTAGTTTCCTTTGGGTAATCCTATTATATCCACATAGTGGGTGATTTCGTCTATTCCAAGCACTTTTTTGTATTCAAGCGCCTGCAATGCCTCACTGTAAGCTTCTGGTATGCCGGCGACCGTGTTGTGGACATCGCTTATTGCAACCAGATAGTTGATATTGAAATGCTTGTTCAAAAACACCTTGGATTCATCAGCAAGTCTTGACATCTCAGCTTTTGCATTTACAACCTCTTCCCTGTCAAAATTGATTATACATACCAGCATATCATCGATGTCTGTCAGGAATCCCAGATTGTTTTTCTGTCCGATCATTTCTTCAACAACATTGGTAATTATAAACTGAACCATTTTAAACTTTTCAAAACTGTTTTCCTCATTATAGTTTTGCATTGCCTCCGGAAATATCTCATAGAAGTCCTCGATGTAAAACACCATTACCGCAAAGTATTCGCTTTTAAAGCTTATATCGTGCAGCGCAAGAGCGTCTGCAACAGGAAGATTGCTGCCCAGCCTTCCTTTTACAAGCCTTGTCAACAGCTCTGACTTAAGCTGTCTGTTCTGCTGTTTCAGTATGATGTCAACCCTTTCCTTGTCCGACTGCACTTTATCTATAACCTGTTCAATAAACTTGTACTCATTGTTATTCCTGCCGAAATTCAGCCCCTGATTCTTTTCAAGCAGCTTTATCAGATTTAAAACAGGATTGTAATTCTTTTTAAGAGAGAAATAAGTAATAAACCCTCCTATCAAAATACAGAATATTAGGCTCCCAAATGTCAACCGTCTTATATAATAGGCTTTTTCCCAGAAAATACTGTATGGCACAAAAGCAACAAACTTCCAGTTTGATACCTGGGAGGTGGTATGGGATATTACATACTGTTTTCCTTCGAGCTTCCTGTGCATCAAACCTTCGTCACCGTCGAGATCGCTGTATTTCACCGATTGAACCCCGCGATCAGCATTTGAAGATGCCATTACCCTGTTCTCATTATCCAGTATCAAGACGTTTCCCTTGTCAAAGGATTCAATATCACCAGCCTCATTCATAAACCTTGATTCATCCAGTATTATAAAGATATTGGCGATAGAATTCCCCTGGTTTAAAAAAGGAATTGACTTTATAAATACAACTGCCTTATTGTTTTTACGCAAAGGGTTTGATTTGTTTACAGTTATATAATTCCCCCTGTAATAGCCCGATGCAATTTTAAGCCACTCTTCATAAGACATGCCGGAAGGCTTTATATAGGCATCATAAAAAGAACTGCTGTCTTTGCTGGTACTGCTGGACACCACAAAATCAATATTTTTAAAATAAATATAGAAATCGTCTATGGAAGCGTTGGGTATTCTGAAAGCACCCAAATCCCTGGTTGTTAAATACAAATTATAATAAAAATTATTATCAAAAGGGCCTGTTTCCCTTAACAGAGCATTTACACGCGAATTCAAAGCCACTTCTTCACTTAAGCGTTCTGCATCATTAAGCAAGCTATCCATCTGCTGCTGGATTCTTTTAAGAAACAGCGAATTCGAATTATTAATTTCATTTTCAACAACACGTACAGTCTCAACATACGTGATGCCGGCAATTGCTACAGGAACAACCAGGACCAGAATATATGAAAACAGCCATGTAAAAATGATGCTGTGTCTTTTGGAAAAAAGCTTCTCCAGCATTGAACTTATCCCCCTGTGCAGCGAGTACTATTCTGTTTTATATCGTTATGCACACTTGATTTTATCACACAGGGGGGGCTGCTAACAATCCCCTAAAAATGACACACCCGGCTAAGCCGGCTGGTATGCCCGTATTCTGCTCTATTTCCTGTTTTATGAAATCAGTCTTCCTCTTTCCTTTTCAGCCTTTCCTGGCGTCTAACGCAAGCTTCTTCAAACATTTTTCTTTCCTCATCGGTTTCCGGTATCAATTGAGGTACGGCAACCGTCTTCCCGGCATCATCGAGCGCCACAAAAGTCAAGTAGGCCCTGCTAATCAATATAACAGCGCCACTTTTAAGGTTTTCCGCATACGCCTTAACCAACACCTCCATGGAGGTTCTGCCTGTCCAGGTAAGTTTTGCCTTCAGCATAACCAATTCTCCCATTCTGGCAGGATGCTTGAAGTCAAGGCTGTCAACCGAAACAGTTGCAACTGTCCTGTTTGAATGCCTGGAGGCAGTCATCGCACCGGCAATGTCTATCCAATGCATCAACCGTCCGCCAAGCAGGTTGCCAAGCAAATTGGTATCATTCGGCAGCACAAGCTCCGTCATCTCTACTACAGATGTGCTTGACGGCTTTACTTGAATACTTCCATTATTTATATTCTGCTCATGCTCCATTTGCGATAACTCCTTATCATGTTTATCTATTCAGGTTAACTGACTTTTCTGCATCTTATTAACATTATATACTTCTTCTTTTAATTTTTCCTGCATAAGTCTTCCTTATCCCCTTGCTTCTTTTCTGATTTCCTTAAGTCTCTTCATAACATCATTTTCCCCACGTCCAAAGTAGTCATGAAGCTTCTTGTATTCTGAATAAAGTTTTTCATAGACATCTACATTTTCAGAAATAGGTTTATAGTATTTGGCTTTAACCTTTGCCATTGCTTTTGCTGCATCTGTAATGCTGTCGTATCCACCTCTGGCCTTGCCTGCAACCACGGCACCAAACATTGCCGATCCAAGTGCCGGCGTCTGAGCAGAAGCGGAAATCCTTATTTCCATATTTGTAACATCAGAATATATCTGCATCATCAGTTCATCCTTTTCAGCAATCCCCCCCGCAGCATACAACTCGGTTACAGGAACTCCATTATTCCGGAACGTTTCAATAATCATCCTCGTCCCATAGGCAGTTGCTTCTATTAATGCCCTATATATTTCTTCGGGCTTTGTTATAAGTGAATATCCCACTATTACACCTGTCAGATCTGCATCAACAAGAACCGAGCGATTGCCATTCCACCAATCAAGAGCAACAAGCCCGCTTTCACCGACCCTAAGGACAGATGCCTTTTCTCTTAATAACTCGTATATGTTTTGTCCCTTTTCCTCTGCCTCTTTTAAATATGCAGCTGGTACACAATTTTCAACAAACCACTCAAAATGATCACCTACACAGGATTGTCCGGCTTCATATCCAAGGAAACCCGGAATAATACCATCCTCAACGACTCCACACATGCCGGATGCAATTTTTTCTTCAGCACCCAGCAGCATATGACATGTTGATGTGCCCATGATCATAAGCATTTTCCCCGGCTCTGTTATACCAACTGCCGGAACCGCTACGTGAGCATCAACATTTGCAACTGCAACCGCAGTACCTGATTTAAGCCCTGTAAGTTTTGCTGCTTTTGAAGTCAATTCACCTGCTTTAGTTCCAAGAGGATATATAGCAGTGCTTAGCTTTTCTTCTACAACCTTTTCAAGCCTATGATCCAATGCCTTGAAAAATTCATTCGAGGGGTACCCCATTTTTTTGTGCCAAATGGCCTTATACCCAGCTGTACAGCTGTTTCTCTTTTCTTCTCCAGTAAGCTGCAGAACAACCCAGTCTGCTGCTTCAATAAACCGGTCTGCTTCATTGTAGATTTCCGGTGCTTCATTCAGAACCTGCCATATTTTTGGTATCAGCCATTCCGAGGATATCTTTCCGCCATATAGCTTTAAAAAGCTCTCATTTCTCTCTCTTGCTATTTCATTTAGTTTATTCGCTTCTTCCTGGGCAGCATGATGTTTCCATAGCTTTACATAGCTATGAGGATTATCTCTGTATTTGCTCTGAAAGCACAGAGGATTTCCATCCTTATCAATCGGCAGCATTGTACATGCTGTAAAGTCTATTCCAATCCCGATCACATCTTGAGGTGCAACTTCTGATTCTTTAAGTACAGCAGGAATAGTTGCCTCCAGCACTTCAAGATAATCCTGAGGATGCTCTAATGCCCAATCCGGTGCAAGTTTTGTAACACCATCAGGTAGAACTTCATCCATTACACCATGAGTGTAAGCTTTAACTGCCGAAGCTATTTCTTTACCTGTTTCTACTTCAACCAGCACAGCTCTGCCGGACTGAGTTCCGTAATCTACACCAATAGAATATTTTTTACTCATTTATAAAACCCCTCTTTCTTAAATAAATTACATTTCGAACCTCTGAATATATGGCTATCTGTTTATGCATGAATCCCGTACTACCAGTTCAGGCTTTATGATTTTCTTCACAGGTTTATTCAGATAGGAACAATCTTTAATCATATTGAGAAGAACCTGAGCGGCAATTTCGCCAAGCTTTTCTTTAGGATGGCTAACTGTAGTTAGTTTAACAGGGCAATTAACAGAAAGATATGAATCATCAAAACCGGTAATGGATATATCCTCTGGAACCCTCTTACCCATCTCATTAAACAGCTCATACATTTTGAATGCTATTTGATCGTTATAGCAGGAAACGGCATCAATTTTTATACCACTGTCTATCATTGCCTTTATTGCAGCATAAGGTTTTGACAGTCTGTCTTCTGTATGAAACCATACAACATAGTCCGGGTTATACGGTATACCATACTCGGACAAAGCCTTTACATACCCCTTATGTCTGTTTACCCCTTGAATGTCATCCGCTTTAAATATACCTGCAATGTTCCGGTGCCCTATATCTGCAAGATATTTTACAATTAAGTACATGCCTTCAATATCATCTAAAATTATCTGCGGCTTACCCTCAAGCTGTTGATAGCATCCATGAATAAATACATATGGAATGTGATGATTGTCAAGGGCATCATAATATTTTATATTATTTGAAAACAAAGCACTTTTTGTCGACTCAATTATCAAACCCTCTAAATCCTTTTCAAGCGCCTCCTCAAGGTAAGCAGCTTCTTTTAGAACATCATTATCAGTATTTTTAAGAATAATACTGTAACCTTTTTCGGAAAGTATACTGTCAACACCCTGTATAACTCTCGGAAAGATATATTCTGAGATATACGTTGTTATTACCCCAATGTTCCTGGAACTTTTCCTGATTTTACTCCTGTCCCGGCAAAATGTACCTCGCCCATGCTCTGTATAAAGGTAGCCTTCATTTACAAGCACTGACAGAGCTTTCCTCACTGTATTGCGACTCATTGACAGCATTTCGGCAAGTGTATTTTCCGAGGGGATTTGTTCTCCCTGCTTTATCCTCCCCATCAATATCTCTTCTTTTAAATACTCTATGACTTTTGAGTATTTTGTTTGGCTAACCTCGTTCTTCATTTTTAACTCCTTTTAGCATCGCTACTTGTGCATACATCTTTAATAAAATCATATAACAACAATCAGTATTTTGCAATATTGTTTTCATTCTCCAAATTTAAATTCTATAAAATACAAAGAATATTTAAAAAACAATTGCACTTGCTATTTGAAACTAGTAAGATAATAATACAAGTACTCATGCATACATGTTTAACTGTTAAGGAGGAGTCAATAATTATGAATAAAAAAGTTTTTGAATTTTGGTTTGTTACCGGTAGCCAGCATTTATATGGAGAAGAAACACTTAATAAGGTAGATGAGCATTCGAAAATAATATCGGAAAGGCTTAGCTGTGACCCTGCTATCCCATATAAAATAGTATTTAAACCAGTTTTAACAACAGCTGATGCTATTAGAAAGTTGTTCAACGAAGCTAACTCTGATGATAACTGTGCAGGAATAATTACATGGATGCATACTTTCTCCCCGTCAAAAATGTGGATTGCAGGCCTAACTGAGGTACACAAGCCTCTTCTCCATCTACATACCCAATTCAACCGTGACATTCCATGGGACAGCATAGATATGGATTTCATGAACCTTAACCAGTCTGCGCATGGCGATCGTGAATACGGCTATATAGGAGCTCGTATGCGTATTGCAAGAAAGGTAATAGTCGGACATTGGGAAGATCAGGGAGTTCGTCAAAGAATAGGTATATGGATGAGAACTGCTTCTGCCTATATATACGGCAGACAGTTAAAAGTTGCAAGATTTGGCGACAACATGAGAGAAGTTGCTGTAACAGAGGGTGATAAGGTAGAAGCACAAATAAGGTTTGGATGGTCAGTTAACGGTTACGGTATTGGTGATCTCGTAAAACATATAAATGATATACCAGATGCAGAAATTGATAAACTTATGGAACAATATTCTACAACGTATGACATTTCTGAAGAAGCCAAAATCTCTGGTACAGCACGTGAAGCAATACGTGAGCAGGCCCGTATTGAGCTTGGTATGAGAGCTTTCCTTGAAAAAGGAGACTTCGGGGCATTCACCACTACCTTTGAGGACTTGCATGGCATGAAGCAGCTTCCCGGCCTTGCGGTACAAAGATTAATGGAAGAAGGATATGGTTTTGGAGGTGAAGGTGATTGGAAGACATCTGCCATGGTGCGCATTATGAAGGTTATGGCTGGAGGAAAAGGGACTTCGTTTATGGAAGATTACACTTACCATCTGGAACCTGGAAATGAGCTTGTACTTGGTGCACATATGCTTGAAGTCTGTCCTACGATTGCTTCTACAAAACCCAAAATTGAAGTTCATCCTTTATCCATTGGTGGAAAAGCCGATCCTGCAAGGTTGGTATTCGATGGTGCTTCCGGGTCAGCAGTATGTGCTTCATTGATAGATATGGGAAACCGTTTCCGTCTGATCATTAATGAGGTAGATGCTGTAAAGCCTGATAAAGCCATGCCGAAACTTCCTGTAGCACGAGTGCTTTGGAAGCCGCAGCCTTCTCTTTGTACTTCAGCAGAGGCTTGGATATATGCCGGAGGCGCACACCATACAGTCTTCTCATTTGCTGTTACTTCAGAGCAGTTGATTGATTGGGCTGAAATGGCAGGCATTGAATATGTTCTGATTAACAAAGACACAAACATACTGAAGCTTCGCAACGAACTCAGATGGAATGAAATGGCATGATTTCGCCAGCAGCTGTCTAAATCTTATACAAAAAATTGCGGCAAGGGATATACATCACTTGCCGCAATTTTTGGAGCCGCTGGGGGGGAATTGAACCCCCGACCCTCGAATAATGATAAGGTAGGGTGTTACCATTCAAAATCCTCT
>Ga0129298_10000600_pt1 | contig 14495 bp, 15 predicted proteins | sample I19B2metaG_FD_94707 | JGI IMG/M metagenome (GOLD analysis project Ga0129298, IMG submission 94707) | Lake sediment bacterial and archeal communities from Gulf of Boni, Indonesia to study Microbial Dark Matter (Phase II) - ​I19B2 metaG | ecosystem: Environmental > Aquatic > Freshwater > Lake >... | reverse complement strand
GGCATCAATGTTCTTACTACCCAGGAGACCGGGCATAAGAGATTAAGCGATTCTGAACAGCTCGAATTCGCCGCGAATAACAAGAGAGCAATTTTGACCCACGACAAAAGAGACTTTATATTGCTCCATAAAAAATATCTACTTGAGGGCAAAGAACATTACGGTATAATCCTGTCAGATCAGAGACCAATTGGTGAGATGCTCCGAGGGTTGAGCAGACTTGTCTTTTCTTTGACTGCTGAACAGATGAAAAATCGCAAAGAGTTTTTGAGCAATTGGTTGCAAAATTAAGATGGATAGGAAGCTAATAGTTGCAAGCATAAAGCAACGTGTGTTACCGTTTTAAAAACCTATAGAGTAATACATGGGGACAATCAAAATTTCATCTTGGAACGTTGAACACCTTGATCGTCTTACAAAAGATAATCTTAGTGTGAAAGAAAATAAGAGGAGAGATGCTATTATACGCGAGATAAATGAACTCTCACCTGATATCCTGTGTTTATTAGAAGGCCCTAAAGGAGAGGATTTCATTGATCAAGTGACAGATGATCTGCTTGATGGAGAATGGTTCGCCGTAAAATCCCCTGATGGAATTTATGAGATAAAAGGGAATCAGTGGATCTGGTTCCTTGTTCGTAAGAAGTACAAAAACAAAACATCACTCCTCACAACAAGGGAATGGGATTCACTTGCAGGTAAATCATGGGTATATCATCCCTGGGGAGAGTTCAAGGAAAAAAGGCATTCTCATTATCGTCACCCTCAGGTACTGGTTCTGAAGTGGAATGGCCTCAAAGTTGAATTCATAGGTCTTCATCTTAAAAGCAAGTTTATAAATAATGGTGAGACAATATGGAATGAAGACAAAGAACAATTCATACGAGAAGCTCTTTCTGCCAGGATAAAGATGACAACAGAGACGACGAATGTAAGGGCATATATTGACGCTAAGTTTAAGGATAATGAGAAACCGGCAATCTTTGTTATGGGAGATTTTAATGATGGTCCTGGCAAGGAATACTTCGAGGAGAATTTCCTCTTCTTTGACTTGATCTCAAATATCCAGGGAGATATTTTTTGTGCAAACAAGTTTCTAAACCATGCATTGTTTGACTTTCCGGATAACCATAAGTGGACCGTCTATTTTGAAGACTTTGTTGATCCCGACCGAGACCCTCATATCCTGCTTGATCATATTCTGTTCACGCAGGGACTTGTTGACGGATCCCTTCCATGGAAAATTAATGAGCATGCCGGAAAAGTTGAACATGAGATACACGATTCTATCAATAGTTCTCTTCCTAAAGGTATACGAACAAGCGATCACAAGCCTGTATCACTTGTTGTGACAATATCTGACTGACGGAAGAGGTATGAAAATAGCTAATTGAAAACCTATATATGTTATTCTAATGGCTACATAGAGGAGGGTTAGGATGCCGAGAGGAACAACTTTGGGAAAAATCGAAAAAGAGGTCGAAAAGCTTTCCCCCCAGGAACAATTAAAGTTAGTGGAAAGGCTTGCACATAAGCTGAGGAAAACAGGCATTGCAAAAAGGGAGATCGACTGGGAAAGTCTGTACGGTCTCGGAAAAGGGTTATGGAAAGGTGAAGATGCGCAGGAGTATGTCAATCGCCTGAGAGAAAACAGGACATGACCCTCTCTGATGAGCTTGCCCAAATCAATACAATCTTTATTGATACAGCACCCGTTATTTACTTCATAGAAGCTCACCCGCAGTTTGGTCCACTTGTAAAAGAAATTGTCACGGCGTTTCAGGGAGGCAACCTAAACGCTTATTCCTCTGTCATAACACTCACTGAGGTTTTGCCCAAACCAATTGAGGAAGGAAACGAAAGGCTTGCGAGGAAATTCGCAGATTTTCTCAAGCATGGAATAAACCTTTCCGTGATAGAAATCTCAGAAGGTATTGCAGAGGCCGCAGGAAAGCTGAGAGGCCGCTATCCTTTCTTGAGAGCCCTTGATGCTATTCAGATTTCTGCAGCTATTGATGTCGGGGCAGATGCTTTTCTTACCAATGACGACAAACTAAAACGGATAAAAGAAATAAAGGTTTTGGTCCTTAAGGACTATTTATAAACTTCCTGCACAGATTCATTGAGAACCTCCTCGATACTGCTCAGAATATCAAGACAAATAAAAAAGCCAGCTCCAGATCATTCAGAGCTTGCAGCAGGAAGGGGTGAACTTAGGTTATCAGTGCGGGATGAGTGTTAACCCTTCCGCATGCATGATTGAAGCAATTGCGGCCATCAACGCAAGGTACAGCCCGCTAATCAATGCTTTAAGTCCTTCGTGCCAGCTCCTTATCCAAAGGGCGGGGAATGCCGGAGGCGGTGGCGGCGGCGGAACTCACTGCGTGGGGGGCGTGTGTTGCGATAGCACTGGGTGTTACTGAGTCAACCGATAGCTGTGGTATATCCCTGAAGAGGGAGATTGCTGAGGCGCGCCGTGCCACGCGGCTGAGCGGCAGGTCCTTTGTGTGTAGTGTGCGTAGTTCTCTCGGAAATGTTCACTGTTGCAATTAATTGAACCACATTTAGTAGTCGGTGTTAACAGCAAATGGCTCTGCAATAGTACATCCCGAAAGTATGAGTAACGGCGTGTCCCGCGAAGTGTGATGTTGTGGCTGTAACAAACGCTCTCGGACCTTCCACGGGGTCGTCTCTTTCCAAATGTACTCATCACGGATTACAAAATGTCGCCGTCGAGAACTTCTATGTGTATGCGCAAATAATTTGAAGCTATAACTTATGCGGAGTAGCAGGTGTTATGTGCACCAGATCATAATTGATGATGTCGTGAATTTGTTGAAGAAGCCAACACCCCTGAATTGTCAGGAAGGTTCTAAAGTACACTCCTCATTTATGACGTTTTTATGCATCAAATGTTATAATTGACTGCAAACCCTTATGCCCCCTTAGCTCAGTAGGATAGAGCACAGGTTTCCTAAACCTGGTGTCGCAGGTTCGATTCCTGCAGGGGGCGCCAGCTTTTCAAATAAAAATATAGCCTTTCTATTTAAAAATTTGATTAGAGAATTTGACTTGTAAGCGAAAAAGGTATTTTTTAGTATAATGAAACATGCGTATTGAGACAATCCTTCTTCTGCTTGAATCGGTGTTGCTCATCGTCACCGTCGTACTCCTCCTTTTCAGCTTGAGAGAGGGCAGGGGAAGGAGAGACCTTTTATTACAAGTCGAAAGGGCGACAAAGGTACTCACGCGCCAGGAATACTTCCTTACTGTTACCGATTCCATGATGGATGCAAAGTCAGAAGTGATAGGGTTCATCACGGGGAGACTCCCAACAGGAGAAGATAAGAAGAGAACGAGAGTTATTATAACTAACATTGAGCGGTTGACAAGGAGCGGGGTCCGCGTTAAATACCTTCTCCCAAACTTTCATGATAGAGCTCATATCGGTTTTCTCTATACGAAAGCCGGAGCTGAGATACGCTATGGAAGCTGCCCTATTGTGCATGATCTCCGCTATATCGTCGTCGATAACAGACTTGCTGTAATAGGTTTACCTGAGAGTATTGGTGAAAAGGAAGCTACCAGGAAAGGTTACAAAATTCCATCAGAGGGACTTGCAGTAGTACTCAAAGAATATTTCTACAGGTGCTGGGAGAAAAATATGAGTTATGAGGAATATCTCAGAGAAGTAATCAAGCAGACTGGCGCTTCGCTGAAGACACTTGCACAAGAACTCCAGATAGATGAAGAAGAACTTGAGAGGCTTGCCCGGGGTTAATAAATAATGGAGATAGGAACACTCAGGGGAATAGGAAAGAAGCTCCTTAAAGAAATCCCTCTCATCAGACATGCCCCTTTCGGTAAGACTGCCCTCGGTATTGGTGCTGCAGGCGATAAGACCTTCTTCATAGATAAAAAGGCAGAAGAGATTATCATCTCAGGTCTTGAAGAGTCAGGAGAAGCATTGACAGTCATTTCTGAAGAGATCGGCATAAAAGATATAAGAGGGGGAGGAAATAAAATCCTGATAGACCCAATTGATGGAAGCAAGAATGCAATCTCAGGAATCCCCTTTTACTGCACATCCATTGCAGTCGTAAATGGAAATACGTTAGGAGATATCGAACTTGCTTATGTTGTGAACCTCATCAGTGGTGATGAGTTCTGGGCAGAGAAAGGCAAAGGGGCATTCTTCAATGGCAACAGAATATGTACACAAAAAGATGACATATTCTATCTTATCGCATACGAAGCACAGTCCCCTAGTAAGGACATACCAAGGATAATGCCGCTTCTTTCAAAATCGAGAAAGACCCGATGTCTTGGTGCTACAGCTCTTGATCTCGCATACCTTGCCCTTGGTGCAATCAGCATATTTGTCACTCCATCCCTTTCGAGGAGCTTTGACTTTGCAGGCGGCTGGTTGCTTGCAAGGGAAGCCGGAGGTATTTTTACGGATATTAAAGGCAATAGCATCGAGGCCTTCGAAGTCAGTCTTAAAAAAAGCTCTTCCCTCCTTGTATCAGGAAATAAAAAACTTCACGAGAAGGCACTGAGGCTTTTGAGAAAATAATTTCGGGATACAGCAGGATGAAGCATTTCAGCAGTTGTAAATTTGAGTCAATGACGTATATTTGAATCACGCATCATGAAACGAAATAGCGAGCGCATTCCTCGCAGCTTGCTGCGGGGTTAGCGAGCGAATATGATAAAAACAACTCCTTGCGTTAAGATACCCTGCGGCAAGACCGCAGGGTTCTTCATTCTTGTGTCGTATCTTCCTCTTGCACAGGAGATTGAGGTGTGGAAAGTTCAGCAAAAGGCTCATCCTGTATTTCCTCTGGTATTTCTTCTGGGATTTCCGTGGAATAGTAATAAGTAAACATGGTAGCAATAATTGCAAGACCAATATATGTCTGAAAGGCATAAGAAATAAGCTGATACGGCAAATAAATGATTGTCCCTATCATAGGAATCAACTTGAAGGGATAGCCGAGGAGGATCAGGAGAAAACTTGCAAGGACATATCCTCCGAGGAGTATGGAGTAAAGCCAGAATGCATTCGGGTGCCTCACTATATAATGTGATGCCTCTTTGAGGGATTTCACAGGTCCTATCCCTTTCATTGAGAGTGTAGCAGTTCCATACATGGTTATTGCGAGAATTCCAAGTAAGAAAATGAGTGCGATTATTACCAAAGCCAGAGAAAAAAAGAGACCGAGGAAAAGGGCAAGCGTTGAATCCTGACTCTTCACAAAAGATACTAATGCTATTATGCCTCCCCCCAGGACTCCGAGGACAAAGGCAGTAGCAATCAGGATAATGCCTACTAAAGAGGTAAAACCAAGCATCGGAAGGAAAAGCCTTCTTGCCTCGGAGAAGAATGTATGCATACTGAATTTCAGGGTTTTATCTCTTAGAGCTTTTCCGATAACTCCCACGGTGCCCCCAAATACATAAATACTGAATGTGGCGGCTAAAAGGATATAGATCAGAAAACCGCCGATAACGATAAGGACAAGTCCGAAATACCTGGATAGGATGTCAGACGGTTCTTTAAGCAATCTGAAGATGTCCGCTATCTCTGCAATGCCTGTGAGATCTATGCTGAATAAGATAAAAGCTATCGCAAGGGGTATGCCGACTAAGACAAAAAATCCGATACCGCTCAGCACCACCATGCCGAGCTGGACGAGCAAAAGCTGCCAGATCCGGTGAACTACCTTGAATCCTTCTTTTATAACCTCAAGGTATCCCATCTTATGAATTCTGTTATTGTAAGACAAATGATTAATATTAGCAAAGAGTAAAGTGTCAAAAGCTAAGAGCTTAGAGCTAAGAGCTAAAAGTAAAAGAAATCCATATACTAAGCTCTTTTCTCTAAGCTCTTTGCTCTATTTGCCGGGATTGGGTTGATAAAAATATAAAAAGTAGTTATATTATCTGGAATTTTTGGAGGTGCCAGATGCTTTATGATATTGCATATGCAATGGGTCCTTCTCCTCAGGGAGGAGGCCAGGGGTTGGGAGCTTTAGGGAGTCTTATCCCTCTTGTCATCATATTCGTCATCTTTTATTTCCTGCTCATAAAGCCGCAGCAGAAAAGAGCAAAGGAACACAAAAAGATGATAGAGAATCTCAAGAAGGGAGACAAAGTTATTACCTCAGGCGGTATTTATGGTGTTGTTGAGGCTGTTGGCAACAATACCGTTACAGTCAAGGTTGCTGAAAATGTAAAGGTAAAGCTTGGTAAGGCTTATATCGCTGCGCTCAGACCACCTTCTGAGGAAGATTGAGCTGAGTGTGGAGGTCATGTGAAGGCAAAGATTCTCTGGAAGTTAATTCTCATAGGCCTGACAATTCTTCTTGCGGTTGTGTTTTTCCTTCCTAATACTCCTGCTTTTCAGTACATGCCTGAATGGTGGAAGAAGAACATGCCATCGAAAGGGATTGTGCTCGGACTCGACCTCCGAGGAGGGCTCCACCTCGTTTATGAGGTTGAAGGAGATAAGGCTGTTGAAATAACGACAGAGAGGTATGCCTCAACATTAAAGGAAATACTTGCAAAGAAAAATCTAACAGCTAACGTTACCAAAAGCGGGTCTACTATTGTAGTGAGTGCGTCAACCCCTGAGATAAGAAAGGTAATTGAAGAAAACTATCCAACATTCACACCTGTCGAGACAGTCGGTAAGCTCATATATAAACTCTCCGATAAGGAGGAAAAAAGGATAAAGGACAATGCTGCTGACCAGGCCCTCGAAACAATTCGCAACAGGATAGACCAGTTCGGTGTTGCAGAACCAACGATACTCAGACAAGGTGAAAACGAGATTGTTGTCCAGCTCCCCGGAGTCAAAGATCCAAGGCGTGCTGTTGACATTATCGGCAGGACCGCACAGCTCGAGTTCAAGCTCTTGGATGATGAAGCCAAAGTTGCAGCGGAACTTCCTCAAGCAATTTTACCGGGCGAAGAAGAGAATCTTCTCAAACAGTTTGCTGAAAGGATACCTCAAGACGATGAGATACTCTTTGAGAAAAAGGTTAACAGGGAGACAGGTGCCGTCAGAAAGATACCCCTCCTTCTCAGGAAACAGGCAGCCCTTACTGGAGATCTCCTGAGTGAAGCGAGGGTGAATATTGACACGAGGTTCAACGAGCCCTATGTATCAATCACTTTTAATGCTGCGGGCGCAAAGATCTTCGAAGAGGTCACAGGAGCAAATGTAAAGAAGAGGCTTGCGATTATCCTCGACAATACTGTTTACTCAGCTCCTGTCATACAGGAGAAGATCTCAGGAGGAAATGCCCAGATAACAGGAAGCTTTTCAACAGAAGAGGCAAAGGATCTGAGTATTGTACTCAGGTCAGGAGCACTACCTGCTCCCTTGAAGTTACTCCAGAATGTCACAGTAGGTCCCTCACTCGGCAGAGACTCTATAGAGGCGGGAACATTGGCAGGTATTTTTGGAACTATTGCGGTCGTAGCATTCATGATATTCTACTATCGGCTTTCAGGATTAATCGCTGACTTGGCACTCTTATTCAACATAATACTTCTCCTCGGTGCAATGGCATCACTGAATGCTACGCTTTCTCTTCCTGGCATCGCAGGAATTATTCTCGCTATCGGCATGGCTGTTGATTCAAATGTCCTTATGTTCGAGAGGATGAGGGATGAACTAAGGGCTGGTAAGACGCCACGTGCAGCCGTTGATTCAGGATATCACAAGGCCTTCTGGACAATCTTCGACTCCCATGTTACGACATTGATAACAGCAGCAGTGCTCTTTCAGTTCGGCACAGGCCCTATAAAAGGATTTGCCGTAACATTAAGCCTTGGTGTCGCTATAAATCTCTTTACTGCCCTTGTTGGCACAAAAACAGTCTTTGATATTATAAACAGCAGGCGTGAAATAAAGACGCTGAGTATATAAGAGAACGATGATAGAGCTGATTAAAAACCCCCGCATAGATTTTCTCGGAAAGCGATATTTAGCCTTTGCCATTTCAGGGATTCTCTCCCTCCTCGGTATTATCGCAATCGTACAGATAGCAATAGGCCATGCAAACCTCGGGATAGATTTTGCAGGAGGAACTTCCATACAGCTAAAGTTTGAAAAACCCGTTGTACTCCATAATATAAGGCTTGCCCTCGAAAATGGAGGATTAAGAGATTTTGACCTCCAGGATCTCCCAACAGAAAATAAGATACTGATAAGGATGAAAAAAAGTGAGGAAGAGCTTGGTCGCGTTGCAGAGGCAATAACAACGATACTGAGCCAGAAATTTTCTGATAACAAATATGTGGTTGACTCTACGACTGTTATAGGTCCTAAGGTTGGAGGAAGGCTGAGGACAGACGCAGCAAAGGCAGTTGCCGTTGCCGTCATAGGACTGCTCATATACGTTGCATTCAGATTTCAGATAAGGTTTGGTGTTGGTGCAACCATTGCGACATTCCATGACGTCCTCGCTGTACTTGGATTGTTTTATATCATGGGAAAAGAGATAAATCTCATTCTCGTCACTGCCCTTCTCACCATTGCCGGTTATTCTCTTACAGACACAGTTGTGGTGTTTGACAGGATCAGGGAAAATCTGAGATTAAAGCAGAAAGAAGACCTGAAAGCAGTTATGAACAGCAGCATTAACGAGGTCTTATCAAGAACAATAATAACTTCCACAACCGTTCTTCTCACATCGTTAGCACTGTTTTTCTTCGGTGGTGAAGTCATACATGACTTCTCACTCGCTATGATAATGGGTGTCATTGTTGGGACTTATTCATCGATATTCGTTGCAAGCCCGATAGTACTCCTGTGGGGAGGCAAAAGACCATTTGCAAAGAAATAGAGACACGGTGAATCGGTGAAACGGAGAACCGGAGAATCAGAAATGTCTCCCAGTCTCCGTGTCTCCCATTCCCCGGGTCCTTCATAATGAACAGGCGATGGCTTGTCAACAGGACTAACTCAGAATACATAGAATATTTATCAAAAATTACCTCCCTTTCTCCTGTTATGGCTCAGATATTGATAAACAGGGGGATAAAGACGCCTCACGATATATATGATTTCCTGGACCCGAGGATATCAAATCTCGCAGACCCCTTCGAGCTTTCAGGTTTAAAGACTGCTGTTGAGAGAATAAAAGAAGCGTTAAAGAGAAGCGAAAAGGTCATTGTTCATGGTGACTACGACGCAGATGGCCTTTCTGCCACAGCAATAATGGTTTATACCCTCAAAGAACTTGGATTAGATGTCTCTTACTTTATACCCAACAGGATTTCTCATGGGTACGGGTTTAACCTTGCTGGCGTTGAAAAAGCAAAGGAACTCGGGGCCAAACTCATAATCACCGTTGACTGTGGGATAACATCATTTGAGACAGTAGCACTCTCAAAAAGAGAGGGAATTGATGTAATTATAACCGACCATCATGAACCCCTCACCAGCCAACAGTCATCAGTCACAAGTTATAAGGCAGAAGCCGGGCGTAAAGAGTTTATACTTCCCGATGCTGTGGCTATTATAAATCCTAAACTCTTGTCTTCTGACTCTCGACTCTCGACTTTATCTGGTGCAGGAGTCGCTTTCAAATGTGTTCAGGCATTAGACATCATGTATAACTCGTCATGCGAAATGAGCAATGCGCTCCTTGACCTTGCTGCTATTGGCACAATTGCTGATGTCATTCCTATTACAGGTGAAAACAGGATTATTGGCAAGGAAGGATTAAAGCTTATTGAAGATGGGGTAAGGCCAGGAGTGAGAGCTCTGAAAAAGATATCTGGAATTGATGGAAGAGAGATGAAATCAGGGCTGCTACCATTTACGGTAATCCCGAGAATCAATGCGGCCGGAAGGGCTTCTGACGCCAGTAATGTTGTAAGACTTCTCCTTACTGATTCTGATGAGGAGGCGACTGATATCGCATCGTGGCTGGATGGACTAAATTCAGAAAGGCAACGAATAGAGGAAGAAGTTTATCAGGAAGCTCTCTTTAAGCTCAACAATAAAGGTATCTCCTCAGCTATTGTACTTTCGTCAGAGGGTTGGCATCCTGGCATTATCGGCATTGTGGCATCAAGAATTGCTGATGCTTTTTATAGACCTACCCTTGTTATCTCTACAGAAGGAAACAATGCCATGGGTTCAGCTAGAAGCATACCTCCTTTTGATATATACGAGGGCCTTACAGGCTGCAGGGAATTCCTTACACGCTTTGGCGGTCACAAACAGGCTGCAGGGTTTAGACTGAACTCCGAGAACATTCCATCCTTCGAGGAAAGGATTAACAGGATTGTAGAGGAAACCCTTATAGGAAGTGATTTTATACCCTCCCTCGAAATAGATGCAGATGTAAACCTATCTCACATAAACTTTAACCTCATAAAAGAACTCAAGCTGCTTGAACCCCTGGGATTCGGAAATCCTGAGCCACTTTTGGGTTCAAAAGGGCTTGAGGTTCACTATCCAAAGGTAGTCGGGAACAACCACCTGAAGATGAGACTGAGACAAAAGTCTCAGTCTCTTGATGCGATAGGGTTTGATATGGGTGCATTTTTCGATAGGCTCGAAGTCTCAACCACGATTGATGCTGTATTTACACCATTTATCAATGAATGGGAAGGTGGCAGATTCCTGCAGTTAAACCTGAAGGCATTCAGGCCAAGTTTTTAAAAAGTGGAAAGTGGAAAGTTTTCAAAACATTCAACTCTTGCCTCATAACTCTTAACTCTCAACTCGTCACTGCTTCTAAAATTGTATAATAAATTATGTCAGAAGAATCCCTAACTATAGACAATCTTATCAAGAAGGTTCTTTCCTACAATCCTGACGCAGATGTAGAAGTAATGAAACGGGCCTATCATTTTTCGAGTGAGGCCCACTCCAGTCAGAAGAGGATGGAAGGCTCCCCGTTCATAGAACATCCCGTTGCAGTTGCATCGATCATTGCTGATATGAAGATGGATACCGCAACTATTGCAGCAGGTCTTCTACATGACACAATTGAAGATACAGGCATAACGAGGAAAAACATAAAGGAACTCTTTGGCGAAGAGATAGCTTTCCTTGTGGAGTCTGTAACAAAGCTCTCAAAGATGGTTTTTAAGACAAAAGAGGAAGCCCAGGCAGAAAACTTCAGGAAGATGTTTTTAGCCATGTCAGAAGATGTCAGGGTAATGCTCATAAAATTTGCTGATAGGCTCCATAACATGCGAACCCTCGAACACCTTTCAGAGGATAAAAGACACAGGATTGCATTGGAAACTCTCGAGATCTATGCACCAATAGCAAATAGGCTCGGGATAGGTTGGTTGAGGACTGAACTTGAAGACCTGAGCTTTAAATTCCTTATGCCCAAACTCTACAGTGAGCTCGTAAGGAAAGTGGCAAAGAGAGAAGAAGAACAGGAGGGATATTTAAAAGATCTTGCTAAGATAGTAAATAACAAATTGAAAGAGGCTGGTCTCCCAGGAACGGTATCAGGAAGAGTAAAGCATTACTACGGCATCTATCAAAAGATGCAAAAACAGAGGATTACCTTTGAGGAGGTCCATGATGTCCTCGGTCTGAGAATAATCACTGACACGAAGGCTAATTGCTATGCAATCCTCGGCCTGATTCATTCACTCTGGACACCTATCCCTGGCAGATTCAGGGACTATATCGGGGTACCAAAATCAAACATGTATCAGTCCCTTCAAACGACTGTGATTGGACCGAAAGGAGAAAGGGTTGAGTTTCAGATAAGAACCCATGAGATGCACATGATTGCAGAGCACGGTATAGCATCCCACTGGATATATAAAGAAAAAGGCAAGATAGATGAAAAGAGCAGCAAATATATCTCATGGCTCAGGGGGCTGATACACACGCAAAAAGAGCTTTCTGATGCAAAGGACTTCCTTGATGCCGTTAAGGGAAAGGTCTTCCCATGGACATATAAAGAAAAAGGCATGATAGATGAAAAGAGCAGCAAATATACCTCGTGGCTTAGGGAGTTGATACACGCTCAAGAAGAGCTTTCTGATGCAAAGGACTTCCTTGAGGCCGTAAAGGGAGAGGTCTTCCCAGATGTTATCTATGTCTTTACCCCGAAGGGAGATATAAAAGAGCTCCCTGTTGGTTCAAGTCCTGTAGATTTCGCCTACAGCATACATACGCAGATAGGCCATAAATGCATTGGTGCAAAAGTAAATGGCAGAATAGTGCCTCTAAGGTATACTCTCAGAAGTGGCGACACGATCGAAATTATGACCTCTCCAACACATGGGCCGAGTAGAGACTGGCTTAAATTCGTTGTTACGCAACGAGCAAAGAGCAGGATAAAGCAGTGGATAAAGGCTGAGGAAAGGAAACAGGCCGAACAGCTGGGTCTTAAGCTCCTCGAAGGAGAATTGAAAAGGCATGACCTCAACACGTCAGTCCTTAAATCGGAAGATATGCAGGGAATTTTAGAGTTCTTCAATATCCAGTCTCTTGAGGAGCTTTTCGTCTCTGTTGGCTATGGAAGATTATCAGCTCACCAGGTCGTCAACAAACTGGTGCCTGAGAAATCAGTTGAAGAGGTCCCAGCTGTAAAGGTTACAAGACCTCCAAAGGAGCAGAAGGGTATTACCATAACAGGAGTGGATAACGTTCTGTATCATACTGCTAAATGTTGTTTCCCCGTTCCAGGTGACAAGCTCATTGGTTTTGTAACGAGAGGCCGGGGTGCCACAATTCATCGCGAGGATTGTCCAAACCTCGAACGTCTCGCTATTGACAATGCAAGGCTGGTCGATGTGGAATGGAAGTCAGCAGGTGATGCAACATCACCTGCAAAACTCTTTGTAGAGACCGTTGATAAACCTGGCATACTCGCAAATCTCAGCGCTCTTATCTCATCTGTGAATGTTAATATAAGCCATATTGAGGCAAAATCAACAGAAGATAAAACGGCCTACATTATATTTATTTTAGAAGTAAAGGATAAAATCCAGCTTTCAGGACTCACCCAGAAGATTGCCCAGATGGAGGGAGTCCTGAAAGTGAGCAGGTAATCAGTTATCAATTACCTACAAGTTCTATAAGGGCATCTGCTTCTTTATACCCGGGAATAAGCCTGCCGTCAGGCATAATGAGGGTAGGAGCGCCTGAAATACCAAGTTTCTCGCCAAGTTTTACATTTTCGTCAACAACAGTTGTTTCACACGAGGGCTTCGGCAATGGTTTCTTCTCAAAGGCATCGTCAAGAAGAGTAAGGGATTTTTCACACACAATGGCCTTTGCCTTTTCATAAGCACCTGGGTGCATCTTCAGGGGAAACATCTTTATATAAAATGCTATTTCCTTTTTCTTTTCTATGACCTTCTTCATCTCCTGATGAAGTTTTGCACAGAATGGTCATTCAGGGTCATCAAAAACAATGACGCGATGCTTGGCATTTTTATCACCCATTACAACGGCATCATCAAGCGGAATCTGTGATACGTCGACTTTATTGATTTCACTGAGCCTCTCCTGGGTAAGATTCTTTTTTTCTTTGATATCGATGATCGAGCCTGATATCAGGTGTTTCTTTGAAAAATCAACATATACAGGAAGCTTTCTGCCACCTGACTCAACATCCACTTCCCACAAACCTTCAACAGGGCTTTTTTTGACTGCTATGACCTTGATATTCGGATCTAATCCTTTCAGTAATGCTGAGGCTTCATCTACACTGAGGCTAAGAGATTCAGAAAGGTCTTTTTCTGTTTCGGCAAAGCTATAAGAATGCAGTAATGGCAACAACAGAAAAATAATTAACAAGGGAAACAATATCTTTTTCATTTATTCACCTCTCATATTCAGTATTTTGAGTATTAAGATCTGTCAGTCTACGATACCGGAGCTGCATAGATTTTTCAACCTCTCTCTTTTTCTCGCCTATGTAATCCGTTACCCAATCTATTACCATGTTTACCCATCTTTTAGATAATAAACTGTATTTCACCTCAGATGGAGCAAAGATAAAAATCATGCTTTACCCAGCATTTCAAAGCGGAATAAGAGTCTACAAGATTTCTAACAAGTATTCTGTTCAACTGATATTGAAGTAAATTTCAAATGGTATGTATCTTGCTTTTGAAGAGGTAGCATGAAGTTAAAAGACCTTATTGGGGGTTTGTTATGAAAAAGGGTATGATTCTTCTTCTTAGTATATCGATGGTATTTTTATATGTCATCTCATCATATAGTTATGGCAAGGACATCAAAACTGTTGAAGGTCTGATAGAAAGTGTCACAGATGACTCCATCAAAGTTCGTGGCAGGTATTATGATTTTACTAGTGTTCCTTTAGAAGATGCCTCTGGGAAGATTCTTCAGAAAGACCAGCTAAAGGTCGGCAGAAAAGTTGAGATATTCTTCCAGAACAACAAAATGAAAACCATATTAATTTATCCTGAACATATGGTTGAGTAAAGGGAACGCTATGAAACGGTTAGCTTTTATTATAATT
>Ga0129298_10000599_pt1 | contig 14525 bp, 13 predicted proteins | sample I19B2metaG_FD_94707 | JGI IMG/M metagenome (GOLD analysis project Ga0129298, IMG submission 94707) | Lake sediment bacterial and archeal communities from Gulf of Boni, Indonesia to study Microbial Dark Matter (Phase II) - ​I19B2 metaG | ecosystem: Environmental > Aquatic > Freshwater > Lake >... | reverse complement strand
CGCCAGCCCCTCAAGCTGGTGCGTCTACCAATTCCGCCACCACCGCATTTCTATTTTTGTTGTCAACTTACTGCCGTTCAGCAAAAGGAATTACTATATACACCACTCATGGAAATGAGTCAACAACAAATTTACTTGCCAGCCGGTACTGATGGAGCAGCATCCTGTGGAGCCGCCGGTGCCGCAGCAGGCGAGGTTGTGGGTGCGGACTGCTGCTGGGGAGCGGGCTTGGCCGGAGCAGTCTTGGAAGACATTATGGATGAACTGCTCCCGCTGGATGAGAGGTGGGCCAGAGTCAGGGAGGTCAGCATGAAAATGATTGCCGCACCAGTGGTCAGTTTGTTCATGAATGTATTGCCGCCGCTTGCGCCGAAGACAGTCTGGCTGCCGCCGGCACCGAATGATGCACCCATTTCAGCACCTTTGCCTGACTGCAGAAGGACAATGCCGATCAAGGCAATACAGACAAGCACATGTAGGAATATCAGGAAGTAAATCATCAGCAAAAACCTCTCAAATCAAATATGAAATGTAATAGTTAGCATATGGCGAGTTAAATTAAAAGACAAATCTATGCGGCATTCACCAGGGCAGCGAATGAATCCGGCTTCAGGCTTGCCCCCCCGACCAAGGCGCCGTCAATGTCAGGCTGGGCAATCAGCCCGCCGATATTCTCCGGCTTGACGCTGCCTCCGTAGAGTATCCTGACAGATTGAGCGACTTCAGCATTGAAAAGCTTGGATACCTGACTGCGGATGAATGCGTGGGCCTCCTGGGCCTGTGTTTCGCTGGCTGTCCGGCCGGTTCCGATTGCCCACACCGGCTCATAGGCAACTATCACCTTCTCCATGTCTGCCGGCACCATCCCTTCCAACCCTCCTGAAACCTGACCACTTAAAACGTTGAAGGTATTTCCAGACTCCCTCTCCTCCAGGGTTTCGCCTATGCAAAAAATAACTGTCAGCCCGGCACCAACTGCAGCGCGAATCTTTTTATTGACGGCAGCGTCACTCTCCGCGAAGAACTGACGTCTTTCCGAATGACCTACAATGACATGGGAGCAGCCGACATCCGCCAACATTTTCGGAGAGACTTCACCAGTAAAGGCCCCCTCCTCCTCCCAGAAACAGTCTTGGGCAGCCAGGAATATCCCGCTTCCGGCTATGGCTGCACGAACCCTGTCAATTACTGTAAAAACCGGTGCAACAACTACCTCCACATTACTCCTGCCGCTGATGAGAGGCATGAGTCCTGAAACCAGCTCCAATGCCTCGGGTGCTGTTTTGTAAAGTTTCCAGTTGCCTGCAATTACTGGCTTGCGCATTCATCCTCCTATTTTTTCCTGACATCCAGGGCCTTCACTCCAGGCAGAACCTTCCCCTCCAAAAGCTCCAGGAAGGCGCCGCCACCGGTGGAGATGTAGCTCACCTTGCTGGCAACACCCGCCTTGTTTACCGCGGCGTCAGTGTCCCCTCCGCCGATAACCGTGGTCGCATAACAGTTGCCGACTGACTCTGCCACGGAAAAAGTCCCCCTGGCAAAAGCATCCATTTCGAAAACCCCCATTGGACCGTTCCAGATGACCGTTTTGGCATCGCGCAGAGTCTCTGCAAAAAGTGTCGCGGATGCTGGTCCAATATCCAGAGCCATCCAACCTTCAGGAATCTCCTGGACAGTCGTGATGAAATTTGTGGCAGTAGCCTCAAAGGTGTTGGCGACTACGCAATCAACCGGCAGGTAGAGCCTTACCCCTTTCTTTCGAGCCTTGTCCATTATCTTCTTGGCCGTTGCAATCAGCTCATCCTCCACGAGTGACTTGCCGACCGAGTACCCCATCGCCTTGAGGAAGGTAAAGGCCATCCCGCCACCGATGACGATCTTGTCCACCTTGTTGACCAGGGTTTCGAGCACCTCAAGCTTGCCGGAGACCTTGGCACCACCGAGTATGGCAACGAGCGGCCTTACCGGGTTACTCATTGCCTTGTCGAAAAAGGTCATCTCGTTCTTCATAAGAAATCCGGCGGAAATCGTCGGGATTATCCTGGTAATCGCCTCTACCGACGCATGGGCACGATGGGATACTGCAAAGGCATCGTTGACATACAAGTCGCAGTTGTTAGCCAATTTGGCAGCAAACTCCCTGTCGTTCTTCTCCTCCCCCGGGTAGAAACGGACATTTTCCAGCATGACTATGTCGCCGGGCTTCATAGCATCAATCAGGGCATCGACCTCAGGGCCAAAGCAGTCCGGCGCCTGTACAACCTTCTTGCCGAGTATCTGGGAGAGACGCTTCGACGCCGGCTCCATAGAATACTTTGTTTTCTTCTCCCCTTTTGGACGACCGAGATGGGAAGCGAGTATCACCTTTGCACCCTGCTCCACTGCGTACCTGATTGTCGGCACGGCTCCCACAATACGGGTATCCTCTGTGATGTTCCCCTTCTCGTCCTGGGGCACATTGAAATCAACCCTGACAAAAAGTTTCTTCCCCTTCAGATCCTTCAGCTCATCGATATAACGGATCGACATTAAACTCCCCCAAAATATGGTTTGGACTAAAAAGAGGGAGAAATCCCCCTTTTGACAGTCATTTATTTTTGCATGTAATTGATCAGGTCTACGAGCCTTTTAGAGAAGCCGGACTCATTGTCATACCATGAGAGAACCTTGACGAGATTACCATCCATGACCTTGGTGCAGCTGGCATCGACAATTGAAGACAGGGCATTTCCATTGAAATCGATTGACACAAGAGGCTCCTCACTGTAACCGAGAAAGCCCTTGAGCTCCCCTTTTGCAGCCTTCTTGAAAACGGCATTTACCTTGTCCGTATCAGTTTTTTTCTTGAGCACGGCAACAAGATCAACTATCGAAACATTGGGTGTTGGCACCCGAACAGCCATCCCATCCAACTTACCTTTCAATTCGGGAAGAACGAGGGAGACAGCCTTGGCAGCACCAGTTGTCGTGGGAATCATGGACATGGCAGCTGCCCTGGCGCGTCTGAGGTCCTTATGGGGGAGATCGAGAATGTTCTGATCATTTGTATATGAATGGACAGTCGTAACCAGACCTTTTTCCAGTCCGAAATGGTCATTGATTACCTTGGCAACAGGGGCGAGGCAGTTTGTCGTGCATGATGCATTCGAAATTATATTATGCTTTTCCCCGTCATAAAGCTGGTGGTTAACCCCCATGACTACAGTGATATCTTCCCCAGTCGCAGGCGCGGAAATTATGACCTTTTTCGCACCCGCCCTTATATGCATCTCGGCCTTCTCTCTCGATGTGAAGATACCGGTTGACTCAACGACGATGTCGATTTTTTCCTGTTTCCATGGGAGCTCTTCCGGGTTTTTGACGGAAAATATTTTTATCGATTTGCCATTGATGATCAGCTCTTTATCGTTGCACTCGACCCTTCCCGGGAACACGCCGTGAACAGAGTCGTACTTGAAGAGATGAGCCAAGGTTTTTGCGTCTGTCAGATCGTTGATGGCAACGATGTCAATTCCCTTCTCTTTCAAAGCGTAACGAAGCATTGTGCGTCCAATTCTGCCAAAACCGTTAATGCTTACCCTGATTGCCATGCGCTCCTCCTCTGGTTTTTTGTCGGTTCAAACGCGGCAATGATCCCGCGTCTCAGACAGCAGGGCATATTATACAAGCCGACCTTCAGGCGTCAATAATTTCTTAAGAGTTTCATATAAAACAGGACGACAAAGATACATTTACCAGCAAACAAAACCGAACGGTAACCAGGCCATTTAATCTTGAACATATAGCTGAATTACGCTATAAAATCTGATTCAGCACATCTCCATAATCACAGCCAAAAACAGATGCGCCAACAACGCGAGTAACACCCATTTTATGGAGGACACTTTGCAGATCTCCCTGCTTGCAAGCGGCAGTAAAGGCAACGCCGTTTACGTGGAGAGCGGGGAAACAAGACTGCTGATTGATGCCGGCCTCTCCGGGGTCGAAATAATTAAGCGCTTGCATAAAATCGGCGTTGACGAAAGATCTCTGCACGCCATCCTGATAAGCCACGATCACTCTGACCATGTAAGAGGAGCCGGCACCCTGGCAAGAAAGTTGAAAATCCCTCTGCTGGCAAGCTATCCGACCCGATTGGCTTGTGAACGTCTTCTGAAAAAAACCGAGAACATAGAATTTGAATCCGGCTGCCAGTTCACCTTTCGCGACCTGTTTATAGACCCTTTTCCCATAACACACGATTCGGCAGACCCGGTGGGTTTCACCATTGAAAGCAGCGAAGGACGGATCGGATTTGCCACTGATTTCGGTATCGTAACGAGACTTGTTGCAGACAAGCTTAAAAATTGCAACCTGCTTATTCTTGAGGCGAACCACGACGAGGAGATGTTGCTCAACGGCCCCTACCCATGGCACCTGAAGCAGCGGATCAGATCAAGGCACGGGCATATCTCCAACAGTGAATCCATGAACTTACTTCAGGAACTGCTTCACGACAAACTGGAAGGTATTCTGCTGGCTCACCTCTCAGAGGTGAACAACTCCCCAGACCTGCCTCTCAATGCAGCAAAAAGAGTCCTAAGCGAACAGAACATCTGCTCACCGCGACTGGAGATTGGCAATCAATACCAAGCGAGCGAAATGCTTGTCATATAAATCGAAGGAGACAGCACCATGATCCCACGCTACACCCGCCCTGAAATGGCCAAGATATGGGAAGCGGAAAACCGCTTCCGCATCTGGCTTGAGATTGAAACCCTTGCCTGTGAAGCCCAGGCGATCCTCGGGGTGATCCCCAAAGAGGCGGTACCGGTCATCCGGGAAAAGGGTAATTTCGACATAGAGCGGATAGATGCCATCGAGGCGGAGGTAAAACATGACGTCATTGCATTCCTTACTTCAGTAGCAGAATATGTAGGACCTGAAGCTCGATTCATTCACCAGGGGATGACTTCCTCTGACGTGCTGGACACCTGCCTTTCCGTACAGTTGGTACAGGCTGCTGACGAACTGCTGGCAGATATGGATAATCTTCTCGACTCCATCAAGTGCCGCGCCTTGGAACATAAGGATACGGTCTGCATGGGGCGCTCCCATGGCATCCACGCCGAGCCGGTAACCTTCGGTCTCAAGCTGGCCACATGGTATGCTGAGATGGACCGCAACAGGACCCGCCTCAAAGCGGCAAGGGAAAACATCGCCACAGGGGCAATTTCCGGCGCTGTCGGCACTTTTGCCAACATCGATCCATTCGTGGAGGAGTATGTCTGCGAAAAGATGGGGTTAAAACCGGAACCCGTCTCAACCCAGGTGATTCCCCGCGACCGCCATGCCGAGTTCTTCTGCACCCTCTCCATTATTGCCTCATCCATGGAGCGGATTGCCACTGAAATCCGCCACTTGCAGAGAACCGAAGTGCTCGAGGCCGAAGAGCAGTTCACCAAGGGGCAGAAAGGCTCATCGGCTATGCCCCACAAGAGAAACCCGATCCTCTCCGAGAACCTCACCGGCCAGGCAAGGTACATCCGCTCATTCTGCGTGCCAGCCCTGGAGAATGTGGCCCTCTGGCATGAGCGGGACATATCCCACTCTTCGGTTGAGCGCTATATAGCTCCGGATGCCACCGTTGCCCTGGACTTCTCCCTCAGGCGCCTGAACGGTCTCATCAAGAACCTAGTGGTCTACCCTGAGAACATGCTCAAGAACCTCAACCAGATGAAAGGACTAGTCTTCTCCCAGAAGATACTCCTCGACCTGACCCAGTCCGGGGTCTCCCGTGAAGACGCATATCGCCTTGTGCAGAGAAATGCCATGAAGGTCTGGGAAGAGGGGAAAGAGTTCCAGAGCGAACTTCTGGCCGACAACGAGGTACTCGCCGCCCTCGGGGAGGAAAAGATCCGCGAATCCTTCGACCTGAACTATCACCTGAAACATGTAAATACTATTTTCAAAAGGGTATTCGGTGAATAGTCTCCTGGACTACTACCATATCAGGGAGAGCGACTCCTTTTACCTCTTTTGGGTTAAGGAGCTGCTCGTTGCCCTGCTGATCTTCGCCATCTTCTGGATACTGGCAAGGGTGCTGCGCTACCTGCTTACCACCTGGGGACCCAAGTTCACATCGTTCACCTCCACTGACCTGGACGATCGGATACTGCTGCGCATCACCCCTCCGGCCTCCATGCTACTGATTTTCGCCGGACTCTATCTCGCCATAAAATCACTACCGCTGGCGGAAAAGGTCCATGTAATCGCCTCGGGAGCAGTATTCATCGCCAACATCATCATCCTGACCAACATCTCCTGGAGGGCCATGGATGAGCTGCTCCGCTGGTACGGGGGGGAGATGGCGGAATCAGGGCGTGCAGGTCTGGACCGCCAGTTGCTGCCGCTGGCCGAAAAACTCGGCACCATCTTTCTTATCGGCACCGCCCTGATCATAGTACTGAAGCATTTCAACTACGACATCCTCTCACTGGTAACTGCCCTGGGGATAGGCTCACTGGCAATAGGCATGGCTGCGAAAGACACTTTGGCAAACATGATCTCCGGCTTCACCCTGATGATCGATCGCCCCTTCAGGATCGGAGACAGAATCCAGCTTACAGGTGGACAGACAGGCGATGTTCAGGACATCGGCCTGCGCAGCACCAAGATCAAAACACTGGACAACCAACTGCTCATAATACCCAATTCGGATCTTTGCAACACGATCCTAACCAATCACGCATTCCCCGACTTGCGATCAAAAGCGAGGATAAATATTGGTGTCGCCTACGGCAGCGATGTGGACCTGGTAAAAAATATCATGGTATCCACCGCACTGGAGATACAGCAGGTCCTGCGCGATCCACCACCGGAGGCATTCTTCACATCATTCGGTGATAGCGCCCTACAGATGGCTCTTTTTTTCTGGGTCGATGACTACACCTTGGCTTTCTCCACTACGGACAAGATTAATACACTGCTTATGACAAGATTTGCGGAACAGGGGATTCGCATCCCCTTCCCGACTACATCTATATACCTGCAAAAGGAACAATGAATGGCAAACAGAATTGAAGTAAGCCTGAAGGCTGACATCCGTGACTCCAGGGGTGAGCGGATAAGACGCGAAATCGAGCACTTTCTCCATCTGCCTGTCAGTGAGGTCCGGACCATAGACATCTACACAGTAGATGCCTCCCTTACTCAAGCAGAGCTGTTAGAAGCTGCCAAGGGACCTTTCAGCGACCCGGTTATGCAGGATTGGCAGGTAGATCAGCCATCTGCCACCGGTTTCGATTTCGCCGTGGAGGTCGGATTCAGACCCGGGGTCACCGACAACGTCGGTCGCACCTCCCGGGAAGCTGTGGAATACCTTACGGGCAGAAAATTTGCTCCGGGTGAGGCGGTATATCACTCAGTACAGTACCTCATAAGCGGCGATGTAAGCCGTGAGGATGTGGAGAGGATAGCAACGGAACTGCTCTGCAATACCCTTATACAGAGACATACCACTCTCACATCAGAGGAGTATGCTGCCGGCAAAGGGTTCGCAACGGTTGTCCCCAAGGTACAGGTAGAATCGAAGATAGAAGTCAAAGAAGTTGACCTGGAAGTTTCCGACGACGAGCTGATGCGCATCAGCAAGGAGGGTGTGCTTGCCCTGACGCTCGAGGAGATGAAAATCATCCAGGACCACTACCGCAACCCGAATGTGCAGTCGGAACGTGCCAAGGTGGGGCTCGGGTCGAAACCAACGGACGTTGAACTGGAGTGTCTTGCCCAGACGTGGTCGGAGCACTGCAAGCACAAGATTTTCGCCGGAACCGTTCAGTACGAGGATGAAAATGGTGAACGGCAGGAGATCAAATCCCTGTTCAAGTCATTCATCCAGAGGACGACCAAAGATGTCAGAGAAAAGTTGGGTGAGCGTGACTTCTGCCTCTCAGTTTTCAAGGACAACGCGGGGGTAATCAAGTTCAACGACAAACACTCCCTCGTCTTCAAGGTAGAAACCCACAACTCCCCTTCCGCACTCGACCCGTACGGCGGAGCCCTCACCGGCATAGTTGGGGTAAATCGTGACCCCTTCGGCACTGGCCAGGGGTCAAAGCTGATTTTCAATACGGATGTCTTCTGCTTTGCAGACCCGTTCTACACCAAGCCCCTGCCGAAACGCCTGCTCCATCCCAGGCGTATCTTCGAAGGGGTCGTTGAGGGGGTTGAGCATGGCGGCAACAAGAGCGGCATTCCGACGGTAAACGGTTCGCTCGTCTTTGACGAGCGCTTCTGCGGCAAACCCCTGGTCTTCTGCGGCACCGCAGGTATCATGCCGGCTGAGATAAACGGCATACCCGGCCACGAAAAGTCCATCAGACCAGGCGACCTCATCGTCATGGCCGGTGGCCGTATCGGCAAGGATGGGATCCACGGTGCCACCTTCTCCTCGGAGGAGCTGAATGAAAACTCTCCGGTAACAGCAGTGCAGATCGGCGACCCGATAACCCAGAAGAGGATGTTCGACTTCCTCATCCGCGCAAGGGACCTCGGTCTTTACCGTTTCATCACCGACAACGGTGCCGGCGGACTATCCTCGTCCATAGGCGAAATGTCCGGAGAGTGTGGTGGCTGCCGCATGGACCTCTCCAAGGCCCCTCTGAAATATCCTGGACTAAACCCGTGGGAGATCCTCATCTCCGAAGCCCAGGAACGTATGAGCATGGCGGTGCCGCCAGAGAAGATAGATGAATTCCTGGCCATGGCAGAGCGCTTCAACGTGGAGGCAACCGTTCTGGGCGAGTTCACCGACAGCGGAGTGTTCCATATCCTCTACGGCGAACGCACAGTCGCCTGGCTACCGATGGAGTTCATGCACGAGGGTCTCCCCCCCATGCAGCTTCCGGCCAAGTGGTCCCCACCGGTACACAGTGAACCGGTGGTACCCCGGAAGGACGACTACACTGCAGATCTGAAAGCACTCCTCTCCTCCCTCAACATCTGCTCCAAGGAGTCGGTTGTCAGGCGATATGACCACGAGGTCCAAGGTGGATCTGTTGTCAAGCCTTTCACTGGGGTAAGTAATGACGGCCCATCGGACGCAGCGGTAGTACGTCCGATCCTCGACTCCTTCGAGGGGGTGGTGGTTGCCCACGGCATCTGCCCGCGCTACTCGGACATAGACACCTACCACATGACCGCCAATGCCATAGACGAGGCTCTGCGCAATTACGTCGCAGTAGGCGGCTCACTGGATCTGGTAGCCGGTCTGGACAACTTCTGCTGGTGCGATCCTGTACTTTCTGAGAAAACCCCGGACGGACCGTACAAGATGGCCCAGTTGGTCCGCTCCAACCAGGCTCTCTACGATATCTGCATGGAGTACAATCTCCCCCTCATCTCCGGCAAGGACTCCATGAAGAACGACTTCTATGACGGGGGGGTGAAAATCTCCATCCCACCCACCCTCCTCTTCTCTGTCATCGGCAAGATTGAAGATAGCCGCAAGGCAGTAACCATGGATGTCAAGCGCCCCGGAGACACGGTCTACCTCCTCGGCTCAACTGCAGCAGAGATGGGTGGGTCCGAATACTACTCTCAACTAGGAACTGTCGGCAACAGTGTGCCGAAAGTGGATGCGGCGACTGCGTACAGGCAATACAAGGCCTACCACGAAGCAGTAAAGGCAGGCGCGGTTGCATCATGCCACGACCTTTCCGACGGCGGACTGGCGGTTGCATCAGCCGAAAGCGCATTTGCCGGCGGGTTCGGCATGGAACTGGACCTGGGTCACGCAATCTGGGATGATAGCCTCGGAGAGAAAAGCGATCTGGACCTGCTCTTCTCCGAGTCAGCCTCCCGCCTGCTGGTCACCGTGCACCCGGATAAACTGACAGAGTTTGAAAGTCTCATGTCAGGCTGTTCCATTGCCGCCATTGGTACGGTAACTGCCGAGCCTACCCTTAACATTCGTGGTCTGGATGGCAAGGCAGTGGTGAATGCAGGTCTTGTTGAGCTTAAGGAAGCATGGCAGAAAACGCTGCGTGATCTTTAATTCATGAATCTGCCGGGTCACTCCCAGGCGAAAAATTACGGGGTTCACTTTCATGTCTAAAACCAGAGCAATAATAATTACAGGCAACGGCACAAACTGTGAAATCGAGGCTGCCCACGCCTGCCGTCTCGGCGGATTCGATGAGGCTGTCATCGCCCATATTGCCGACATCCTCTCCGGCGATATCCGTCTGGATGACTTCCACTTTCTCAACCTTACGGGCGGTTTTCTCGACGGTGACGATCTGGGAAGCGCCAAGGCACAGGCGAATCGCCTGAAATATGCAGCCGTCAGCGGCAGCGGTGAGAAACTCGTTGAACAGTTCAGCCGCTTCATAGCCGACGGCAAGCTGATACTGGGTGTCTGCAACGGATTTCAGCTTATGACCAAAATGGGCATGCTGCCGGGGTTTGACGGCAACTACCTTACCCAGACGGCAACCCTCACATACAATGACTGCGGTCGCTTTCAAGACCGCTGGTGCTACCTCAAATGCGATCCAGACTCCCCTTCCGTCTTTACCAGCGGGATCGAAAAGGGTATATACCTCCCGGTTCGCCACGGTGAAGGGAAATTCCTCTGTTCTGATGACGCGATCCTTGGCAGGATCGAAGAAGAACACCTTGCTGTCCTCAAATACTCAGGCCCGGAATACGCAGAGGCGACCATGGAGTTCCCGGCAAACCCCAACGGTTCTATCAACGCCATAGCCGGGGTATGCGACCCTACAGGCAGGATCATGGGACTTATGCCTCACCCGGAGGCATTCGTTCACTATACCCATCACCCTCGCTGGACCAGGGAAAACCTCCCGGAAGAGGGAGACGGCCTAATCCTCTACAAAAATGCCGCAAAGTATGCCAAAGAAAACCTTTAACCAATATCAAGAGCCACAAGGAGTAGTCGTGGAGATGAATTTCAACAGACCAACAGAAGAGTGCGGCATTTTCGGCATTTTCAATCACCCGGAAGCATCCAATCTCACATACCTCGGCCTTTACGCCCTGCAACACCGGGGTCAGGAGGCGTGCGGCATCGTCTCGTCGGACGGGAAAACGCTGTACTCCCACAAGGCTATGGGGCTGGTGGCGGACGTATTTGGCGACCAGAACACCTTCAAGAAACTTCCGGGCAACGCGGCTATCGGCCATGTGCGTTACTCCACAACCGGCTCGTCAGTGATCAAGAACACCCAGCCCATAATGGTTGAGTACTCCCGCGGCTCAATTGCCGTTGCCCACAACGGCAACATTGTCAATGCCCAGTTGATCCGTGCCGAACTTGAGGCCTACGGCTCAATCTTCCAGACCTCCATGGACACGGAGATAATCGTTCACCTCTTGGCCACCGCCCGCACCGACTCTCTGGTAGAACGGATCACCGCGGCGTTGGACAGGGTCGAGGGTGCATACTGCCTGCTCTTTCTCACTGAGAGCAGAATGATAGCCGCCCGCGACCCCCACGGATTCCGACCCTTGTGCCTTGGCAGACAGGGCGGTGCATACGTTATAGCCTCGGAGAGCTGTGCCCTGGACCTGATAGAAGCAGAGTTCATCCGCGAAATTGAACCGGGTGAGATGGTAGTCATCGACAAGGGGGGGATGACCAGCTACTTCCCTTGGAAGAAGAAAGCTCCGGCTCCCTGCATCTTCGAATTCGTCTATTTCGCCCGCCCAGACTCCTACATATTCGGCAAGAATGTCTACATGGTGCGCAAGGAGATGGGACGCCAACTGGCAAGGGAACATGGGGTAGATGCGGACCTGGTCATAGCCGTTCCAGACTCAGGTGTCCCGGCGGCAATGGGTTACGCGGAGGAGGCGGGTATCCCCTTTGAATTGGGTCTCATCCGCAACCATTATGTGGGCAGGACATTCATCGAGCCGCAACAGTCGATTCGTCACTTTGGCGTGAAAATAAAGCTCAATCCGGTCAGGGACGTTCTCAAGGGGAAAAGAGTCGTGGTTATCGACGACTCAATCGTCCGCGGCACAACTTCACGCAAGATAGTCAAAATGGTACGCAACGCCGGGGCAAGCGAGGTGCATATGCGCATCTCCTCCCCACCCACCAGCTACCCCTGTTACTATGGCATTGACACACCGAACCGCAAAGAGCTGATCTCAGCATCACACACCATAGACGAAATTCGCAAGTACATTACGGCAGACAGTCTGGGCTACCTCTCCCATGAAGGGCTGATCAAATCAGTCGGCATGGACAACACCCCATACTGTACCGCCTGTTTCGCCGGAGACTATCCCATCTGCTTCCCCAACATGGGAGATGATCCGCAGATGGATCTATTTAACAAGGAGTAGCAGACATGACAGAACGTGAACAACTGAAGCAGATCATCCTCGAGCTTTCCTACGAAAAGCGTCTCGTCACCCTTGCTTCCGGCAGACAGAGCGACTTTTACTTCGATGGCAAGCAGACCACCCTGCACGCAACGGGTGGCTATCTGGTCGGCAAACTTTTCTACGAAGCCATCAAGGATGTACCGGGTGTGGAGGCTGTCGGCGGCATCACCCTCGGTGCGGATCCGATCGCCACGGCAACCTCCATTGCCGCCCACCTGGACGGTAAAAAGATGCATGCGTTCATCATCCGCAAGGAACCTAAGGGGCACGGTACCGGTCAGTGGCTGGAGGGTCGCAAGAACCTCCCTCCCGGGACAAAGGTAGTCATAGTCGAGGATGTGGTCACCACCGGCGGTTCGTCCATGAAAGCAGTAAACAGGGCTAAGGAAGAGGGGCTCGAAGTTCTCGGCATCGTCACCCTGGTCGACCGCGAAGAAGGGGGCCGTGAGAACATCGAGGCGGAAGGATACTGGCTGAAGACGATCTTCACAAAGAGCGAACTGGTAGCCTGACAAACAGTCCCTATTTCAAACGGTGAAAAAGCCGGCGGCCACCAGAAAGGCCCCGGCTTTTTCTCAATCTGCAAGCAATAATGGACACAGCAGGAAGACAAATGGGCCTTGAACTTTGCCTGGACAAATACAGAACTCTCCTCGAAAGGATAGACTCGTGGTTCAACAGCTCAATACGGAGCTTTCCTGAGCACATATCCTGCTCAGGTGGGTGCAGCGGCTGCTGCCGTGGGCTATTCGACATCACTATCCTCGATGCTGCCATGCTGCGCCAAGGTTTTGCAGGGCTGCCAATGGAGGCACAGAAAAGCGTACTGACAAAAGCAGAGCATAGACTCGAAAAACTGCAACTTGCCTGGCCTGATCTATCGCCACCATTCATGCTTAACTATCGTCCTGAGGAGGAGTGGGAAGAGCTGATGCCAGACAGTGACGAAACCCCCTGCGTCCTCTTGGATGAAGAAGGACGCTGCATGGTTTATGACCACAGGCCAATGACCTGCCGTCTGCATGGAGTGCCGCTCATTGACACCAGCGGCGAAATCATGCATGACGAGTGGTGCACTGAGAACTTTACCAGTGTCGATCCGTTAGCCCTCCGTGGACTCGATGCCGATTTTGACGACATGTTCCGTGCCGAGGTTGCTATAGGCAGGGAGTTCACCAATCTTCTCCTTGGCGAAACAGTCTACGAAATGGACACTTTCATACCCCTTGCCCTGCTAGTTGATTTTGAAAAGTTTCCATGGCGGAAATGGTGGCTTGCCTGTCGAGATGAGTACGTGACATTGAAAGCCTGAAAATCACCTGTCGGGTTTAGTAAAATCAGCTCAAGGAGATAGTATGGAACTTCGCATTACAGATCTTGAAATCCGAATAACCCATCAGCAGAAGACGATAGATGAACTAAATGACACGGTTTACAGGCAGGAACTCGCCATAGTACGTCTTGAACAGGAGATGCAAACCATTCGCAAGCAGGTGCAGTTGCTGCTTCCTTCTCTCATGACAACCGGCAACGAGGAAGAGATTCCTCCCCATTACTAGTATCCCTTAGCACAAACTACCCTCCATGCTGTCCATGCTGCTCCCAGAGCCCCTTTACCGGTCGCTTCAGCCCTTTTGGGCTGATACGAAAGCTCGAAAAGCTCCTAGCCTTGTTATCTGCGACAACTACAGGCTGTTCATCCCTCTTGATTGACGGCCGCTCAGGAACTGACTTGTTCCAGTTTACAGGTACTGCTTCTGCCCGAAGCTCGCGCATGGCCGCTGAGCCAATCACTCTGAGTTCACTGCATCCAGTCAAACAGAATAGAGTCAAGATAATACCTATTTGAAATCTCATGGCACACCTCACAATAGTAATTGTTACTAATTGTGGTACCAGATGCGTGCCAACATCCACCGCGCTAACATGCTGTATTTGCGATTGTTTTCAAAGCTTATGCGCCTACTATCTGTTCAGATTTAGAACAAGGTAAATACGCTAGCTCTGCAAAACCTGTTTCCATGGGAGATTACGATTTTCATGCAGAGTTCATTTTATGAACATTTTGCAATACAACATTAACTCCACCCAATCCACACTCCTCAGAATGTTCAAAAACGTACCAT
>Ga0129298_10000597_pt1 | contig 14549 bp, 18 predicted proteins | sample I19B2metaG_FD_94707 | JGI IMG/M metagenome (GOLD analysis project Ga0129298, IMG submission 94707) | Lake sediment bacterial and archeal communities from Gulf of Boni, Indonesia to study Microbial Dark Matter (Phase II) - ​I19B2 metaG | ecosystem: Environmental > Aquatic > Freshwater > Lake >... | reverse complement strand
TTCCAGGACTATTTTTGCTTTGTATTCCGGACTGTAATTGTTTCTCTCTCTCATGGTAATTATTATAGCTTATTTTTCAGATTTTGTGTCCAACCTCTTGGTACCATTATAAAGAAAATGCAGCTCTGCTTCGCTCATCGTTCCCTTGAATCCTAGTATGAGCCGGTCGTTGAAATCACCAAGGTCGTATATGCCGTCTTCATCCACTACAATTGTATTGAACAGACCGCATAGCTCCAGGAGGCGCAGAAGTTCTGCAGAAGAACGGGCCAGCCGGGAAACTTCCAGACCAAATACTGCGCCAACTTCGCCGAAAGAGACCTGGGCCACAAGCTGCTGGAATCCTTGACGGAGAGATCGACCTGATCCCGATATCCCCAAGTCTTCGTCGATAACTTGAATCTGTTCTTGTGTCCACCCCAGGTTCATGGCCTTCTCCTGAATGGCATACTGGCGTTCCGTGCTCTCCTGGTTGTATCGGACCTGATTCAGAGTCGATTGCCGAATGTACACAATCGCTATTCGATTCAGGTGTTCCGGACGAATTTTCGACAGTGACGTCATTGCGTTCTTGTCCCTCCTTGTGTATTTCAGCAAGGCAGGAGCGAACTAATCCCGCAATGATTGTAACGAGTTCATCTGCCCTGCGTACATCATTCCCTACTAAAGCAACTAACATCGGACTGGACATTAGGGTCATCCTTCCTCTAGGCATACTGAGATAAATATTATCTGCGTTGGAAATCTTTTTAGTTTATTGATATCATTAGAATCCGTATCAGTATTTATCCCTGCTGCTTAGAATTACCAATGCGATTATGGTTGCTTTTAAATCTGTCTAGATCTTGCAGGAGCTGAGTTAATTCGTTTAATATGTGTGCATCAAAAGGAAGCACTTGTTGACCTTGAGCTATATTCCCTTGTACTTGCCGGTCTGTCCAGGATTCCGGAACGCAAACAACTCCTGTATCCATCTGTAGCGAATATCTGCGCGTTCCGTTCACCTCCTTCACTTTGAGGATTGCATAACTTTGCCCGCATAAAGGGTGGAATGGGTGAGTAATTGTTGTACTTCCCAAAAGGTAATTGAGCCTCTGTGTAATTTGTGTTGACCGTGGGTATTCCTAACGGTCTTTTCTTACCTGCTCCTTTGTCAATATACACTCTTCTCACCGGTAACGGATGGTATCTGCCGTCTCTCAGCATTTGTTCAGTTTCTTCGAGAAACTTCTCTACCCCGTGTTTTTCAACGTCCTCAATGCTGATTTGGTCTATCCCTCCTGTACCTTTGTTTGCTCTGACTCGTTTCCATGCCTCCATAAGTATGTCTTTACGATATACTTTGTCATAAAGGGCATGGAATTTTCTTTTGCTGTTTCCTTTGGCTGTTAGGTATAGCTTCCTCTGAAGTTGTCGAACTTTATCTATGGTGTTATTAGCCTTTCGGGCATTCACTCGCTCTTACCTCCTTTGGTTGCTTGAATGAAGCAGCGCCCCTTCCCTGTCTACAGTTTTGTTGTCTGTAGATTTCGGTACTATGGGCTCCTCCGACTCCCTTCCTGCTGGCTTACAATTTCACCTTCCGGCTTATATGCTTCCACTTTACAGTAATTACTGTGCAGGGTAGGGTCTCTCCAGTTCCGAACCGCACTTTCGATACATGTCGCTTCCTCTACACCGGGGATTTCTTCGATGGTGCTTTCCAAGTTCTTCCCATCTTCCATGGCCTTCACCCATTATGCCAAGGCTCGGCATTCCCTTTTCCCTCTGTTAACCAGAGACGTTTTTGACGATGCGGCAGAATTCACTTTATGTTACGACCTGCATCTTTGCTCGCCCTGCTGTTTAGGCAGATACTTTATCCTTCCGCTTAGTACCAAACATTACTGTTAAGCACCGGAATTAGCTAACTGGCCCCTTGGCGGTTACCAGTACCGGACTTTCACCGGTAAGTTGCGGTCCAGCTTCGCTGGACGCGCGCATGAAAAAACCACACCGATGAAGTGTGGTTCAAAAATCTAAACATTGCTGAACAAAAATTAGTTAAATGTTATTCATTATTGCTTTTCCATTCTTTGTATGACTGTAAATCATTATGTACCGCCATTATAGCAAATCCTATAACTGCAGCATCATCGACATAACCTATAACTGGAATAGGATCGGGAATTAAGTCTATCGGACTTAAAAAGTATGCTAATGCAGCTGCAATAGTTATAATTGATGCTAATGGTATTTCTCTATACTTCCCTGTAACATAATCATATGTAAGCGAACAAAGCAAAGGTATATCTTCAAAAAACGGTCCAATTATAGGAATATTACCAAGCTTTTTTATTACATCATCAATAAATTCTTTAGTTTTATTTTTATCAGAAATAATTTTTTCAGCTTCTTCTCTTTGCCCATTTAAAGCTTCTTTTATTTTGTCTTCTGGAATATTTGTATCATAATTTTCGTTAGTCATATTCAAGCTCCTTAAGTTTTTTAGAACTTAGTTATACTAAGTTTACCCGCATGAACTTTTTTGTGGTGATCATCACATAACGAAACAATATTATCCTTGTTTGCACTTCCGTTAAATTGAACATCTATAATATGATGACCTTGCACCTTGTTACTGTCTCCACAAATCTGGCAAGTATGTAAATCTCTATCTTTCCCTTGTTTTTGAGCTTTTAAGTGCTCACTGCTTCTTCTTTTTGCCACCTGATTTCACCTCACCTGATTCAATTAACTTTGTAGCAGACTGACCAGAATTCAGCATTTTCCCAACATCTTTTCTATCACCTAAAGTTGCAACACCTCTTGAATTCGGAGCGTGTTTATTCTTCGATTTCACAATATCATTTTGAATATTTGCAGCCTGAGTAGCTGTAAGACCATCAATAACTGCAACAACAGCATTATTCTTTTTCCCAGCCATAAATAACCTCCCTAAAAAGTTGTTATCTTTATATCGCCATTGTCACCGTCAACTACAGTCTCGACAGTGTTTTTTCCATATGCGATAGTTAGAATGTTTTTTGTATCAATTCGGGGAAGATTATTTTCATTATCAAGCATCATCGGGATGAGATCTACTTCACCATTTTTACGCTGAACTGCTATAAGTCTATCATTAACAAACAAAACTGAATCACCTTTGTTTAGAATATTAATTTTCATTTTTGCCATGTCTTTAACTCCTTTTTGACAAATTTTTTACTACAGAAAATATTATATCCTAAAAATTGCTATTCAACAAGGTATTTAGCATTCATCATCACCCATTGTTTTCACTGCCTTCTTACCCGTAAACTCCTCCCAGCGTTTTACCGCCAAATCACAATAAACAGGAGAGAGTTCCATTGCATAGCAGCACCTTTCAGTCTGTTCACAAGCAATAATTGTTGTGCCACTACCGCTAAATGGCTCCAGAACAATACCGCCCCTGTCCGAGTGCATTTTGATACACCGCCAAGGAAGCTCCACAGGGAACATTGCTGGATGTTCCTTATTAGCACGAACAGTTGTCATCTCCCAAATACCCGCATAACCCCATTTTTTACGTTCCTCTTTTGTAAGCCTTTTAACAAACTTGAAGCTATGCCCGGCAAAGGCTGAAAGCCAGACATATTCTTGGTCATTGTATTCCTCAGCCTCTCCATTCTTACTGAAAGCAGAGATATACTCATATTGCTGAACAGGTTTATTGCTTACCAGATGATAGGGTCCAACACCAAAGTTCATGCCTTGCTTTTTCCATATCCTTATCCAGATAGGGCGAAAGCCGCTGTCCGCAAACATCTGGACGCTATAGAAGCCTGTTGGTTCAATGAACTGAGTGCCTGTGCAATAAAGGTCAATCATCTGCCAACAGATAATATCAGAATGCTTACAGATGTTTTTTATAACAGGCTTTATAGTTTCAAACCAAGCCTCAATGCCTTTTTTCTCATAATCCTTCCCAACACCGTAAGGCGGTGAAGTGACTGCACATTGTGCATACCTCCCGCTCATGAGCTTTTCAAAAGCCTCTAAAGAAGTTGAATCGCCGCACATCAGTCTATGTTCGCCCAAGAGCCATATATCTCCCGGCTTTGTAACTGCACCTAAAGCTTCAATTTTCTCTTTATTTTTATCAACATCAAACTCATCCTGTACCGCTTCTTTTGAATACCACTGATTCATAAGCTCATCAATCTCAGCAGCATCAAAACCTGTGAGCGATACATCGAAAGCTCCTGCATCAAGCTCGGCAACCAATGCCGCCAGCTTTGTTTCATCCCATTCACCCTGAATCTTATTAAGAGCAATGTTCAGTGCCTTTTCATGCTGTTCGTCTAAGTCAACTACTACGCAGTCTATTTCGGTATAACCGTAATCCATTAGAACCTTGAGCCGCTGATGTCCTCCGACAACATTGCCAGTTCTCTTATTCCAGATCACAGGTTCAACATAGCCAAACTCTAAAATACTGCGTTTTAACTTTTCATATTCTTTGTCACCCGACTTTAAGTCCTTGCGTGGATTATATTTCGCAGGATTCAAAAGCTCCGCCTTAATTTTTTGTATCTCCATATTAAAAGCTCCTTATTTACAAATGCCCCAGCAGTCGCTTCATTGTTGCGGTTTTGTCAGGCATTCCAATTTTCATTTCCACTGTGCAGTTCTGAGCAACAATGTCATATATAAGCCGCCAGATATTCAGTGCCTGCTTGCTTTCATTCTGAGCAATTACAATAAATGGCGATTGCTGAGCGTTTCCCGTTGTAGGGTGCTTTGACAATGAGCCAAACTCACTTCTTGCTTGTTCAGCCTGTACCCATCTTGCATAACTCATGGCATACTGGTCAACCAAAAGCATCGGTATCAGGTGATCACACCTTCGTTCCTTAAGCCACAGCCACACCTCTGTACGTACTTCTTCTGCTATCAACTCGCCTTGCTTTTGCTTTGCTGTGAGATAGTCCTTTGGTTTTGGAACTGAAGGTGCTGAAAATTCTGAAAGAGTAATATCGGGAACATCAACACTACCATTTTCGAATTCTATTTTTTTCAATGCCCGCTTTCCCGGGTTACCCTCCAAGATTTTATCTGCAAGCGGCTTACTTTTTCGACCAGCCCCGATTCTTTTTCCACCGCTGCCGCTGTTTTTATTTCCTGCCAATTTTCACACCTCCAATCCAATTTTGATTTCCTGCCTATACCCCCATTTTGATTATGCGAAATATAACGCAAGATTGCGCGCCCGTTGCCCTGTGCAAAGGGTTTGAGGATTTTTACCCCCCTACCCCCAGCGACCACCTTCACGAGCAGTGATTGTGCTATGACAACTGGTACATAGAGACATAAGATTATCGTTGCTACTGTCTCCACCCTTGGAGAGTGGTATGATATGATGCACTTCATTTGCAACGGTTGTTTTATTATTCTTAAGGCACTCCTCACACAGTGGGTGAGCCTTGATATATCTGTCCCTGATGCGCTTCCATGCTCTGCCATACCGTCTCTTCATAAGAGGCTGCCGTTCTTTGTTGTACTGCTTGTCTATTTCCTTTTGGTGCTTCTCACAGTACCTTCTATCTGTCAGTTCAGGACAGCCTGCATAACTGCAGGGCTTCTTTGGTTTTATTGGCAACACTTCCACCACCTTTTGAACATAGAAAAAACCACCGCAGATTTCTCCGAGATGGCTTTGAGTTTATTTTATTTTGCCTATTATAAATATATCAGTTGAAGAAGGTACGAAACTATCCTAAATGGTACGAACTTTTTGGAACCTGAATTAGTGCCACAGCTTTGTCATGCAGATAGAATACATGCTTAGAGCTATATCCCAAATCAACAGCAATCTGCTCCCATGTTTTAAAACAAAGATACCGGAGTTCCAAAAGCGTCTGATATTCAGTGTTCTGGATTTGCTTTATAAGAGACACTATTTCACACTTCAAATCAACAAGCGTATCAATATCCTGATTTATTTCTGTTTCCAAATCGACCATCTTTGCAATTATACCCTCCATGGAGTGAATATTTCGTGTCCCACTTGAAGGCATATCACTCAAAGTAGAGGTTGCCTTTGTAGCCAGCTCACGAAGAGAAACCACCTGCTCCAGCTTACTATTGATTCTTTGGTCAATGCGGTACGCTTGAGAAAGATATTCTTTGGGACTCATACGCAGCACCTCCCTTCAACTGAGGTTTATTACCATCACAGGTAATTCCCATAATACTGAGTGCTCTGCTAACAGAAAGCTTATTATTTACAATACAAGCAAACAGAGCAAGCCAGTTCTCATAAGTCGGATCATCTGATTCATTTTTAAAACAAACATTGCATTTTTTGTTATTATCCATAAGGTTAATCCTCCAAATTATCAAGTATTTTTTTAACCTCCTCAACACTTGTAACTTTGTAGGCTTTGCCCTTAGCATCTTTAATTTTTTGAATCGTTGCTTCTTGTAACTTTGTAAGTCTTCCTGAATCAGTCTTTACTTCAAAGGCAACAAACCTGCCTCTAATGCATGCAATAATATCAGGAATACCCGCTGTACCGTACATACCGCCATGCTCTTTCCAAGCAAAGCAGCAGGGTACAGTCTTTAAATACCTTAAGATTGCTGTGACAATTTGTTTTTCTGCCATGATCTAACCCATCATAAGCTTTGAACCATGAACGGGGTGAACGGGTGAAATGAAACCCTTATATTTATTATCTTTTTCCTATATATTTAACTCCTGGTTATATACGCAAGGAGTTGAAGAAAGCAGTTCCACCTGTTCACTCAGCCTATGCATTGAGCTTTATGCCTTTCCACGTCTTTCTTCGGCTCAATTTTTCAAGAGCTCTTTGAATATTTTCATCCACACTTTCAACATCTTTATTAAAACTGGCCTGTGATACAGGCTTAAGTCCGGCACTATTGCAATATTCCTTGTACCTTGAATACATTTCTTCTCTTGAGGTTTCACTGTCGGGTTTTATTTCACAATACTCATCAACAAAAGATAAAACACTGTTGCTATCGATTTTATAGCGCTGAAGTTCTAATCTTGTTTTGTCCGTCTCACTAAACACATAACCGTTTGAAATAAGGCGTTTCAGACCTTCAATTGCCCACATCAATATTCCGTCACATTCTGCCACCAGCTTTTCACGTAAGTTTGCATCTCGTTTAGGAACTGGAACTGACTTATCAAACCGGATAATTATTAGCTTACGATAGAAACCATCACTCCTATCACCGTAGTTTCTTGGAATATCATTGCAGGAAAACAACAGCCTCGCATAAGGCTTGAAAAAGAAAGGATTTTTTCCTTTGCGTTCACCAGTAATATAATCCTCACCGGTGATGCTCTTAAACAACCCGTTATCATCAATAGCTTTTGAAGGCAAATCTGCAAATATATTTGCCAGCTTCCCGAACAGCTCTGCTGTTTTAAAGCGTTCTCCAATGCTTTGCCAGGGAATATTTGATACATTGCTGCTTCCCAGCAAAATATCCTGAGCTACTGATAGAAGAGTTGATTTTCCGGCATTGGGAGCGCCTACAAACACAAAGCTCTTCTGAGCCTTATTTATTGGGATAAGCAGATAACCCATAATCTCTTGTACTAGGAATACCTCCTCCGGCTGCAGTATGCCATTTAAAAACTTATGAAATAATGGGCACTTCGCTGATGGATCATAAGTAGCGTTAATCTGGACCGTTGAAAAATATTCCGGAGTATGAGGCTTGAAGCTGTCATCAAGAATGTTGTAGAGACCATTCTTCACATTAATAATAAATGGATTGCAGTTGATTTCCCTTATTGGCTTATTAATAAGCATTTTCCACTGACCTTCGGCATCATTAATACCTGACATGGTCGCATATCGGTCTGTCAGATGCTCGCGCACCCTTGCTGTTGCTCTTAAATCGGAAACTTCAGAGTAAACACCATTTTCATAAATATAATAGCTCTCAGCACCATAAAACGCATAAACATTTTGAGACATATGCTTTGCCAGTATTCCGGGAATGAATCTCAGTCCTCCCTTTTCTGTGTACTCATACCAGTCAGGAAGCTCCTCATCGTTTGTTTCCTTCTTAGTTTCCTTGTTGTCCCTATATGCTTTGTATAGTTCCTTTTGCATTGAAATCAGCTGCTTCATCATAGCTGCTCTCAGTCCAAAATGCTCTCTAATTTCAAAATCAATAAAGGTTGCAGCAACTACAGAATCCACATTATATAAATACTCCTTTACAAAGCTCTGCGCCAGCGTTATATCACCAACAGGCTCTTTAGTTGGAACAACCTCCTTCAGGAATGCTCGCAATTCTTCCGGCAGCAATGGCTTGTAACATAAAGCTGCAGGTGCTTTTGCTCCACAGGAACCGTCCGATAATTTGGGGCACTTAAAGCCCTTGTCAGCTATGGTTCTGCAGGTAATAGGCTTAGTTCCACTCTCCAGATAATGATTGATTTTGTGCTGTGTTTCCTTTGGGTTATATGAAGGGTACACCTTTGACAGCTGATGTATCACCTTATCTCCACCCTCAAAGACCGCCAAATTTGTGATCATTGAATACCAGTCATGTTCTGACAAGGAAGCTGCATTATTTTTGCAATGCTGAATAAACTCGCACCTACGACCTACCAATATTAATCCCTTTCGGGTACCGGAGGCAGCATTGTTTACAGTGTTCGGTACTTCATCAGCAATAACTGGCAATACCTCTTCAAGCTCTGCTTGGGTATACCTTAATTCAGGATTGAATTTTATACACTCAACCATAAAAGGATCACCTTTACAGTGTTCGAAGCCCGGCAGCCTTAAAACTCTGCTTTCATTGATACAGGACTTGTCCCCATCAAACTGAGCAATAAGGCGTTTTTGTATCGTCCTGAATTTTGACACATCGCCACCTTTAATCAGCCAGTATGTATGAAGAGACTTTTTTGTCCTTACAATCATACTGGGCGGTAAAGGGAATGCTTCAATTTTTGCCAGTTGCTCCTCAATGCTCAGACTGTCACTTTCAACAAACTGAGCATTTATGCGGGTTATCTCGCTGTCCTCATGACCACCGTAATTTATAACAAAGAATATGCCTCTGTTTTGCTCATTGTGCTTTTTTAAATTTTCTACCGCTGCACCAATTTTACCAGCAGGGTACTCAAGCTTCAGACCCTTAAAAGCAGAGCCCTTTTTATCGGCAAACACTCTGACACAAACCGTCTCACCAACATCAAACAGAGGCTTTAAAAACTCCTCAACAGGAATGTTTAAGGCTTTAAGCATTGCGTTCTACCTCCTCACATCTTTCATTAAAGTAGCGGATAATCATTTTCCTCTTTTTTGCCTTTTCAAGCTCAATCGCCATGCCTTTAGAAATCTTGGAACCAAAGCACCAGAATTCCTGACATTTGCTCATTAGCACCAGCCCCATAAAAATTCCTAATTTGCGCTGCTGTTTGTCTTCATCATCTAGGAACTGAGGAAACAGCAGATGAGGGGCCAGTGGTATTGCATTTTTTGCAACTGCAAAGCGAGAATAGCCCCTTGCTCTGCTTATATTAAAATCAATATCACCTGCAAATGGAGAACAGATATACACCAATGGTTTGAATTTTGATTTCTTAGCTTCCTCTTCAATTGCCATAAGCGCTTCATATGGCGTTGGATCAAAATACCCCTCAGGATTGAATTTATTTATACTCATAGTTATTCCTCCAATTCTTTCATCTTCCCAAACGTTACGCCCACAGAAGCTTCTGCTATAATTGGTACATCAAATCCCTCAAAAGGAACAACTTCCATACAGCTTTTTATGAAATCAGCAGCTTCATTAACCTTGCCCTCCGGCACTTCAAACACAAGCTCATCATGTATCTGCAAAAGCGGTTTTAACCAATCCCGTTGCGGTAACCCGAACATAATTCGGACTATTGCAAGCTTCAGGATATCTGCAGCTGTTCCTTGAATAGGGGTATTGAGGGCACATCTTTGAGCAAAGCTTTTCTTTCCCCAGTCACTGGAGCTTATATTGGGCAGATATCTTCGTCTACCAAGAAAGGTCTCAGTGTATTTCCGAACCTCAGCCTTTTTCTTCACTTCCTCCTGCCAATCTGATAATCTTGGATACCCCGCTTTAAGGTTTGAAATGATCTGTTCACATTCCGATAGCGAAGTATCAAGTCCTGCCTTGAATTTCAGTGTTTTCTGAAGCCCTTTTGGAAACAAACCGAAAAAGGTACCGAAGTTGCAGTTTTTTGCAATTGTCCTGCGTTCCTTATAATACTCTGCATTTTTATCAATTGCCTGTTCAAATGGAATTCTGTATATAACACTGGTTGTTTGTGCATGAATATCTCCGCCGGTGCGATAGGTTTCAAGCATTTTTTCATCCCGACAGTAAAACCCACCTACACGAAGCTCAATTTGTGAAAAGTCCAGCGATAGCAGTACCTTTCCATCAGGAGCAATGATAAAGCTTCTTACACCGATAACATCACCATCCGGTCTTGGCATGTTCTGAAGGTTGGGTCTTCTGGAACTAAACCTCCCTGTTTCCGTTCCCAATGGGAAAAGGTCAGGGTGAATTCTGCCTGTTTCACTGTTAATAAATTCAAGGTACCCATCAATATAAGTGGATTTGATTTTGCCCCACTTACGATACTCCTGAACAAGCTCAAATAATTTTACAAGGTCAGGACGATGCTGCCTGCACCAATCCGAAAGCAAAATCATCGCTTCATCATCCGCTGCCTCTTGATATTTGGCTGTTGTTTTTAGTACCGGAAGCTGGAGATCCTTATATAAATAATTTTTAAATGCAGCTGTACTGGCATTAGCCCCGATATCCACATCACCGATGAAAAATGCAATCTCATCCTTCAACAGTGTTAAGCGTTCCTCGGCTTCCTTTTGCTTTGACAGCATAAGCTCCTTATCCACCAGAAGCCCATTATGTTTCATGATTCCAACATACATAGCAGTAGGTGATTCAAGCTCTTCAGTCAAAATACGATGTTTTGGCAGGAATCGGTCAAACCAGCTGTTTATGGTGTAAAATAATCTCAAGGTGTAATCCGAGTCAGCACACGCATACCGGATTGTTTCAGGATCCTGCGGATCAAGTTCATCAAAATGTCTACCCTTTGTTACATCCTCAAATTTAGGCATTTCCACATTATACAACTCAGGTACCAGTGTTTTTAATCCACTATCAGATAAGTTCCTAAATTCCGTACTGTTCTTTAATGTCAACTGGCTTGCTGCAATGGTGTCATAACAGGGAGGCTGTACAACTATCCCAATATGATAGAGGAACATGGTTTCAAAGCTTAAGTTATGAGCAATTTTTATAATGCCTTTGTTTTCAAAGATCTCTGTTTTCAAGTAGTTCATTATGCCTTTGATATCTACGGCATTACTGCCAATCCTGTGTCGGAGTGGCAAATACACTGCACTTCCTTCTGCAACTGAAAGACTGATTCCAGCTATTACTGCTTTATATGGATCCAGCGCAGCCTTATCACAATCTCTGAATTTATCAGTAGGAGCAGTTTCAAAGTCAAAGGCTATAATCTTGTGGTTACCGATATATTCCTTCAGCTCAGTAATATTTGTTACACATCTATAGTTCATAAGCTTATCCTTTCTGCCTTCTTAAGGGGAGCAGGCACATAGCCTGTCCCCACTGAAAGCAAAGCATTATTTAAGTGGCTCTATAACCTCTCCAGTTTCGCTGTCCACCATGGATGTTTCATCTGCACCCGGGTCAACATCAAAACCAATATTTTTACTGTAGGTTTTAACCTGTTCTGACAACTTGTTTATGAGTGCAAACTCCTCATTGCTCAGCTGCCTATCAACTGTAAATTGAGCCTGCGAATATGCAATTCCACCACTGTTCACTGCTTTCTTTAACGAAAACTTGGTAACCACAGAGTTGGACTTCTTACCCTTAGAAAGCAGACGCTTTATGTAGCGTGAGAATTCCTTCAGTGATCCAGTCGGTAAGGATAACAGCAATGGGAATATTTCTCCCTCTCGCAAAACATAAATCCTACGCCTGTTCTTACATGCCTTTGAGCCGTTTTCCCCTGAACCGAATTGATTATATGGGCACTTAGAACAAGAACCTCCAGGACTGCCTTCACCAGTAATGCCATCAAAGCTTCCACAGTCCGGCGGTTGATTGCCTCCTGTGTATTTGTTCTTATAGTAGGCATGAAGTGGGTGATGATACAGAATTACTGCACTGAATTCCTTAACTGAGTCTGGTTCATTGGGATCCTCTCCCGGAACTTCAAACACTGTGGAACCTGCACTCGGGATTTTTATTCTTTCAAAACCACCGTCAAGACCATCAAGCTCCTCTGCCATTGCTCCAGCCATATTGAACTCAGCAAGATTTGCATACCCTGTATTTGTTACTGCCATTTCGCTATTTTTACTCATTGTAAAATCCTCCGCTTTCATAAATTTTGATATATATTAAGGCAACCTTTGCTCTTATTTCCTTATTCAATGTTTCTTTGTTCTTCGCATCAGATAAGCTATTTTGCTGCTTTTCTGACCCCGACTGAGGTCTTTTCAAAGACTGTTACCAACCCATCAAGCCAATCGGGTAATAAATCATCATTTTCAGATGTCTGTTCTTTCACAAACGCCGACAGGGAATTGGCATTAACCGTTTCATAAACCAAATCACCGTAGCCATTCGTCTTAAGGCTCTTATAAAGCTCTGTTTTCTTTTCTGCTACTGCAGAAGCTCTTGTGGTTGTAGTTAAATAAAACATTGTGCCGCTTCTCGTGAAGCTCTGTGTCTCTGTTTCAGCCATAAGTTCTGATAAGGCATAGTCTACTTCATCGATTTTGGCATTGATGTCCTTAACCTCCTGTTCAGCAAACTTCTTAGCTTCCTTCAGTTCTTTCAGGGTATCTGCCAACTCAAACATCCTACTGCTCATTACTTTCACCTCCTCTCACCGCAAACGGATTGGATCCGCTTTTATAATCATCAACCAGAGTTCTGGCTAAATCCGCTTTGTTTCGGAGTGCCTTTAGTACCTTCTCATCCACAGTGCCCTTGGCTGTTAAATAAATATAGGTGCAGTTCTCCTTTTGCCCGACACGATGGATCCGGGCTTTTGTTTGTTCAAAGTTACTCATGGAGTAATCCAAAGAGTAGAAAACCATAGTATTTGCTGCAGTGAGTGTTATCCCAAGACCTGCAGTAGCAATTTGTCCCACAAAAACCTGAACCTTTGGGTTATTTTGAAACTGAGATACCTGTTCTTCTCTATCCTTTACACCGCCCATAATGAGGGAATATTGAAGTTTTTTCTTTTGTAGCATTTTTTCAATAGCTTTGATTTCTGCTACAAACCTTGCAATGACCACCAGCTTTTTGTCTTCGTTAATCGCTTCATCAATAATGTCCGAAAGTGCCTCCAGCTTTGCTGTGCTAACTCCAGTAACCACACTGTTGTCATCCCCAATGAATCCTCCGGTAAGCTGAGATAATCGAAGTAGTCGGGTAAGGACATTTGTAACGGTAACCTCACCTTTTGATAATTCCGCAAAGCTGTCTTTTACCAAGTCTTTATAAATATTTGCCGCAGCCGCCTCAAGCTCAACAAATCTGATGATGTCGGTTGTTTCAGGCAAATCAAGGCACTCTGCTTTTGTAGTCCTAAAGGCTATTGAGTGAAGCTTGTCCGTCAAATCCTGCTCCATTGACCTTTTCAGAATCGGTGTGTGGTTCCCATAGCCAACCATGTCGAAATATTTATTCCTGAATACATAGAAGCTCTGACCGAATATAGCTGGGTTTATAAATTTGTACTGGCTGAATACATCGATTGCTTTGTTTGTGATAACAGTTCCGGTTAGGAGCATCTTATACCGAGCCTTTGCACCAAGCTTATGTACCGCTTTTGACTGTTTTGCGTTATGAGTCTTTATTTTATGACCCTCATCAGCAACAATGATGTCAGCATTGAACCTGAGCAGTTCCTCTTCCAGCCGCCACGCACTTTCATAATTTACTATGATTACCTGAAGAGAACTTCCTGTCATATGTCTCAGGGTATCTGTCTTTTTGGAAGTGCTACCTTCAAGAATTATTGCTGTATAATCAAAATCAGCAAACTTCTGGAACTCCTCCAGCCATACTCCGACAATTGAAAGCGGTGCCACTATGACAACCCTTTTAATAAATCCTGCTAAATATAAAGCTCCAATGACTGCAATTGTTGTAATAGTTTTTCCGGTTCCCATTTCCATAAGAAGTGCTGCTCCTGCTGAGTTTGCTTTGCCAGTTATTAATCCAAAGAGCATGCATACAAAGTTGAAAGCATTGATTTGGTGTTTGTATGGAATAGCTTTGATTGGCATTCCAAACTGACAGCAATTATTGTGTAAGCAGGTTTGTTCTTCACGATGCTCTGTTTGCATCTTCTGCCACCAGCCTTTCAAGCATTATCAGACTTTCAACACTTTCCTGGGGAAACAATCTCAAAAGTGCAGCAAGCAGCTTACGTCCTGCCCCCCTCCTGCCTGATAGAG
>Ga0129298_10000595_pt1 | contig 14573 bp, 15 predicted proteins | sample I19B2metaG_FD_94707 | JGI IMG/M metagenome (GOLD analysis project Ga0129298, IMG submission 94707) | Lake sediment bacterial and archeal communities from Gulf of Boni, Indonesia to study Microbial Dark Matter (Phase II) - ​I19B2 metaG | ecosystem: Environmental > Aquatic > Freshwater > Lake >... | reverse complement strand
TAGTCATTAGTCATTAGTCATTAGTCATTAGTCTAAAAACTAACAACTGAGTCTAATAACTCGATTAGGTTTCTTCCTCCTTCTTTCCTTTCTTTATAACTTCAGGCTCTTTAATCTCTGGTACAACAACTTCGGCAGGTGCAACCTCCTCTACCGCAGGAGCTATGACATTAACTATGACCCCATCGGGGTCAGTGAGAACTTTTATCCCCTCTCCTAGTTTCAGATCTCCGACACGAATAGACTGGCCTATTTCAAGACCTGATATATCGACTTCAATGTGTCCGGGTATCCTGTCTGGAAGACATTCCACCTCTATCTCTCTGAGCAGGTGCTGCAATATCCCAGCGTCTCTCCTTACACCTATTGGTTCTCCAACCATTGTAATATGCACAGTGACCTTTACTTCTTCTGTTAGGGAGACCTCAAAAAAATCTGCATGGAGTAACTCTCCCTGTGCCGGATCAACCTGGTAATCTTTTATCAGTGCGAGTCTGCTTGAGCCATCTCCAAATTGAAGGTTCACCATAACCTGCTCACCTGCTGTTGCATTAATAAACCGCGAGAGATCCTTCTTAGAAAATTTTATAGGGAGAGAATCTCCTGCCCTATAAAGGACTGCTGGAATCATATTCTCTCTTCTCAGTGACCGAACTGCCCCTTTTCCAATCTCTTCTCTTTTTTCTACAGTAATAGTCATTCTCTCCATCCTTCCTCCTTTACCTCGTTAGAAAGAATTTCTAACGGGGTTTATACAAAAAGCGAACTTATTGAAGATTCCTCATAAATCCTCCTGATTGCCTCTCCAAGAAGTGGCGCTACATTCAAAACAGTGAGCTTCTTGCATTGCTCTTTTTTGCTGTCAAAGGGTATTGTGTTTGTGACAATGAGTTCCTCTATGACCGAGTTATTCACTCTCTCAATAGCAGAACCAGAAAGTACCGCATGCGTGCATGCTGCAACAACTCGCTTTGCACCTTTTTCTTTGAGGGCACCTGCAGCCTGTGTGGCTGTACCGCCAGTATCTATCATATCATCCAGTATCAGGGTATCCATATTTTCTACCTCGCCTATCACATTCATTACCTCTGAAACGTTCATCATCTCACGCCTCTTGTCAATGATTGCGATGGAACACTGGAGTCTTTTTGCAAAAGCTCTGGCCCTCTCAACACCACCAGCATCAGGAGACACGATTACGAGATCTTTAAGGTTATAATTGTTCCGTATATAATCGAGTAAGACAGGTGCCGCATAAAGATTGTCGACCGGGATATTAAAAAATCCCTGAATCTGGGCTGCATGAAGATCCACAGTAAGAACCCTGCTCGTACCTGCAGCCGTTATCAGGTCAGCGACAAGTTTTGCCGATATCGGTACCCTCGGTTGAACTTTTCTATCTTGCCTTGCGTATCCATAGTACGGAATAACTGCCGTTATTCTCCTTGCTGATGCCCTCTTCAGAGCATCTACGATGAGAAGGAGTTCCATGATATTATGATTTACTGGCGTGCATGTAGGCTGTAATACAAAAACATCAGTCCCCCTTACGTTTTCATTGATACGAACCATGATTTCACTATCACTGAATGTTGTCAACGTAACATCTCCAACAGGTATGTGGAGATATCCCGCAACATCTCGTGCAAGTTCTCTATGGGCATTTCCAGTAAAAAGTTTCATTCCTTCCGGCATTGTTTCCCCCCCAAAAAAAAAGGTTCAAAGTTTAAAGTTAAAAACTTTATATATTATTGTGTTTCACTTTTAATTCTTAACTCATAACTCTGGATTTTGCATTGCAAAATCCAGTCGTTGCGACTCGAAACCGAGTTGGCTGGGGCGGGAGGATTCGAACCTCCAGATGGGAGATCCAAAGTCTCCTGACTTGCCGTTTGTCTACGCCCCAACTCAAAAACAAAGTTTAAGGGCTAAGAGCAAAGAGCTTAGAGGTAAGAGTGATACCATATGCTCCATGCTATATGCTCTTCGCTGATTTTGTCACTGTTGTTACGACCCTGCACCAGTGAGAACCCATTTCTCTTGCTGCGGAAATGGCTTTCTCCTTCGACTCAAAAACACCAAATGCCGCAGGGCCACTACCACTCATCGCAGAAATTAATGCCCCCTTTTCTAACAATCTCTCCTTAATTTTGCCGACCGCAGGGTATTTTTTTAGGACAACCCTTTCGAGGTCGTTCTTAAGCATACTGCTGAGACAAGCAAAATCCTTCTTCTTAAGAGCCTGACAGAAAAGTTTAATATCAACGGGATTCTTTGTCAACTTTTTCATATTCTTGTAAGCCCACGCCGTAGAGACGGAAACAGGAGGTTTTACAAGAAGAAACGCTATAGGGGAGTGAATGGTAAGGGGTTTTACTTTTTCTCCTCTTCCTTCTACAAGAGCGGAGGGACCATTGAGAAAAAAAGGGATATCGGAACCTATTTCTAAGCCTATTGCGCATAACTCCCTTTTACTTAAACCGAGATCCCAAAGCACATTGAGCCCTAAAAGGGTATATGCAGCATCGCTACTGCCACCTCCGAGCCCCGCACTCACAGGGATGTTTTTATGCAGAATTATTTTTACTCCCTTCCTGCAGGAAGTATATCTTTGGATCAGAGATGCAGCTTTGTAGACGAGGTTATCCTCAAGAGGGATATCCGCGTCACTTATTACCTCTACTGTATCATCATGATGAAAGAGCAAATCATCATAAAGCCCTACGCACTGCATCAGGCTCCTAATATTATGATAACCATCGTCCCTCTTGTTGAGGACTGAGAGGAACCAGTTTATTTTTGCGGGAGCCCTCAAATGGAGTAATGGGTGATGATTGATGAGTGCAGAGTGAGGAGGTTTCATTTATTTTGAATTTCTTCAGTTCAAGTTTTGAATCTTTTTTTCGATTCTCTCTTTAAGACCTTCCTCTTTTTCATTTAACTCGATCGCCTTTTCCCAGAATGCCCTGGCTTTATCATTGAGGCCTTTCGAGTTATATACATCTCCGATATGTTCAAATATAACAGGGTCGTTCTTTACCATTTCGGCTGCCCTCAGGAGAGTCTTCAGTGCCTCATCATACTGCCCTAATTTGAAATAAACCCATCCAAGACTATCTATGATATAGCCATTGTCAGGTTTGAGATCAAGTGCACTATTGATAAGTGAACGTGCCTCTTCAAGGTTTACACCCTTTTCAGCATAACTGTATCCGAGATAGTTAAGTGCATCTGCATGTTGTGGATTAATCTCAATTACCTTTTTCAGATATTTCACCATCTCATCATATCTATTTGTTTTTTCAAATACGATGGCAAGATTAAAATTTAACTCGTCATTGTCTTTAAAACGACTGAGGGCGTCTTTCAGGATCGCCTCTGCCTTTTCATAGTTCTTTTTATGGATATGGGTTATTGCGAGGTACAGATAGACCTCGGGCTTATCTTTCTCGAAGCTCAGGATCTCCTCATAAACAGCGATCGCATCATCATCTCTCTTCAGTTTTGAATAGAGATATCCGAGATGAAGGAAGACAGCTAAATTTTTTGGTTCCTGCTGAATTATCTTTCTTAACTGTGAAATAGCCTCCTCGTCTCTCCCTATTTCCTCAAGGGATAGTGCAAGATAGTATCGGGTAGGAATATTTTCAGGTCTAGCCTCAAGCACGATCCTGAATTCTTCAATAGCCTTATCGTACTGTTGGTCCTCAAAATAAAGTACCCCGAGCCGTGCATGGATATCTATGTTTGCAGGCACCTGAGCACTCATCTCCTGAAACTGATTTATTGCCTTGTCCGTTGTCTTCTGCTTTATATAGATCTGTGCAAGTCTTTCCCTGGCCTGGATATTGTGAGGGTTTATGGTAATTGCCTTATTGTAATATTCCTCTGCCTTTTGAAGATTATCTTTCATCTCATTGATAAGTCCCAAATTGAGAAATGCTGCATCAAAGTTAGGTTTCTGATCTATTGCATTCTGAAAATATTCTGAGGCCTTTTCTAAATCACCTTTTTCCAGGTGTATTAAACCAATATAATAAATTGCCATTACGTTATCAGGATATTTTTTAATGAGTTTCTCAAGAATCTTGATAGCCTTATCATACTCCTGCCTGTTTGCATAGAGGGTACCCAGAAAAAGGGCGGCTTCCTGATTATCCGGCTGTATTTCAAGAACTTTTTCATATATCAGTATTGACTCCTTAAACTTACGCTGACTGTTATAAAGCTGACCTAAGAGCACAAGTGCCGGAATATAATCAGGTTCTGTCTTGATGATATCCTCAACAAGAGCTATGGTTTCTGTTACCTTTCCTGTCCTGAGAAGGACGTAGCCAATCTGAGTCTTAAGATAAGGAGATGAGGGGTCCAGGGTGAGGGCTTCGTTATAATGTTTCAGGGCATCTTCCCACCTTCCATCCCTCTCTGCAGTATAACCAAGGATATAGAAGTAATACGCATCCTCTGGGGGAAGGGGCCTTTCTTCACGGAGCATGGTCTTTCTCGTAGCGCATGAGATTACAAGGAGAAACAAGAGTAAAAGAATTATTATTCTCTGTAACATATTTAATTATCGCACAAAGATAAGATTGATAACAATATGATAAAATCCTCCATGGAGTTTCTCGATATCCTCTTTCCCGTAAACCTTGGCCCTCTTACCTATCGATGCCCTGGGGAACTCTCAGGAATTGCAGAACCTGGCATGATTGTGAGCGCACCCCTTAAGAATAGCATTACAAAAGGTATTGTTATGGGGAGGTCATTAAAAGTCCTATCAGGTGAAGTAAAAGATGTCATTAAGGTCTATGGTGATGTCCCGGTATTAAGCGGTAAGATGATTAAACTCCTCAAATGGATGTCAGAGTATTATCTATCAGAACAGGGCATCGTCTTAAAAAACATGCTCCCAAAAGAAGCGTTTATAAAAATAAAACAAAGGAAGACAAAAACGCAACAATTAACAGGACACCCTCTCCCTATGACCAGTGTGGATGATAGGACAGTATCCGGTCTTCTCGATTCCATAAAAAAGAACACATATGGAACATTCCTCCTCCATGCCCCATCCTCTGCATATGAATATTCATTTCTCATTAAAATACTTACAGAAACGAAGAATGCAATTCTTCTTGTCCCTGAGGTATCCCTCATCAATAACCTTTATCCACTTTTAAACGAGAGATTCGGAGAAAGGCTATGCCTTGTCCACAGTGCTCTGAGCAGGGGCAGAAGATCAGAGTCAATAGAGAGAATTCTGTCAGGCAGCTCTGATATTGTACTCGGTACAAGGTCTGCTGTCTTTGCTCCTCTGAAAGATGTCTCTTTTATTGCCGTGCTCCACGAACATAGCGGTTCTTATAAACAGGAGGAAGCCCTCCGATATCATGGGAGGGATGTTGCCATAATGAGGGGTTATCTTGAAAGGGCAACCGTCCTTCTTTCATCCATCTGTCCTTCTATAGAATCCATGTATAATTGCAGAAAAGGCAAATACACGTTATTAAAGTTAGAGGCGGATATGAAAAGGCCCAGGGTAAGGGTGGCAGATATGAGGCGTGAAAAACTTTTCAAGCCATATCTATCAAGGAAAGTTATTGATGCTGCTACGAGATTTATTAAAAATCATGAAAAAGTGATGTTTGTCATTAACAGGAGGGGATACTCGACACTCCTTCAATGTGCTGAATGTGATTACGTAGAGGAATGTCCTGGTTGCAGAGTCCCCCTGGTCTTCCATAAACAGGACTCGTTGGTGAAATGCCATTATTGCGGCTATGCAGGGAAGATTCCTGAGAATTGCAGCAGATGTAAAGGGCATAACATGGAGCTCCTCGGCGCAGGAACACAAAGGGCTCAAGAAGACATCGAGGAACTCCTCGGGATAAAGACCCTCAGGCTTGACAGTGACACGTCTCGAAAAAGGTCAGAGATTGAGGGATTGGTTGAGGCAACATACAGAGATGATGTCAGGATAATCATTGGCACGAAGCTCATGACAAGAAGGCTGGGCATCGATGGGGGATTCTCCATGGCAGCTATTCTGAATACAGACCTTTTTCTGAGTCTCCCTGATTTCAGATCTACTGAAAAGACATATCAGGAAATCTCTTCCATCATAGACAGGATTGCGCCTTCAGGTGAACTATTTATACAAACAAGGATGCCCCAGAACTACCTTTTCAAATGTATAAAAAATTATGACTACAATTTATTCTTCAGGGAGGAACTCAGCAGGCGTAAATCCCCTCGTTATCCTCCGTACACAAGGCTTTTGCTCATGAGATTCATAAGCAAAGAAGATCTGTCCAGGGAGCTATCGAATATTATGAAGAGAAGTTATAAAGATGTAGAAATCCTCGGCCCATCCATATCAAAAAATACTAAAGGCAAAAAAGAATTCAAGTTACTTCTAAAGTCCGCTGTTCGCGGAAGTCTCCATTCTGTAGCCAAAATCTTTATTGAGGCATTCAAAGGCTTAAAAGATGTCAAAATAAAAGTCGATGTAGACCCTCTGTCAATATAAGTGTAAGAAAAATACCTACAATCAAAGAAGAAAAATCCTACAAAAATATCAGACTAATACTGATAGCAGTTATTGTGAATCCTTTTTAAAATTACCTTAGATTTTTTAACAAGTCCCTTCTGTGAGGGCGTAAAAATCTAACAGTAAAAGGAGTATCCTATGAAAAAATTGTTTTTATGCATGGTTACCATTTCAATTTTCCTCTTTATTTTCTTTTATGTTGATGCAGGCACAGCAGCAACACCAGTTACTTTAGGACAATATACAGTAATTGGCTGGAATGATCTCGGTATGCACTGTATAGACCATGATTACTCAGTGTTTGCAATTTTGCCGCCATTCAATAACCTGCATGCACAGGTGATTGACAGGTACACTGGAACACTGGTCAGTTCTGGTGTAATTCTTACCTATCGGGCAGCAAGAGATACAGATGGTTCAATTAATACAACAAGCATAGGAAAGATAAATTTCTGGGATTTTGTATTACCTCTTTTTGGCATGCAACTTCTGCAAGACACTGGATTAACTGGGAACCCGGTGCAGAGCCTAACTCCCGCTCCTATGATCTTCAATCCAACGTATGGTTACTGGGAAGCCGATGGAATTCCAGTAGTACCTTATAACGACCATGGCTTGCCTAATTACTATCCCATGGTTAAAGTTGCAGTGAAAAGACAAGACGGAACAACTCTTGCAGTAACAAAAACTGTTTTGCCTGTGAGTGATGAGATGAGATGCAAACGCTGTCACAAGTCTAATACCGGGATCCTGCTGCACGACCCTCAACAGGCTGGGTAAATGATCCAAATCCTGATAAAGACTTTAAAAGAAATATTCTCAAACTTCATGATGAAAAGAATATTTCCAATTCATTATATGCTACAGCTCTTGGTGTAAATGGATACAGTTCAACAGGATTGTTAGATACGTCTGATTATGGCAACCCAATCCTCTGTGCAAACTGCCATGCTTCAAATGCACTGGGTAAGGCAGGAATAAATGGAATTAAACCCTTAACAGAGTCAGTACACTCCTGGCACGGACTAAATGTTATGGATGATAATACAGGTTTGCCACTTGACAACACCATGAACAGAAGTGCGTGCTATTATTGCCATCCAGGCTCTCAAACGCAGTGTCTGAGAGGAGTTATGGGAAAAGCAAAAAAGGCAAACGGAAATTCGTTGTTACAATGCCAGAGCTGTCACGGCTCCATGTTAAAAGTAGGAGCACCTGGGAGAACAGGATGGATAGATTTACCAAGTTGTCATTACTGTCACTATTTGTCAGATGCAACGGGAAGTTATGTAAGGGATACCTCTGTTTTTGACCCTTCTGGAAATTACAGGCAGGTGACAAGCATATTTACTACAGGCCCAAGTCTCTATAAAGTCAGTGCAGGAGGGCACGGTAATATGCAGTGTGAAGCATGCCATGGCTCGACACATGCAGAATACGCCACGTCAGAGGCGAATGACAATGTTCAGAGCATAATCTTTCAAGGCCATAAAGGGACGATTGCTGAGTGTTCTGTCTGCCATAGGAGCTTTAGTCTTCCTATAACTAAAGACGGAGGTCCACATGGTCTTCACACAATTGGACAGGCCTGGGTTAACAATCATCATGGTTTTGCAGCAGATAATCTTACCCAATGCGCTACTTGTCACGGAAACAATTACAGGGGAACTATTTTATCTAAAACATTTACTGGCAGAACTTTTACCACTAAGGGTTCAGGTTTAAAAAGATATGTAAAGGGAACCAAAGTAAGCTGCTATGACTGTCATAAAGATTAAGGTGGGGATTAGCAATAAATCTCAATATGGAATGAAGAAAGTCATTAATTCAAATATATTGATATACCAAACAAATTATTATAACTTCAAAATGAAATTTCAATGGAGAGGGCTGTGAAAGCGAAGTTCTCTCATTAAAGAAAGGAGGAAAGTAGAGTGAGCAAGGCACATTTGAAAGCGGAAATATTCACAGTAGCGCATGACCGCTATGAAAGAGGTGGTCGAGTTGAAGGGCGTGACCTTGATAATTGGCTTGAAGCAGAGAGACTTGTGAGGACTTTAAGGAAAATCGCAGGGGAAGATGGTACAAGATACATTCAAATCAATGTCCCGATGATGAGATATCCTGAAAAAATGAGAGTGAATTGGTGAGTCCAAATGAACTACCCCGCAGCAAGCTGCGAGGTATCGAATCTATCATTCCGGCTCGTTTGGAATCTTTCTGTAACTCTGTAGCCAAAGAAGGATTCCCGACAAGCGGGAATGACAAACATAACAAAAAAAATTATCGCACCCTGAAGCTTCGAGGAATTCTTTGTTTGAAATGTAGCTTATAGAATGGATATCCAAAAACCTGAGATCCTACCTGAGAGGAAAAAGTAAACCCCCTTATATCAACCTGGGTTTCTTTTTGCTCAAAATCTCTTTAGTATGTTCGATGTCATTCCTGATCTGTTTCTCGAGGCTTGGGGCATCGGGGAAGGATCGTTGATCTCTAATCCAATCTACGAAATAAATCCTTAAATGCTCTCCGAGAAGGGTATTTGCAAAATTGAATATATGGACTTCGTAACTTGTATCAGAATCATCGAATGTCGGTTTTTTTCCGATATTTGCAACCCCGTCGAAGAACATACCCCTGTTCCCTATCCGTACTGCATATACACCCTCCCTTGGAACGAGCTCATTAGGAGTGGTTATATTTGCTGTAGGCACATGCAAGATTTTTTCACCCCTCCCTGAACCTCTAATCACATTTCCTTCAATTGAGTATGCCCTTCCGAGGAAGGTTGATGCCTCAAAGACCTGTCCTGTTAAAAGAAGACTTCTGATTTTGCTGCTGCTGACAACTTCTCCGTTGACTTTTGCATTCCTGACTACCTTTACACTGAATCCATATTTCTTTCCCCTTCTCCTCAGAAGTTCTGTCGTGCCTTTCCGGTTTTTTCCAAAAGCATAATTTTGACCGACGATAATCTTTTTCACCCCTATCTTTTTTACAAGGATATCCTCAATGAAAATATCAGGGTGGAGATGAGAAAACTCTTGATTGAAAGTGATACAGAGCAAGACGTGTATGCCCATAGCTTCCACGAGCCGTGACCTCTCTTTGGGAGTTGTGAGCAATTTTATTTCACTGTCAGGAACGAGAACTTTCATCGGATGGGGGTCAAACGTTACGACCATTGATGTCCCATTAATCTCTTCAGACTCCTGTATTACGGTATTGATAATTTTCTGGTGGCCAAGATGCAGACCATCAAAATTGCCTATTGTCATAACTGTATTCGGATAGCTTTTACTGAATTCTTCCAGACCTCTAATTATCTCCATCTCCTGCCTCGTTTAAAAGTTTTTTGTAGATCATTTCTACCTGTGCCATTGTATTTTCAATAGTTCCATTATTATCTATTATAAAGTCAGCCCTTTTTACTTTTTCCTCTATCGGAAGCTGGGACTTAAACCTGAGGACTGCCTCTTCTTTTGGAACTCCATTCTTTTCGAGTCGGTTGAGTGCGATCTCTTTTTTTGTATGCACAACAATCGTCCTGTTAAACCTGTCTTCGTATCCCCTCTCATAAATGAGAGGTGCTGCAATGACTAAGATCTTATTCTTCACATTCATCTTGTCCGAGAAATCTTTTATCCTTTCGAATACCAGGGGATGAAGAATATCCTCAAGAGAGCGCCTTAGAGAATCACTTTTAAAAATGATATCTGCAACCTTTTTTTTGTTCAGACTACCATTTTTATTGAATACATGATCACCCATGAGCTCTTTTATCTTTTCGAGGACCTCTTTTTCCTTGAGAAAAGATTCAACAATTCTGTCTGCGTCAAGGGTATCAAGACCTAACTTTCCGAACATGGAAAGAACGGTACTTTTCCCCATTCCGTAATTACCTGTCAATGCAACAAGGAGCATAGGGAATATATTATACATCAACTCTATTCAAAGGAGATCGGTGTTTTGTGGTGATGGAATTTGGTTAACGGATATTTTTCATGTTACTGCAATTCGTACTTTCTCGCCGACCTGTATGTCAAATGATTTTGAGGCACTACCCTTGTATATAAAAAGCTCAAGATAGCCGAAACTGTTTATTAAAGAATAAAGCTCCGTATCTTCAGCCTCTGAGTAGTGATTCTTCAAAGGAGCTTCTTTACCCTTAATGAGAACTTTGAGTTTTTTTAGAGGAGTGCTCTTCTGAAGTTCATCTGTCTGTTGAGCCTTTATATTGGTTATCGCATTTCCAAAGCGGTCTATAGAGATGACCTCACCTTTAAGGGAATGTTTTCCCGTTATAATCGGAACTGGTACTGATATGAATACATAATCAGTTATAGGTACACCGAATTTTGATGCGTCTATGCCCCTCGAGAGCCATGCAGCTACAGGTGCAAATATGTCCCTGCCGTGGAAGGTAGAACTTCTCCGGGGCATAAAGTAATGCTCTGAGGTAATGTGCATAAGCATTAAGGTCTCATGTTTTAATTTGTAAATCTGGGAAAATACACCGTTATCAGGCCCTATGAAGTAATAACGGTCTGTTATTACAAGGATAGGCCTACGAGGAGAACCCACACCTGGGTCAACAACAACGACATGTATCGTCTTATGAGGGAAAGATTCAAAGCTCATCTCGATTGCGAGGGCTGCCTCAAGAATGTTCTGAGGACTTATATCATGTGTGATATCAACGATAGTAACGGAAGGATTGATATTCAGTATCACACCCTTCATAATGCCTACGAAGGGATCCCTGTAGCCAAAATCAGTTGTTAAGGTTATGATGGGATTGTGCTGCATTTAAACCCCCGATGATTTCCTTAATATCCTTTATGTTTTTCCTCCTTAAATATTCTCCGATCCCTTCAACGATGGTAACCGTTGCCTTAGGGTTCACGAAATTGGCAGTTCCAATTGCCACAGCAGTTGCACCAGCAAGCATAAACTCTATCGCGTCATGAGCATTCATAATACCACCTATACCAATTATTGGAATCTTTACGGTGTTGTAACTCTCCCAGACCATTCTTACAGCGACCGGTTTGATTGCCGGTCCTGATAAACCTCCAGTGATATTGGCAAGTCTGGGCTTCCTTGTTTCAATATCAATAGCCATTCCCGGGATTGTATTAATGAGCGAAACAGCATCACTGCCAGAATCCTCAGCTATTTTTGAAAACTCCGGAATATTCGATACATTCGGGGATAATTTGGTAATCAGAACTGCCTTTTTAACAGTTTGCCTTGCCTTTGATATAAGTCGTGCGAGCGTTTTCTTATCGGTGCCGAAACTGATTCCACCCTTTTTTACATTCGGACAGGAGACATTGAGTTCTATTCCGTCTACACCTGAATCATCGAGGGCTTTTGAGAGATGCACATATCCCTGGATCGTATTGGCAAGGATATTGACAATCACCGGCGCATCAAATTGTTTTAGATAAGGCAGCTTCTCCTTTAAAAATCTCTTGAGCCCGACATTTTGAAGACCGATCGAATTCAACATGCCACAGGGTGTTTCACAGACTCTCGGCGGAGGATTACCCTCCATTGGCTTTAACGATATCCCCTTGACAATGATGGCACCGAGCCTATTCAGGTCAACAAACTCTGAGTATTCCTCTCCATATCCAAAAGTCCCGGAGGCTGTCATGACAGGATTTTTGAGGTTAAGATGAGCAATTGATACAGATACATTCATGTCAATCGTTTGAAAATAGGTCAGGCATCCTGCCTGATCTTTTCATTTAATCGAGGCAAGATGCCTCGGCTATTTTCTATCCCTACCACACAATCTCCCCTATTGGAAAGACAGGACCTTCCTTACAGACCATTTTATAAATTATTTCGGAGTTAATAATTCCCCCACGCCCCCCTTTAGTAAAGGTGGGTAAGGGGGGATTTGCTTTTATACCTTTAACTTTAACTGCACATCCAAGGCATGCTCCAACTCCACATGCCATATTCTCTTCAGCAGAGATATAACCTTTGATACCCTTTTCAAGAGCAATTGTGGATACGGCCTCGAGCATTGATTTACGACCACAAGCATACAGTGAATAACGGGTTACAAGTGAAGAGTGACGAGTGAGAAAATCAGTGAGAAGATCAACAACGGTCCCCTGCTTCCCCACGGAGCCATCATCAGTGCTTATATTCAGTTTATCCGATAATTTTTTCAATTCATTCAACATGAGTAGCCCTGCTTTGTCCCTTGCACCATAAAATACATATACCCTATTCGAATAGGCTTCAATGAGAGGGAAAATGGATGCGATACCTATACCACCTGCAATAAGTAAAGGTGTGCTATCACTTTCTGGTTCAGGGTATCCTTTCCCGAGAGGGCCAAGGGCATTTATGACTTTCCCACTTTTGAAGTCCTTCATCATCATGGTACCCCTGCCTTTTACCTCGTATAAGAACTGAATCCCCTCAGGTGTTTTCCTGAAAAAACTAAAGGGTCTTTTGAGAAGGGGATCATGAGATTCGCTCACTGCTAACATATAGAACTGCCCTGGCTCAGGGTCAGGTACCGGTTCTAAAGGTTTGATAGTGAGGAGAACGTTTTTGTTGTTCAGGGGAAGGTTATTGATTATTTCCGCTGTGAAGTATCTACTCAAAATTGATCTCTAATATTTCATACTCCATGGTTCTCGCAGGCGCTTTGATTACAACGGTATCGCCAACCTCTTTGCCAAGCAATGACTTACCGACAGGTGAGTTTATGGATATCCTTCCATTTTTCACATCTGCTTCATCAGCACCTACCAGTGTGAAGACGTATTGCTCGTCTGCTCCCGTGTCCAAAACTCTCACTTTCGCACCAAAGGCGGCCTTTGATTGAGTTATTTTCGATGGGTCGATAACTTCAGCAAGAGCCAACTTTGCCTGAAGTTCACGGATCCGTCCTTCTAGAAAAGACTGCCTCTCTTTGGCAGCATGGTACTCTGCATTTTCCGAAAGGTCACCATGTGCCCTTGCCTCGGCAATATCTTTTATATTTTTCGGCCTGGCGACCTTCAGAAGCTTCTCGAGTTCTTCCTGCAGCTTCTGATATCCATCAGGCGTCATAGGCACTCTCTTCATAAAATGAGCTACCTCCTTGAATCTGAAATAATTTAACACTTTCTCATCATTTTTTTCAAAGCATACCACTAGTATGTCATGCTGAATCCGCCAGAGCGGATGAAGCATCTCTTATTTTTTACTTTTGGTCTTATTAGTAATTGTACATTTTTAACCCACTCTTTTTGACTTTTTTAAAACTTTATGTGATGATGTATGAGACATAAAGTTCTCTATACCCTCAATTAATAAAGCAAAAAAGGAGGAATTACCAATGAAAAGATTCGCAGTGCTAACAGTCTTGATAATGATATTTTTCATCTGCCACCAACCGGTCCTTGCTCAATCTACTGACGAGATCAACGCATTAAAGAAGGAAATAGATGTCCTCAAAGAAGGCCAGAAGGCAATACAAAAGGACATCCAGGAAATTAAAAACCAGCTGAGTGCAAGACAGGCACCACCTGAATTCAAGGAAGCAGTCATTGATCTGGATGATGATCCTTTCAAAGGTGATAAGAACGCAAAGCTAACACTTGTGGAATTTTCCGATTATCAGTGACCATTTTGTGCCAGACACGTCCGTGAGACGTTACCAGAGATACAGAAAGAATATATCGCGACAGGCAAAGTCAAATATGTATTTCTCGACTTTCCCTTGCCGTTCCACAAACAGGCATCAAAAGCAGCGGAAGCAGCACATTGCGCCGGCGAACAGGGAAGATACTGGGAAATGCATGATCAAATCTTTGCAAATCAAAAGGCCATGGATCTTAAAGATCTTTCTGAATATGCAAAGAATATCGGTTTAGACGTAACGAAATTTCAGCAGTGTGTTGACAACGGAAAATACGCCGAAGCAATCAAAAAAGGCATCGCCGAAGGCCAGAAAGCCGGGGTAACCGGTGCACCCTCATTTTTCATAGGATACACAGAACCCGACAAACCG
>Ga0129298_10000589_pt1 | contig 14651 bp, 13 predicted proteins | sample I19B2metaG_FD_94707 | JGI IMG/M metagenome (GOLD analysis project Ga0129298, IMG submission 94707) | Lake sediment bacterial and archeal communities from Gulf of Boni, Indonesia to study Microbial Dark Matter (Phase II) - ​I19B2 metaG | ecosystem: Environmental > Aquatic > Freshwater > Lake >... | reverse complement strand
TTAAAGAAACAAAAAAGTAAAAACATCACGCACTTTTTATAACAATACAAAGTCCTGTAGAACCTTTCATATCAAGGCTTTACAGGATTAATATTTTGAGCAAGTGTCAAATACGGGATTATACCACCATAGCCATTTTAATGTCAATATTGCCCGCCCTGTTGTTTTCTGCTACAATGTGCGTAGGCTTTATTCCATACAAGTCTGACCTCTTGTCAGTCAAAAAAACTATAAATTTGTATGGCACGGTCAATACTTCGGTCGGTGGTTCAAATGATTATAATAGGCTGCAGCAACATATCGCTGTCCTTCGGAATAAATAAAATACTGGATAACATAACCTTCAATATTCAGCAGGGTGACAAGGTCGGTCTTGTAGGTGTTAACGGTGCGGGAAAATCTACGCTCTTCAAAGTGATCTCGGGAATCCTGCTGCCTGATACAGGTGGCGTCTATATTGCCCGGAACCAGAAATTGGGCTATCTGGAACAGAACTCGGGATTAAACTCATCAAACAACATATGGGACGAACTGCTCACTACCTGTTCCCACCTCATGGAAATGGAAAGCCGGATTAAGGCACTTGAGGAAAAAATCAGCATGGAAAAGGATCATGCGGTTCTTTCTTTGTATATGGAGGAATATTCGGAGCTGGCGGATAAATTTGAAGAAAGCGGCGGGTATGAGTACAACAGCAAAATAAAAGGTGTCTTAAGAGGGCTTGGTTTCAGCGACAGCCAGTTTCAAAATCCGATATATACCTTAAGCGGCGGCCAGAAAACCCGTCTCTCACTTGCAAAACTTTTACTTGAAGAGCCTGACATCCTGCTCCTGGATGAGCCCACAAACCACCTTGATATTGAAGCAATAGAATGGCTCGAAGACTTCTTAAGGGGTTATGCAAAATGCATAATTGTGATATCCCATGACAGGTATTTTCTTGATGTTGTAACAAACAGGACAATAGAGCTGGAGAACTGTGAATGTAAAATCTACAACGGCAATTACAGCAGCTTTGTAAAACTAAAAAGCATCGACAGGGAAATCCAGCAAAAGCATTTTGAGATGCAGCAAAAGGAAATAGCCAGGATGGAAGCCTTCATAGAGCAGCAGAAAAGATGGAACAGGGAGAAAAACATAGTTGCGGCAGAAAGCAGGCAGAAGGCAATAGACAGAATGGAGAAAATCGAGCAGCCCAAAAACCTGCCGGATAAAATAAGGATAAAATTCAGAAGCAGTATCATCAGCGGAAATGACGTGCTTTTCGTTGAAAATCTGTCAAAGGAATACCCTGGTAAGCCTCTTTTCAACAATATAAATTTTCAGCTCAAAAAAAATGAAAAGGTTTTTCTCCTGGGTCCAAACGGCTGCGGTAAATCTACCCTGCTAAAAATTCTTGCCGGCAAACTGGATAAATCCTCAGGGGAATTTGAGTACGGTCATAAGATCAAGCTGGGCTATTATGACCAGGAGCAGGAAGATCTCGATGAAAACAACACCATACTGGAAGAAGTGTGGAACTCAAATGAAAAGCTTACACATACGGAAATACGCAATGCACTTGCCTCATTTCTTTTCAAAGGCGAAGAAGTCTTTAAGAACATTTCCATATTAAGCGGAGGAGAAAAAAGCCGGGTCTCACTTGTCAAGTTGATGCTGTCAGGCTCCAATTTTCTTCTTCTTGATGAGCCTACAAACCACCTGGATATAAATTCACGTGAAATTCTTGAGGAATCCCTCCAGAACTTTGACGGGACCATCCTGGCCGTATCCCATGACAGGTACTTCATAAACAAGCTGGCAACAAGAATAATGGAAATGCAGGATACTTCACTGCTGGATTGTAACGGAGGCTATTCCTATTACCTGGAATACAGGAACAAAACCAAAAAATCTGCTCAGGCAGAAACATCAGAAGCTCAATTCTCCTCTTCAAAGCTGGAAAGAATGCAAAGCAAGGAGGAAAAAACCAGGCAAAAAAAACTCGAGAGGCAGATAGCAGAGGCCGAACAGGAAATAGAGGCTGTAGAAAAGCGTCTGTCGGACATAGACTCAGAGATGTGCCTTGAGGAAGTATTCAGTGACCATATCAGGGTTGGCCAGCTGCAGGAAGAGCAGCGCGATTTGTCCGGAAGGCTTGAAGAACTGTACAGCTTATGGGGGCAGCTCACCTCTTAGGAATTTGTCAATTAAAAAATATTAGGAAAAAATTTTGCGAGGCTTTAAGCCTCGCATTTTTTTGTTTCTTTAGCCTCATCTGTAGGAATATACCGAGGTATAGCCGTGAAAGTGATGGAAATGCCTGTCATTTATTGTTGTCACTCCACTGTAACGGTGTATATGCCCACCGGGAACCCTGATTTCCGGTATTGAATCAAATACTTATCAACTGCATATATTACATTTTATGTTTACTTCACAGGAGTGTTACAATTAATATGCATGCAGTAGGGAGTTAACCTCACTTGCGTTGAAAATAGCCGGTGATTCCATCCTTTATTGCAGCAGAAAGTTTATTCTGATATTCTTCTGTTACCAGTTTTTTCTCCTCTTCGGCATTTGAAAGGAAACCACATTCTACAATAGCCGTAGTGGTTTTACTGTCTTTAAGTATAATTATGGGTTCTTTCTTTTCAAGCGCTTCTCTCTTATTATTCGGGTCTACAGAATCCCTTACTGATTTCTGTATACTCATGGCCAGCCTTTGGCTCTCAGGCGAATTTGGAGGGAAAAACACCTGGGTCCCGTAGTACTTGGCCTGCTGGAACTTGTTCAAGTGAATGCTGACTACAATGTCAGCTCCTGCTTCGTCCATGATTTTCTTTCTTCTTAGCAAGTCCTCCCTTCTCTTTTGTACAATATTCCGGGTGTCTGTGTTGTATACCAGCCTGTCGTCTTCCCTGGTCATTATAACCTTGTAGTTTTCAGCCTTCAGTAATTCTTTTACTTTAATGGCAATTAACAGGTTTACATCCTTCTCCCTTGTTCCGCTGTAGTCGCTTACAGCGCCGGGATCTTCGCCCCCGTGTCCTGCATCGAGTATTACAGTCTTTAATGGAACCTGGCCGTTACTAACCGGCTCTGCACCTCCATCCGCCATACCGATGCAGTAAATTGCAACCATGGCCAGAAAAATCAATGATATCAATATTGCATTATTCTTCTTAACAACAATAATCAAATCGGATCACCTCTTTTGATTAAGCCTCATATATAAAAATATTCGCACGCAGGTCGTCCATATGCTTAAACCGCATATTTGGGATTCACATGTCGGGCGAACAATTAAAAACCTCCCGGTTGGTTCCAGGAGGTTGTAAAATCTATAAATGCTAATATATCATTAATCAAATGACGGTGTTTGGATACCTTCCATATTGCCGCCCAGGTGGATGATTGTCGATTGTATTTCATAAAAGGTTTCTCTATCCATAGTTTTAATATTCTTTTCGACATATCCCCTTAAAAAAGGAACCGCCCTTCCATCCCCATAGTCGCCAAGGAAAGCGGCTCCCAACACTTTATCCTCCATTTTCGGAAACGCATTTTTGATACATCTGTAAATATCGTCAGATTTATATTCATTGCCTATGCTTACCAGGGAGGATAAAAGATATTCATGCACTGTCATAATATTTTCCGCTTCCTGTATAACCTCAATTATTGCCTCAATGGAAGGCTGGCCGATTTCTACAAGAGCACTTGAAGCCGCGTCCAGGATCAACTCATTCTCCCCGCTGCATTTGAACATCATATCAAGAAGTGGGGATACCGCATTTCGCAGCCTCCACATACCAATAACCTCGAGTGCCATAAGAGGTATATAAAAATCAGTTTCACTGTCAACCCTGATCATGTCGGTGGCTAATGCGACAAGCCTTTCAAAAGCCTCTTCACCATGCAGCTTGAGTCTTTCCAGAAGCAGGTCCGGTAATTTATCATCACAATATCTGGCCCCTGCCTCAAAAAGTTCCATCAATTCATCAAGGCTGGCTGCAGAATCAAAGTAATCCCTGGGTGACATCCCGCCAAGTTCATTTAATGGCGTGTCCGTCCAGCTTCCCTCCCACTCCCTTAATAGCCCGTCCATGTACTCCTGGCTTACTTTAAGAGGGTCTTTAACCTTACCCTCAGTGAACAGTTTATCGTAACAATTTTCAATGTACTTATTATAGTTGTCGAATACAACCGCACCTTTATCCAAAACGCCTTTCCTCCATATAAACTTCAAAATGCTTTTCAGGCACATTTCTTGAATGAATACAACAATTATTTCTTGGGATTGCTTCTGGCACCGGTATTGTCTGCTTTTCTAAAAAGCTTCCTGTAATATGCACCAAGTTCAATACCGTAAAAGCCTGCCATATATCCGAACATTGCTATAACAGGTATTGTAAGCGAAGCAATTGCATATGCAGCAATCGCCCCGCCCCCAAGGTCTCCGACAAGTCTGATAAACACATAAACCGGTCCCAGCAGTGTATTCAGGGCAAGATGCTTTATCCTGGCTGCCAGAGGATTGTCAAGATTTATCAATGGGTAAATCAGCTGCAGCAGTATAAATGGTGAAAAACCCAATACTCCCAATATAAAGCCTTTAAAAGGATAAGGGCTCAAATTGTACTGGGGCCTTTTCTCCTTAACCGCTATGCTCTTCATGTCTGAATACAGTACCAGCATCATGAGAAAAAATATCGCCCCCGAATAAACAGGAAGCCAGCTTATAAAGTTTTCCCTTGCTATGCCAATGAGCATTGAAAGAAAAACCGCAAATATGATCATAAATGTGCAATAGTTGGTTAAAACCTTCAATGAACCTTTAATATATTTATTCATACTTCACCTCGCAGGTCACAAAGTTTGGATATCACATATCCTGCAGTTAAAAAAACATACAACCAGGCAGTTACAGCATCGCACCCGGATTAATGGCTCCTCCGGTCGGCAACATAAATACTGCCCTTGATTGATTTGGCTTTTTTCTTCAGTTCGGCAGCAATCTCAGCAACCTGTATATGGCTGGAGATAGTCCTGTTCATATTTGATGCTATTGCAAGCGAAATACTCATTATCGGGTATTCCATAACCTGATTCTGCCTGTTGGCAGTGACTATATAGCCCTTTTTCCTGTCCTTGTCCGGATACAGCTCGAGAATCTTACGGTCGAAATCGCTTATAATCCCCTTGCATATTTCTTCAGCATTTTCAGGAACCGTTATTATTACAAAATCATCTCCGCCTATATGCCCTATAAAATCTCCTGAAGTACCGAACAAGTGCACATTATCCACTATAATGTCGGCAGTAAGCTTGATTGCCCTGTCACCACTGGCAAAACCATATACATCATTGTAGGCCTTAAAGTTGTCAAGATCCCCGTATATTACCGAAAAATTCTCATTTAATGCGATTCTGTGGTTTATTTCCGCCTGGACTTCCAAATTCCCCTGAAGCCCGGTTAACGGATTGGCCCAGCGGTTCCTGTCGATACGCTTTAATGTATTGTTGACCCTGCTTACCAACTCTTTGGGATTAAACGGCTTTATTATATAGTCATCAGCCCCAAGCTCCAATCCTGTGAGCTTGTCATATTCATTGTCCTGTGAAGTTATCATAAGAATAGGCATAAGATTATTGCTCTCATCATCTCTTAATACCTTGCATACTTCAAATCCGTCGAGACCGGGCATTACCACATCAAGCAAAACAAGGTCGGGCTTTTCTTCCCTTACAGCCTTAATGCCGTCTTCTCCATTGGAAGCAGAAACCACTGCATAATTTGCAGCTTGCAAAATATCGGATATTAACCTGACCATTAATTCCGAATCGTCAATTATAAGAATTTTCTTTTTAAACATTTCATTTCTCCAATAACCAGCCCGACAGGCTGATATAAAACAATTGAATTCATTATTCGAAACCGCTTAAATTCAGGGTATACTTATATCTTTATATGGAAAATACCCGATTAAAGTAAATTATATATTAAAAAACCAGTTTTGAAAAGTTAAAACAGCTATTTTTCTTGATATACTGATTTTATGTGAATTAAATCATAAGGAAGACAAATAATAATTCTTGGACTGGAGGGAAATAGTAGAGGTATAAACAATGCCAAATTGGAAAAGCTGAAAGCTTCTTGCAAACTTTCAGCTTTTCTAATAAATTATGCTTTATTTTTTATTGCCTTTTTTTTGCTTAGTTTAACCAGGTCGTTCAATTTCAGAATTACCAGGTTGGAATTCCTGGAAAGGTTTTTATATGCTTTTTTTGCCTCTTTAATATTCCCTGCCTTATAAGCGACTGCTGCGTCATAAGCGTACTCGTGAACCCGGCGATGAGGTGCATCCAATGACATATATTCTTTTGACCCCTTGAAAGGATTTTCTACTCCTGTGTACCATTTCCCCAGTCTGCAGTCAGAATGTGACGTTATTTCCTCCAGATTCACTGTCTCTTCTCCTTTTAACATACTGGAGATTCTAAGCTTCCATAGAAGATGGTCAATTTTTGTCTTTTCAAGGATTTCCTCATCAGTAAGCACTGACTGTGAATTATCTTTAAATACATCAACTATCTTATTCAAATCAAGAGCCAATGTACTGGTATCTTGAATGTTTTCATTTACATTTGTAATAGATGCTGTGATCTCTTCAGTTGAAGCTGTGACCTGATGAGCATTCTTTGCTGTAGACTCGATTACCGAAGTTACATTATTAATTAAGCTGATGATTTTATCAGAACTTGTCACTTCATCCTCAATGATATTTACAGTATTTACAGCATCCTTTGATGTACTGCCCGCTGCCGTCAATATCTCTTCAAGAGACCCCTCTGCACGGTTGACAACTTCCACCCCCGATTCAACCTCTTTTCTGCTTGCAAGAGTTGCTGCTACCGCTGCATTTGTACTTTCAAGTATTTTGCCAACGAGTAATGAAACCTCCTTTGCGCCTGCTGTTGATTGCTCTGCAAGTTTTCTGACTTCCTCGGCAACAACTGCAAAACCTTTTCCAGCATCGCCCGCCCTTGCAGCTTCTATTGCCGCATTAAGGGCAAGCAGATTTGTCTGGTCTGCCAACGCATTAATAGTTTCACTTATCATACCAATTTTTTGCGAGTACTCATTCAATATTTTGATTTGTTCTTCAGTCTCCTGTGTTTTCGTACTTATATTGGAAATGCGTTCTTTAGTCTCAAGAAGGGTTGATTTCCCCTCTGTTGCAGCTTTCAAAGCTATCTGGGAGCTTACCTCCGTTGATATGGCTAAGCTTCTTGCCTTCTGTATCAATGATGACAGTTCCATCAGAACTTCCGTCGCTTCCAATATGGATTTACTGCCCTCATCAGATTTTGAAGATACAACCTGCATGTTTGTCGCTATCTCTGAAACTGAAGTTGCAACCTGTTCACTGGTTGCAGCAAGTTCCTGGGAGGAAGCCGACATATTGCTGCACGCATCCCTCATCCTGTTTATGATTTCGGATTGCTTGGCAATCATGATATTGAATGAGGAATTCAGTGTCCCTATTTCATCTGTTGAATCCACCTTGCAGTGTACGGACAGATTTCCTCTGCCTGCCTGGAACATCAATTCCTGCAAGTTGTTTATAATACCGGTAATTTTCCTGGAAAGTGCAGAGCCAAAAAGACTGGCAATGATTAAAAGTGCAAGTGATGGAAACAGTATTTTGAGTATAATTTCCCTTTTGATAACATCAATATTCCGAATGGAAATGCTGCAGGAAATTACACTGACTGCATTTCCCTTGACTCCGATAATAGGGGCATACCCGGACAGATACTTTGTGTCAAATACAGTATTGTACAAAATGGCTGTTTTATTGCTGCCCATCACAGTATTCAGCACTTCTTCGCTTGCCAGCTTTGCCTCCAATCCTCTTTTCCCGTCAGGTGTATTCAGAGTCGTAGCGACTGGTTTATTCTCAAAGAATATGGAAAATTCAGCGTTTAACATATTTTTTGCCAAATCAACTATATCATTCTGGCTCACCGTATATCCGGTTGAAATAACTCCAACCAATGTTCCCGAGGCATTATAAATCGGTGCGCCTGCCCTTACGGAAAGTTTTACCACCTTCCCCTCCTCAATTCCTACAAAGGGCTTTCCATTCATTGCCTGTGATACGTTCATCTGGCTTGCTATGCTGTCATCAGGCTTGGGAATGTTATTAGGTTCATGAGTTCTGATTATTGCCAGCCCTTTTGGATCTGTAATTACCATATAGTCCAGTTTCCCATTTTTCATAAGAGGCGCTGTTATTTTCAGTAAGGTCGAAAAGTCTTTTTTCTCTGTATATTCAGCGACCAGGGGATTTGTCGATAAATTCACTGCATGTGCCATAGCCTGGCTTTTGTAGTTTTCCAATAAAATATCTACACCCTTTAGGTTGTGGGATATTTTGTTCTCAACATCTTTTTGCAGATATGAAACATTCAAATAAATCGAAAAACCGGAAATGAGAACAATTACCAATAATAATATACCTATTACCGATAATTCCAACTTTACTTTGATGCTATTCAGAAACAACATTTGAGCATCCCCCTGACAACTGATTTTATATATTAACAATCATTTCGGTAATACAATTTTCTTTCTATAATGGATATTTATTCGATATTTTATTGTCCAATACCTCTTTTTTCTAATTATTTCGTTAAAATATATACATATTTAATTTTAAAACTGTATAGTTATCATCTACCAGTAGGACTTTCGCATTCATCAGCCACAACCAGACCTTCCCAAATAAATAAAACAACAGCCGTTCTTCCAAAGGTTTTCCAAAAAAATCGCAAAGTGAAAGCTGCGGCAATATCTGTTATTTCAAACTCAGTATTAATCATTTTAAAGGTAATTGCAGGAATTTTGAGCGGTTCAGTCAGTATTATTTCCGAAGCCTTGATTTCTTGATTTCGAATTGCTACTTAAAAGCGTATTGACAAATATATTCTTGCATGCAATAATATTCAAAATTAATCGATACACTACAAAAGTGTATCGATACATTCGAGGAGGATGATCCGTATGAATGACAGGTATGAATTAAATAAAAACTTAGCCCAGATGCTTAAAGGCGGGGTAATCATGGATGTTACCACTGCCAGGGAGGCTGAAATTGCACAGGCTGCCGGTGCTGTTGCTGTTATGGCCCTGGAAAGAGTACCTGCTGATATCAGAAAACAGGGTGGTGTTGCCAGAATGTCCGACCCTAAGATAATAAAAGAAATCAAAGGTTCTGTTACAATTCCCGTTATGGCTAAGGCAAGAATCGGGCATATTGTAGAAGCTCAGATACTTGAAGCTCTTGGTATAGATTATATTGACGAAAGTGAAGTACTGACTCCTGCCGATGAGATGTATCATATTGACAAGCACCGGTTCAACATTCCCTTTGTATGCGGTGCTAAAAATTTGGGAGAAGCCTTAAGGAGAATTGGTGAAGGTGCTGCGATGATAAGGACAAAGGGCGAAGCCGGCACAGGCAATGTTGTGGAAGCTGTAAGGCATATGAGGACTATCATGTCTGAAATAAGGAAGCTTAAAAACCTTCCTAATGAAGAGCTTATGACAGCAGCTAAAGAGATGGCTGCACCTTATGATCTGGTAGTAAAGGTAGCTGAAGACGGGAAATTGCCTGTCGTAAACTTTGCAGCAGGCGGGATAGCCACCCCTGCAGATGCCGCTTTGATGATGCAATTGGGAAGCGAGGGAGTATTTGTCGGTTCAGGTATTTTCAAATCGTCAAACCCTGAAAAAATGGCGAAAGCAATAGTCAAGGCAACCACATTCTATAATAAACCGGATATAATTGCAGAAGTTTCGGAAGATCTGGGTGAGGCTATGCACGGTATGGAAATTTCTCAAATAGCACCGGAAGGCATTCTTTCTACCCGGGGGTGGTAAAAGTGGTTAATATCGGTGTTCTTGCTCTGCAGGGTTCGATAGTTGAACATATCCATTCATTATCCCTGATTGAAGGCATAAACCCCTGCGAAGTTAAGTCGGTATCTGACTTAGAGAAGATATCAGGACTGATACTTCCAGGGGGTGAAAGTACAACAATGGGCAAATTAATAAAGGATTTTGGGCTAAATGAACCTATTATTAAAAGAGCAAAAGAAGGAATGCCTATTTGGGGGACATGTGCAGGTATGATCCTTATGGCAAAGGAAATAGTGAATGAGAATTATGTTCATCTGGGATTAATGGATATATCGGTAAGAAGAAATGCATACGGCAGTCAGCTGGATAGTTTTAATTCAACAGCCTCCATACCTGTAATATCACATGAGGATATCCCTTTGGTGTTTATAAGGGCACCCTGGGTAGAAACAGCAGGAGAGAAGGTAAGAATTTTAACAAGAGTAAACAATAGGATTGCCGCTGTGCAGCAAGATAATATGATAGCTACGTCATTTCATCCGGAACTGACGACGAACTTAGTTTTTCATAAATATTTTACAGGAATCGTTAAGAAATATCTTAAGACTTAAATATTTTTACAATTTAAAAACCTTGATATGTGGCGGGTTTGTAGGTGCAGATAAGCTGGAACGGTTTCTTTTGTTAAAAGCAGATCCATTGATTAAGGTTTCCTTTTGTTTCCCTGATTTAATTTGAAAGATAGTCCCGGCTTTTTTTTCTCCTGCCATGTCTTAGTAAAGATACAACCAGTAAAAGAGTAGTCAGCCCACCTTCAATTGAAAGAGCATAAAATGGAAATATCTCTTTGTTAAAAGCAATCAACTGGCGGTGATTCTTAAATAAGAGCACGGAAAGGAAGATGAGAAGGAGTCCGATGGGTACAATAACAGGCTTATAACTCTTTAATTTCAGCAATTGGGCTGTACCTAAAACGGCTGAATAATACATGGCCGTCACCGTCAAAAATCCCCCTGCCGCCCAGATTGCCATCATGACGGATTCTGTCCGCTCCAAAAATTCACCTACAGAAACCATCCTAGCCAAACTATAAGCGGGAAAGGTCTGGGCGGCAATACCTTGAACTCCGAAAACACCAATCATCACCAGCATATAGATAATCATAACTACCGTCCCGGCCACTACCCCGCCCATCTTGGCTTTCAAAGTCTGTTTTGGCTTATTATGATAAGGAAGTAACATCCCCATAATAATACAAATACCAAACCAGCTGCCGGGGATGAGACTTGACAATAAGATATCCGTCGGGCGAGTACCAAACAAGGGTTTCAGGTTCTCAGGTTCAACGTTGTTTGAAACCAAAATGAGGAGTATTACACTGGACAGCAAAATTGCCATTCCAATCAATTCATTGAGACGCCCTATGACTTCTAAACCATTGAAGACAGCATAGGCACTTACGATAACCATTGTGATAACAAAAAATAAAATAGGAGTTTCTGGCATAACTGCTGTGACCATAAAATCTCCAAATATTCTTAACGTGATGGCTGCCGCATGAATAAAAAATCCAATGAAAATTCCTCCCAGTATTTTTCCCGGCAATCGTCCTAAAACAGTGTCGCAATATTGAATAAGGCTCTGGGGAAAATATTTCAAACCTAAATAAAATAAAACAACAGCAACTACTCCGTCTACCAGGGCTGCTATTACCATTGCCAGCCATATGTCCTGCTTTGCCAGGGCAATGGCCGGTGCAGGGACACTAAAAATACTAACGCTTTCAATGACAGAAAAGATAATAAAAAAATATTGTTTACTGGAAATTTTACCGTCTTCTAACATAAATCTCTTTTCATACTAAAAATATAATTTGAATAATTATCTATATATATTTATTTTTACCTAAAAATGAATATAATATTCAGCTATATTGATACTATTAAAACAATCGTGACAAATTGCTATTGTATATGTTATAATCTTAGCAATATTCTTATAGCCGGACTGGTTTTATAATTACAGCCGGCAAGGCTTTTAATTATGCGCTGTATCCTATGGTGAACGGCAGCATGGAGGATTAAAAAATGAATAAAAGTATTATTCTCGGCGTAACCGGGTCTATTGCCGCGTATAAGAGCGCGGATATTGTTAGTGGGTTGGTACGCACGGAGCACAATGTCAATGTCGTAATGACGTCAAGTGCGGCAAAATTTGTAACACCACTTACTTTAGAAACCCTTTCAAAAAACAAAGTGCATGTTGACATGTTTGAAGATGAAGGCCACAGCCTGGTTACGCATATTGCTCTAGCGACTGAGTCCGATCTTATTCTTATCGCGCCTGTTACCTATGATATAATCGAGAATATTAAAAAGCTGTCTGATCGAGGGTACACCTTCATTGAGCCGGAGGAAGGTATTCTTGCATGTGGGGTGTCGGGAAAAAGCCGTTGATTGCCGGGCCGGAAACAGCCATGATTAAAATGGATACAGACAGCCCGGAAGGTGTAGGGACAGACCGTGCAGCCAATGCTGTTGCCAGGGTTATATCACATATACATGCTTAATGCCGGAGTCGAAAAGGAAGGCGATGAATTTTTATGAATGGTTTAGATAGCATAAAGGTCGGCTTTATCGGGGCAGGAAAGGTCGGTGTGTCTCTAGGCGCGTATTTTCGCAGCAAAGGGCTTTGTATCGGCGGATATGTCAGCCGTAGTCCGCTATCTTCTCAGGCTGCAGCAGAAATAACATCATCACAGGCATTTAAAAATATAGCAGGGCTTGTGGAACAATGCGGAATAATTTTAATAACAACTCCTGATGATCAGATAGGAAACGTCTGGAGTGAGATGGCATGCTTCAATATTAAAGGGAAAATCATTTGTCATACGAGCGGGTCAGTTACTTCGGGTATATTCACAGGAATAAGTGAATGTGAAGCTTCTGGCTACTCAATACACCCCATGCACGCATTCGCAAACAGGGATGGTAAGATTGATGGGCTTGAAAAAGCATATTTTACAGTAGAGGGTGACGAGTGCCGCTTGAATGACGTGAGAAGACTTTTTTCCCGGCTTGGAAACAGAACTATTGTAATAGACCGTAAAAATAAGGTGTTATATCATATTGCAAATGTTATGGTATCAAATCTTGTTCTTTCTCTTGTCAGTATGGGTTGTGAATGCTTCGAGGAGTGTGGAGCTGACAGCGAAGAAGCACTGAGTGCTTTGATGCCGCTTGTTATAGGCAATATCGAAAATATAAGCCGCCAGGGTTTTATAAATTCATTGACAGGTCCTGTAGAGCGCAATGATACAGGTACGATATTAAAACACCTTGCCGCCTTGCCTGACAGGTATGAACGTATATATAAAGATTTAACGCTGAGACTTGTGGAATTATCGCGGAAGAAGCATCCGGAGCGTGATTATTCAGAATTGCTGAAGCACCTCATAATTCATGTTAAATAGTACTGATGAAATATAATGAAAGGACTGGTGTGTTATGAAAAAGACTGTTGCTGCTTTTAGAGAAGCCAAATTGGATAAGAAAAAAATTGCTATGCTTACTGCCTATGACTACTCTACGGCGAGACTGGTGGATTCGTGCGATATCGATGGTATACTTGTAGGAGATTCGTTGGGTATGGTATGCCTGGGTTATAAGGATACTCTGAGTGTAACCATGGAGGATATGATACACCACACGAGAGCTGCATCAAGGGGCACTAAAAATGCGCTGCTGGTGGGGGATATGCCATTTATGTCATACCATGCCTCTGTATATGATGCCGTTAAAAATGCAGGAAGGATGGTACAGGAAGGGCATGCCGAGGCTGTAAAGCTGGAAGGAGGAGTATCGGTGACACGGCAGGTACGTGCGATTGTGAAAGCCCAGATACCTGTCATGGGACACATTGGACTTACACCACAATCCGTTAATATATTCGGTGGATTCAAAGTACAGGGGCGTCAGCTTGAGGCTGCAAAAAAGCTCATTGATGATGCAAAGAGACTTGAAGAAGCAGGGGTTTTTGCAATAGTACTGGAATGTATCCCTGAGGCTTTATCAGGAAAGATAACTGAAGCTGTTTCGGTTCCGACCATAGGTATCGGGGCTGGTTCGGGCTGTGACGGACAAATACTGGTGTACCACGATATGCTCGGCATGTTTTCAGACTTTAGACCCAAATTTGTAAAGATATTTGCAAATGCAGGGGAAATAATTGAACAAGGTATCCGAAAGTATGCGGATGAAGTCAGAAACGGCCGTTTCCCTGGTCCAGAGCATTCATTTTTAATTGATTCTGAGATTATTGATAATCTTTATTAAAAGTAGGGTACTTTGTGATATGTAAATGATAATGCTGAGGAAGGTGTTAAATCTATGAATGTTGCTGTAAAAATAAAAGATGCGCGGGAAATGGCGGAAAGCTGGAAGCTGCAAGGGCTTTCCATAGGTTTTGTTCCTACCATGGGTTACCTGCATGATGGACATAGAAGCCTGATCGAAAAGGCGAGGAGAGAAAACGACAGGGTGGTTGTCAGTATATTTGTTAATCCCATACAATTTGGTCCTAATGAGGATTTTGCAAAATATCCGAGAGATATTGATCGCGATATAGAAATATGCAGTAAGGCAGGTACAGACCTTGTTTTTACCCCGGAAGCCTCGGAGATGTATCCATCCAGAATATTTGCGTATGTGGATATTGAAGAACTTGGGGACGAACTCTGTGG
>Ga0129298_10000585_pt1 | contig 14675 bp, 12 predicted proteins | sample I19B2metaG_FD_94707 | JGI IMG/M metagenome (GOLD analysis project Ga0129298, IMG submission 94707) | Lake sediment bacterial and archeal communities from Gulf of Boni, Indonesia to study Microbial Dark Matter (Phase II) - ​I19B2 metaG | ecosystem: Environmental > Aquatic > Freshwater > Lake >... | reverse complement strand
CTGTAAACGTTGCTTGGGCGCTGCCTACTCGCGCAGCACTCAATGTGATGGTTGTACCACCATTGTTTGTACAATTGACATAGACGGTGCCAGCTGATAGATTCCATCCCCATGGATTTCCAAGTTGCAATTGCTCTCCCCCGGTCATAAATCCTGTTGTTAGGGCTCCCATCCATACTGCTACGGCTATGCTGACTGCTACTGTTACTGCGATTAGGATAATTGCTGCAACTACTGGACTTAGTGCTTTCTTGCTTTTAAGGAGTTTCTTGGTTCTATGGAGTTTTTTCATTTTCTCTTTTATCCCTCCTTTTTGTACACACAGATAATAAACGTGTATGCAGATTTAAATCTTACGATTTAATACACTACATTCGGAAAAACGAACAAAAAATTCTCCCAAGATAAGCCCTATAACTTGTCAAACAAGTCTAAAAGAAGTTTAGCTATCTTTTCACCCAAATCAGTCTTAACATAATATTTCTTCAATGGATCAATCGCTATTCCCTTAGCTAACCCTAAATCCTCAATCTCAATCATCCTTGCACGAAAAGTGCCATCACTAAGCGTAAGCCCAAGCTTTCGCGTAAACTCTTTCGCTTCTTTCCATCGACCCTTGTCAAGATGCAGAAGGAATAGACAATCTATTGCATGATCTTTTTCCAGCATTGACTTGATTGCAGCAAGCTTCTTATCCGTTAGGATATGCTTAATTTTTTCTTCCGCCATCAAATATCCCACTTTAAGATACTGTTTAGATATATCAAACTGTTTTTAAATTTAACCTATATTACGATTCATGACTTATTATAGGATACTATAACCTTCTGTGTGTAAGAAACATACTCTACTGGACATAATAAACTCACAATTTTTCAATAACTTTTTCAAGTTTTATCATAGTTATCAAACCCAACAGAATCTCTAGCAGCACCCATTTCAAAATCAGACCGTCAAAAACCAAATTCCACTCAGCAGTTGATAATGAAAACAAAAAATTCTCAACATTTCAAAAAAAAGAGTAGACGATGATCCAAACTAGTTTGTACAAGCCATATTTCGAATTCATAATGTTTAAAACAAAATCCGATAGAGGACATCATAGTTTAAATAGTAGGTGAAATCTTTGCAATCCAAGTCTTCTATTCTCCTAATTATGTTACTCGCTAGCACATTTGCCTTTATAGCCAACACTACGTTGGTCGTCTTCAGCGAAACTCATGTTGAAGGCCAAATCGTGCAAGACACTATCTGGACTTTGACAGACAGCCCCTTCATAGTTATCCAAGACTTGGTTATCGAAGAAAATGCCATATTAACTATTGAGCCAAACGTTGAAGTAAGATTTGGCGGAAACTTCTTACTACTTGTTAAAGGAAAACTCATCGCAATCGGAACAGAAGAAAAACCCATAACCTTCACGTCAAACAATCTTCAGCCAAACGCCGGCAACTGGCACACAATCAATTTTACGAGTACGCAGACTTCTCTTTTGGAACACTGCATCATAAAATATGCAAAAAATGGCATAACAATCGAAGATGGAAGCGTGTCAATAGCGAGATGTGAAATAAGCAATAACCTCCAAAACGGAATATACATAACTGGAAACAATGGCGCAAGCATAACCGAAAACCGCATAGAAAATAATCAAAACGGCATACTCATAAACGGAGATTCCTCAGGAACCACCATGCAAGAAAATACCATATACCTTAACAATGGAACAGGAATAAGCCTCCGTGCTGTCAACCTTACAAAAGTCGAAAACATCTTAATCTCAAACAACATTCTGTCAACAAATCCCGTTGGAATTAGCATCTATGGACAAGTTAACGTGGACATCACAGAAAACTCGATAGCCTACAACGAACTTGGAATCACATACGAAAACGCAACAAACATCGCTCCACTGCAATATAATGATCTTTACAACAACACGATTGGCGCAAGAACGACATTAAGCGACCCTGTAAATGCAGAACATAATTACTGGGGCGACAGAAGCGGACCATATCACATATCATTGAACCCCCATGGACAAGGAAATCTAGTTGAAAGCAACGGAACAGACATGGACTTTATACCCTTCCTTACCATAAATAATAGCTATGTCAACCAACGCCCCGTAGCCACCCTCTTAACAGACAAGAGGCGAGTACTCCCAAACAATGACGTAACATTCATTGCAACACTTTCAGAGGATGATAGGCAAGTTTACAGATACTTTTTCAATTTCGGCGACGGAAAGAACAGCGGCTGGACAACCCTGTCAATCTTCAAGCACAAATATAGTTCCGTCGGAAATTACAGCGCAATGTTGACTGTGATGGATGACTTTGGCGCAACTAGCACAAACACTGCCACAGCAACGATAAACGTCCAAAACCTGCCAGCTCTAAGTGTATATCTTAAACTAAGTGAGTATACCGCCTTATCTGGAGAATCAATTTCAATCTTAGTCCAAGTTACAGATGGAGTCAACGCTGTTAAAGGCGCCGACATTACCCTAATTTCGGTGAAAGGCGGAAGCCTCAACCCCATATCAGGTTTAACAAACTCAACAGGCTATTTCACCTCAAACTACGCTGCGCCAAGCATATCTCAAATGAGCAATGTTAGGCTGATTGCAACCGCCTCAAAGAATGGCTACACAGACGGTTCAGACTACAAATATCTACAAGTGTTGCCCCCACTCTTGGTCGAAGTAACCGCTGAAAGCTCTGCAATCGAGTCTGACGAAACTACAGAAATAAAGGTTAGCGCCACCTGCAACGGAGAAACTATAAGCGATGCATACGTTCAAATGCAATTTATCATTAATGGAAACATTTCACAAACAAGCGGATACATAGATCCAGAGGGTTTCGCCACCTTCGATTTTACTGCGCCTCAAACACTAGTTTCTTTCAACGTAACTGTAATAGCTACAGTGAACAAAATCGGATACGCACTAGGAGAAGCACAAACACAAATAAGAGTCAATCCAAAAAAACTTGATGTTAACATATCGGCTGAGCCAAGTACTGTGACTTCAGAAGAAAACTCAGTCATTACGGTGGCAGTAACGCATAAGGGAACCCCGATTGCCGATAATGCTACTGTTCAATTGCGTTTCTCTGTTAGCGGAAACATATCAGAAACAACTGGATATACAAAAAATGGCACTGTTACTTTCGTTTTTACGTCGCCTCAAACATCAGTTCCTGCCACCGTAAATATAACAGCAATCGCAAGCATGAGCGGATATGCATCTTCAGAGACACAAACACAAATACTAGTCGTCCCAAAAATATTTGGAATTAGCGTAACTACTACACCAAGCACTCTATCTTCAGAGGAAAAATCCACCATCACAATACTTGTAACATATGATGGAGAGCCAGTAGCCGACGCAAACGTCACAGCAGCATCAGATAGAGAAGGACAATTTGATTTCGTCACAAAACATACAGACAATGAAGGAAAAGCAACTTTTATCTTCACGGCACCACCAGTTACTGAAAAAATAAACATCACAATTACAACAACGGTTATGAAACCTAGTTACGCCGTCCGCAATTGCACAGCGACAATTGCGGTTGAACGTGGAATTCTTGAAGTGATCGTTATGCCTAATCCCTCTTTAATCGCATCAGAAAAAACCTCTAACGTAACTGTCTACGTAACACGGAATGGAAAATCTGTTTCAAACGCCAATGTTTCTATAAATGCCGCAAGCGGGGCATTTTCTGAAACAACAGGTTTAACCGACTCAAACGGTTATTGCATATTTATCTTCACGGCACCAAGAACAACTTCAGAGATTCCCATACCAATCATAGCAAATGCAACAAAGCTAGGATACACAAGTGCAGAAAATCAAGCGCTAATAACCGTAACTCCGCAGATTGTAGAAACTGGAGGTGGCTGGTCGCTAACGACCATACTTCTGATTGTTATTCCAATAGTGATTGCGGCAATAGTTATCGTCTTAATCAAGTTGAGAATCCTCGAAATTTCTTCTGGAGAAGAGGAAACATAGCTTTAGTTTACGTGTTTATTATGAATAGTTAGTATGCTTTAATAAGACACAATACTTAATAAACCGATACTCAGAATATTGAATAGGAGAAAACACAATGCAACGTGTCAAGAAAACCTTCAAGAAACTCACAAGCCTTAAAAAAATAAAAGTAAGGCGCCCACGGACAAAGCCTCCATCAAGTTCAAAAAAAACAAAACGTAAGCGCTTGCGTATAAGGTTCCCAAAGATAACTCCAAAGAAACTGCAACTCAAATTTTGGCAGAGACGCAGGCCAGAAATAGTGCCTTCTCCTCCTCCAAAACCTTTGCCAAAAGGCTACAAAGTCGTTGACGGCTACTCCCTCTACGAACCATTCGTACACGTTGCAATAGCACAGAATCCAGCCACCGGCGAATTCAAATACATACTAGATGAACTACAACTTGACGCCCTCGAAAGAGGAATTTACAATCAAATCCTAGAAATCCTAATTGCTGAAATTAAATCACCAAAAGAAGAAATAAAGAACCCAAGAGAATTCTTTGACAAAGAAGCCAAAAAAATAATCGACAAATACCGCATCAGCTTGGGATGGCTGCCAGACGTTTCTTGGGCAAAAATTCTGTATCACGCCGAAAGAGATCTAGTTGGATACGGACGAGTAGATCCCTTAATGCGTGACCCAAACATAGAAGATATTTCCTGCGACGGAGTCAAAAAACCTGTATACGTTTGGCACAGAAAATACGAAAACATTGAAACAAACCTACTCTTTGAAGAAGACGAAGAGCTTGACAACACAGTTGTCAAATTAGTCCACATGGCAGGAAAACATGTTAGCACCGCCTTTCCAATAGTTGACGCTTCTCTGCCAGGAAAAGATAGACTAGCTGTATGTTATAGACGAGAAGTAACCCCTTTCGGAACAGCTTTCACGATCAGAAAGTTCCGAGAAGACCCATACTCAATCATTGACCTGATAAACCTTGGAACTCTTTCTGAGGAAATGGCTGCTTATCTTTGGCTGTGCGTGGAAAACAGAGCATCCATAATGATTCTTGGTGGCACAGCAGCTGGAAAAACAACTGCACTTAACGCCATCACTTGCTTAGTTAAGCCGGGCAGCAAAATGATAACGATTGAAGAGACTGCTGAGCTCAACATACCTCAAGAAAACTGGATATCTCTGATTGCCAGAAGAAGCTATGGTCTAGGAGAAAACCTCGGTGGCGAAGTTTCACTATTTGACTTGGTCAAGACTTCTATGAGGCATCGCCCAGACGTCTTAATAGTCGGAGAAATCCGAGGTAACGAGGCATATGTTCTGTTTCAGGCTTTGGCAACAGGTCACGGTGGCATGTGTACAATGCATGCGACAGATATTGATTCTGCTGTTAAGCGTTTGACTTCAAGGCCCATGGATATTGCCCCTGCTTACGTCCCTCTTATGAATATTGTAGCATCAGTTCAGCGAGTTCACTTGGCTGTTGGCGAAATGAGAGCATACAGACGATTAGTTTCTATAGATGAGATTGCAAACTATGAAGACTACAGAAACGTTTTCAAATGGAAGCCAGTTGCAGATACATTTAGTGCTTCAATCAAGAAGGGGATTATGCTTTCTACAATATCTGAACACACAGGCAAAAGCGAGAAGGAACTAATTGAGGAAATGCAACATCGCGAAAACGTGTTACACTGGATGCGAAAACGAAATATACGAAGCTACAAAGACGTTGCAGCGGTAATCGCTGAATACTATGCGAGACCAAAAGAGTTTTACAAAGAAGAAGTGGAGGCAGAAGCAGTTGCAGTTACTTGACACAATTGAAGGATGGGCCTATCGTCTTTTTGGCAAACTTGCTCCAAGGTTTCTAGGCAATGTCTTCGAATTTAAAGACATGTTGCAGAAAGCAGAAGTCAAAATCCATCCTATAACATATGTTTCACTAATGTTTTTTGTTACTTTATTATGTGTACCTGTCGTAATAATCTCAATCATACTTTTGTATCTTTTTCGATTTCTTCCCTTAATTTTCCTAGTTCCTGTGCCAATATTTGTTATGATTGGCTTCATCATTGTGCCTATGTCAATGGCTGGGGAGCGGGCAAACGCTTTGGAAAGGGATATGCCTTTTGCAGCAACTTATGTCACTGTAATGGCTACTGGTGGCATTCCACCGTACGTGAGTTTTAAAAGGCTTTCAGAAGTCGAGTTGATGCCTGCAATGCGAAAAGAGGCAAAGGAGATAATCAAGGATGTGGAGTTGTTTGGAATTGACCCCTTGTCTGCTATGGAAAAGGCGAGTCGACAGAATCCATTAAATACTTTTAGGGATTTCGTTGGCGGGTATGCTTCAACAGTAATCATAGGCGGCGATGTTGTACATTTTCTTGAAACGAAGGCCCAAGACATATTCAAGGCAAGAGCGACCCGAGTGAAAGCAGCTGCCGAACGCTTGGGGATGCTTTTAGAGACGTTCATAATAGTAATGGTCCTTATGTCCCTTTGTTTCTATATTCTCTTCAGTGTTGATGCTATCTATAGTATAGGAGGTGGACTTCAATCCAGCATGCTGATGTACACGTATGTTTTTACTCCATTGCTTTCCATCGTTTTTATTTATCTTGCCCATGGTATGCAGCCAAAAACCCCATTTACAGACATGCGACCATACAAAGTCTTCGCTGTTTCGATTGTTGCAAGTATTCCTCTTCTTCTTTTGCTTACAGGGTTTTTGGGACTTATCCATACTCCTTTTGACCGCTTATTGGACATGCCTACGGCAGTGGGGATCTTTTTGATTACGTGTACAGCGCCTGCAGCTTTGGTGAAGGGAAGAATTTCTAGGAAGGTATTTGCTACGGAAGAAGGGATAGCGAATTTTCTAAGAGACCTAACCGAAGTTAGAAAGACTGGATTGGCTCCTGAAAAATGTATTGAAAGTCTATCAAGGCGCGATTATGGCGAGTTTAGTAAGGAGCTGAATAGGATAGCGGCTAAGATTTCATGGGGAGTCTCTGTGAAGAAAGTGATTCTCGATTTTGTTAAGAGGACAAAAAGTTGGATGTCTCAGATCGTGATGTTTCTTTTGATGGAGGCGATAGATGTTGGTGGCGGCACGATTGTAATGATTGAGGCGCTTGCGAAATTTAATATGATGACTAGGGAGGTTGAAAAGGAGAAGAAGGCAAGTCTCCGACCTTATGTTCTTGTTCCGTATTTTGCTGCTGTTCTGTTGGTGGCAACAACGCTTATGACTCTTGCTTTCACAGCTAAGACCATTAGCATAGGTGGAACCATTCAAATCGATTTATCGTCTCTTACTACGGTTTTCACGACTTCTGTGATAATTCATTGCTATTTGATCGGATTAGTTGCTGGAAAGATAAGTGAAGAGTCTGTTGCTGCTGGGTTTAAGCATTCAGTGTTGCTTGTAGTTATAGCGATTATTGCGGCTAAGTTTACTCCGATGCTTATGGGTTTCTAGAAGAATGGATAGTGAATAGTAAGACTTAATATATAGTTCGTATATATATTCTGAGTGTGCCAAAAAATGTCTAAAAGACACCTTATGTCAATCCATTGCAGTTATAGACGTATTCTCAGATTCTTATCAGACAAAAGGGCAATAAGCGATGTGATTTCTGCGACAATGATGGCAGGCACGGTTGTTACCCTAAGCTTTGTAGTGTTTGCTTGGTCACAGAGCGTATCTTCAAGCTATAATAATCAGTACAATCAAACAGTGACAACAGAAATAGATAAGCTAAAGGAAAAACTAGTCTTCGAATATGTCTACTACGATGCTACGCCGAAAAGTGTAAAAGTTTATCTGCTAAACTGTGGAACCATAGACGCTGTAACCATAGTAAACGTTTATGTTAGTAATAGTTCTGGCTGGCTTCAGAGTTTTTCTAAGCCACCTCTAAAACTCTTAAATGGCACGCCAGCCTCGGATCAACTTTTGGATAGAGGGGAAGAAAGACATATTGATTTGTCGCTCTCAGACAATTTGAAAAAATATGCCATTTATTCTGTTAAGGTTGTGACCGTAAGGGGGGCAACGTTTGACTCGAGCTTTGTGGCTTAAGAAAATCTGGAAGGGACGTTCAAAAGGTGTATCTTCTGTCATCGGAACAGTATTTCTCATACTTGTGGTTTTCGCTATAGCAACAAACGTTTTTCTATGGACAATCTCACAGAGCTCTACATATAATCAAGCGGTGAAAGATGCTAACCAAAAGAATGCTGACCGCATAAATGAAAATGTCATAGCAACACAAGGAAACTACACTGTAGTTTCAACCAACAAAGTCAAAGTCGAAGCTCAGCTTACAAATGCAGGCTCTGTAGCCACTCAAATAATCAATCTATGGGTTTTCGACACTTCAAAGCAAACATATGGCTTCAATGATTCAATTGCTTCAATGAGTGCTTCGAACCTGAACCCTGGACAAGTATGGGACCTTACTGGCACCAACGCCATAATAGTGACTGTACCAAGTGCAGGGTCTTTAGACAATTTTAATGCTTGGTTTGTGACAGCAAGAGGAAACACTGTACCAGTTACTGTGACTACGGGCATAATAGTAGCACAGGTATCCCAAGGAATAGGTTCAGTTGCGATGGATTTCGGCTCCTTCGTCTATTACAACGTGACATACGTGCAAGCTGAGGGTAAGTACATCCTGGGAGTGTGGCCAAATGGCAAAGAAGGCTTTTACGTGCCTAAAGGAACAGGCATAGCCTTTCGAGTCATGTTGACCAATTTTGACCCAAACAAAAGAACTATCCAACTCAATTCACATTCAGCTCTCTGGACGATCTTTCCAACTGATAACCCTCAGCAAGTTCGTTCGCGCTGGTGGTACATTGTTAATGTCAACGGTTCCGGCACGATTACGTCAAAGGCGAAGGGGACATTTTCCACATTATCCTTGAATTATGGCCAGTCGGCAATGATTTATTTTGCATCATACATTGATCTAAGCGTTGGCGACTTTCAAACAAGTAGTATAGATATACCTGGTTTTAGTGCTGGTGCAGCGGCCGTCAACCTTATGTTGTTTGGAAAGATTGGTACCTCTACATACGGACAAAACATACCATTCGTTTCCGTATACGTTACATAAACACATAGTCCAAAAAACAAACTACTATCATCTTGTCTATAGCCTTACTACGGACAATTGATTCTCAGCAAGCCACTCTTCATAGCCAATAAGTGCTCATATGAATTCCAAGAGCAACAAACCGGATGCATTCGCGTGCCTTCATCAACGCTATCAACCAACATAGAAAACAACATTCTCAGTGAAGAAGAAGAACAAAAAATAATTTTATTCTGCTAAGACAGTAGAGAGCAGATGGCTCATTCTCAGTAATGATGAAGATGATGAAACAAAAATAATTTTGACTCCACTCACACAGACTAGAGCCTCTTTACAATATCGAGTATAAAATAGTCCATAGAATGTCTCCAAAAACCAAAGCAACAACAAGACCAGCTGTAATGAAGACAAGCATCGGCAATCCCGGAGTTGCCCATACGTCATCTTGAATTTGCCCATCACGTTTGGCTTCTAGAAGCCTTGAAACAATTTTTTCTCTTTCATCATCTTTTGGAATCGCAATTAGCTTCTTTTTCTTTTCTGTTCTCGCATCCAAGTCTTCAAGCGGATAAAGATAGTTCTTTTTCTCTAATTCGGCTATGTTAACTTTGTAGCCGCTTAATAGAACAAGAATCTTATGCCCCAGTGACTCTTTTTCGAATCCTTCAAACATCTTCTTATTGTTTCGATATTTCCATAGAAAGTTGCGCAACAGAACATATACGACGCTGAATGATGCTAGAAAAACACTGTTGATGAATACGCTGAGAGGAAAAAGAAGTGGAAGATACCCTATTGGTGATTCTAAAAAATAGCGGGGATACTGTGGAAGAGCAAGAGATAGGCAAATCAATGCCTTTGCGTCAGCTCCGCCAAAACCTCCAGCATAAAACAAAACTAATGATAAAGCAAAAGCAACAATAAAAGGAAGCACATAAGAATAAAACAAATCTTCCGGAAGCAAGATGTAGTGCAAGGCGGTCAGGAGAAAAGCTAATGGCGCGAATATTGCCCAAACCTTATTGTCTACTTCTCGCGTCTTAAAATCACCCCAAGAAGCATAAACCAAAAAAGCCAATGAAAGAAGAATACAGGAGCCCTCAAGCAACTCAAGTAGTTCACTCATCTTATCACATACCAAATCAGCGTTATTGACTATATTACTGATAGAAGATGAAAAAACTTGTGCAACAGCAGAACAAGTGAAAAGCTTGAAGGAAAGAAGTAGATGCAGCTTGTCATATTGTTAAGGAAGGGTGCATTCACTTGTAAACTGAAGGGGCGCCCCTTGTTTTGGTGCGATTTTGAAGTAGTAGACTGTAGGTGGATTTCCTGAAAAAGTGACTGTAATTGTAATTGATCCGCCGCTTCTAGGGACGATGGCAGAAGGGCCATATACAGCTGTTCGCTTCACAAGGTTTTCATAAGAAGTGCCTATGTACACTGAATCAATTTCGGCATCAGATACTCCTGTGTTTCGCACATAAATGGTGACATTGTTCGTTTGCCAATTTACTGCATCTTTATTCAGTATTACTCCTGCTTGTACTGTTGTGCTTCCCATGAAAGTTACTACCCAAGCGTATGTAACAACAATTGCTGCCACAGCTATAACGACTAAGAGTAGCGTTGCAAGAATCGGCGATATTCCGCTCTTTGATTTCAACATTTTGCGCAAGTTTACATCACCATCTTAGTGTTTCTTATGATACGCTATTTAATCTATATGAACTTATAATATGAATAGTGTATTATTCGTTTAAGGTAACTCATCAGAATGGATTGGGTTTCAAATCTAAATTAGGTAATCAAAAACAACACTACGCGGCAAACAAGCAAATGACAAAGATTTTATTCAATAATCTCGAAGACCAATGGAGGAATTAACGTCTTTGGCTCTAAACCAACACCCAGTAGGCTCTCCAAGAAGCCACAAAGAACTTCATAATTATTGATGAACGGCGCTTTGAGGACAAGATACTTGTCTCGTAAATAGATGTCACTTAAACCTTGGACACGCAAACGCTTGAAAACATCTTGCCACTTATCTCTCTTTACGGTTTCCAAATTAAGCGTAGCCTCCATAGAAACTCTAGCTGCCTCCCCAAGTCTTTGACCAACGCCTCTCCACTTATCCTCTGGAATAAACTGCAAAAGAATGTCAATGAATTCAACATTTAGAAAGGCAACTCGACTGATACCGCAATAGTATTCGCCAGGATATTTCCAGTCGTAAATCATCATGCTACGGTAGACGTCGAGCATTTTTGAGATAAGCGGCTTAATCCCTGGTTCTCTACCTTCCCGAATTAAAGAGTCGACATATTTGCGTTCTTCCTCGTCTAAAATGATTGTTGTTCTCTTAATCGAATGTTCTTTATTCATGTGACATCACCTTATAGAAATTATACGCTCATATGTTTTTAAGCATATCTATATGTATAGCTCCATAAACTTATCTGTTTCTTGGTTTGAAGTGGTCTCTATCTTCTGTTGATAACGGAAAAAATTTTCTGTTTTTTCATCATCTGCTCACGAACGCTTTGGCTTTAGCTGTCTGATCTTGTGATAGACATTGTTTTGGTTTCTGTTGGTTTGAAAACTATGATAGCAGTTGATAACATGGGTTTTCAAGATATTTACCGCTAGTAAAAAAGGAAGAATCCACCAACTGATAGGTTTGCAGAACTTTTCAGAAAGCCGAAAATTTTTCTTATTAGCTTTTTCCTTTTTCCTTTGAAAAAACCCTTGCAAAAAGGATTGCACCAAATGCAAAAGAGGCTAAGCACAAAAGAACCAGAAGAAGATATGGAACATTGAATCTGCGAAGAATGTACAGAAAGTACGTGGGCCCCATGAACATTAAAGCCACAGACAAAAGCGTTAGAAACGCTTTCACCCAAGTCTTTTCCATAATCTCAGTAGTCTTCTTTTCTTTCTTCTTCGCCATATGCAATCACATTGCCACTTGATACTCAAATCGTGTTATTAATGTTTTGTCGTCCTTTTTCCGTTGGATTCTCTGTTGCTACCTCTACTCCAAAGGTTTTCATAAGAAACTTGAAAACGTTATATCCCGCTTCTTTGTCGACTCGGAGACCTGTTGTTGCGCCTAATAGACATGCGCCGTCTATGCTACGATTTTTGGCAAGTCCAAGCAGAAGACCCGTTGCTCCCATGATTCTTCCTTTCCCATAGATTACTGCGCCTTTTTCCATATAGTCGGTGGCAAGTTTTTCAGATGTAGCTGCAACGTAAACTTCTTTTTCTGGATTTGCCACTGGCACTCCTCCGGTTGTTACGATAAATTTGCAACCATATTTTTCCGCAAAATCCAGAACCTCACCACATAGTTCATAGTGTGCAACCACATCATCAAGCGATGGCTGCGAGTCTCCGGTTAGAATAATAAGATGCTTATTCTTTACGGATGATGTGAAAAATTCGTATCGTGGAGGGCGGCATATTCCATTTTTATTCACAATCACAAAATCTGGGAAGAAATGTGAGTAAAGTTCTGCAAAGAGTTTAGCATTAGTGAACTCGATAAGATACTTTGCCATGCTTCTTCCTACATTTCCAAACCCCGGAAGACCTTCAACAAAAATGGGTTCTACTAGTTCCGGCTGAAACAAATAGCGAAAAAAGGTTTTGTCCATGTCCACACCAACCATTAACATGCGTGAATGACCACAAGTTATTCGTATGACTTTCATAAAAACATTTAAGAGAATTTAATGTGCATGCACATAAATTCCATTAACAAATCTAGGTTAGGGTGAACACGCGTTGGTTAAAAAAGGTCCGAAAAAATCGAAACTTCAACGTTTAAAGGGATTTATTAAAAAAACTATAAATTTCTTAAGTAGACCGCATATTTGGTCAGGTTTGCTTGCTGGGTTTCTATGGGCATTTTTTGGCCCTGTTGTATTAACAGTGTTCTCACTATCCTTTCAAAATTTCTCTGAGGAAGCAATGTGGATATTTTTCTTTCCCCTCAAATCATTAATACTATTGACGCAGTGGGTTGGAGACTTGACTGTTGATCCTATTACACTTTGGATTGTGTCCATATTTGTTGGAATGTTTTTAGGCGTAGTTTTCACGTTTTGTGTTCATCGGATTCGTGTTTGGAGACGCACTCGCAATATTTAAAGAGGATTCTTCGAAGCGCGATAATTGTGCGGCAAGATTTGGGTAATGTTTCATTGCTCGCTTCATAAAAACATTTAAGGCACTCTCTTTACAAATTCAAGATGGCGGGGAAAAATCGTAGCGAGAGAACTAAGTAAAACTCCTATATGGGTGGGGTAGCCAGGATTAACCCGCTGGGCTCATAAGAGCCAAACGCATCAGAGAGACCCAGAGATCAGTAGTTCAAATCTACTCCCCGCTACCATTCAATTAGGATTCTACTTGGTCTCTTTGAAATATTTTGATATGCGAAATAGCATTCGGGCAGGTTTTCGTGTTCTACGGTTCATTAGAAAATTGTTAAGCTCTTCTAAATCTGTTTCAGAGTATGAAGAAAAGCCCTTTTTTATCTTAATAGAAAAAACGCACATCAAACCAGTTCTTCTGACTGTTAGAAATGACTATAAAAAAGTTTAAATCTGGAATGAACAGACTTAGAGTCAAGGTGAAAAAATTTGAGGTTTAAAAAACTCTTGCTAGTGCTACCTATCCTTGCAATATACTTAGTTATGATGAAACCAGCAAATGCTCCCGTAGATCCAGACGCAAGTATGGTTATAGTAGCGTCTCGTTATGTACAGGATGTAACTGGTAACACTTTCAAGGTCAATATAACCCTAGTTAACGTTAATGCTATGTGGGGCTGGTCATGCGTAATTAATTGGAACAGCGCCATAGTAAATTGTACAAACGTTGAGTTAGGTCCCTTTAACCCTAATGGAGCTTTTGCCAATTATGTCATAGATAACGCGGGTGGTAAGATTGCAAAGCTTGCCGTGGGCACTACAGCGACGGATACAGAAACGGGCAGTGGAGTGGCAGGAATATTAACTTTTAAAACTAAAGGCTTGGGTTCTGTAAATCTAAATGTATCCGGAGCAAACTACAAGGATTACCCTGGCATGGTAAAGTATGATTTACCAGTTACTCAGGCACCTATAGATGTTGTACCAGAATTCCCAACACTTCTGATCATACCATTGTTCCTCATTACAACTGTAGCAATAGCAATAATGACAAAGAAACGCTGGATGAAGAAATATTAATCCAAGCTAATGCTTAATAGAGCAAAACCTCATCACCACTTTTCTTTTCTTCCACAAGATTAACTAATTTTAGAAAGTCTAAAAATAAAAAGAGTGTCATAGATATCGATACTATCGCTGCAATAGAAAGCGTTGTGGGCTAAAAAAGTTTTTAGTGTGCCTTCCAGTAGTCAATGAATGCCCCACAAAATGTCCATAGGTCATCTTCGTCGATGTCGCAGTCGTTGTCAAAGTCGCAAAGTGGATCTTTCACGTGGATTTTGTAGTAGTCGATGAATGCTTCGCAGAAATACCACAAATCATCTTCATCAACG
>Ga0129298_10000582_pt1 | contig 14689 bp, 15 predicted proteins | sample I19B2metaG_FD_94707 | JGI IMG/M metagenome (GOLD analysis project Ga0129298, IMG submission 94707) | Lake sediment bacterial and archeal communities from Gulf of Boni, Indonesia to study Microbial Dark Matter (Phase II) - ​I19B2 metaG | ecosystem: Environmental > Aquatic > Freshwater > Lake >... | reverse complement strand
TGATCCTCCCTTGAGTGTGACCTTGGCCGCCGAAAAACGGGCCGCCGTTCATGAATCACAGGACATGGACGAGAGCTCAGTGGTGGAGCAGCGGACTCAACCGTTCCTCGCGGTCGAGGCTGAGGCTGTTAATCTCTGCAACCTGAATCGCAGAGACCCGCTGGTCAGCGGTTCGAATCCGCTCGGCGGCGCCACTCCTATCTCCCTCATCTGAAACCGCCTCTGGTCCAAGATGCCTGAGCAACAATTAAGAATCTGACACAGTATCCGAACAGCTAGGAAATCGGAGATAGGGTGCTTGAGTCAACCTCCAAAGATATTCGCCAGCCTTCTTGCAGAAGTAGTCAACAAAGAGCTGTGTATGTTCTGTGGCGGGTGCATCGCTGCTTGCCCTGTGAACGTTGTAGTACCCACGCCTGAGGAGAAACCCACATTGAAGGGCAGGTGCATCCTTTGCGGACTGTGCTACTACAGTTGCTCCAGAGTGGAGTTGCCTTTGAGAACAATCGAGCGGACGCTCTTCGACAGAACCAGAACCGAGAAGGAAGCGATCATCGGCATTCACAACGAGATCTGGTCAGTCCGATCTACAGATCAAGCGATACTAAAGGTCTGTCAGGATGGAGGGGTTGTGACCACCCTGATCGATCATGCATTGACGAACAAGGTGATTGACCACGCCGTGGTTGTCGGAACCGACCCGGCGAACCCTTGGAGGCCAAGAGGCGTTGTTATCAACAATCCTGATGAACTCGCTCAAGCAGCCTCATCGAAGTACACGGCAACCGGATCGCTTGCATCTCTCGCAGATGCTGTTGCTGGATACCCGGCTTCAAAGCTGGCGATTGTAGGCCTGCCTTGTCAGATTCAAACGCTGAGAAGAATGCACACGCGCGGAAACAGCAAACTCACAGAGCACATAGCCTTAACGATCGGGCTCTTCTGCTACAACACATATCGCTACGCAGGGCTGGTCCAGGAGGTAATTGTCAAACAGCACAACGTAGATCCCAGAGAAATCACCAAAATGGAATGCAAAAACAACCTCTTCAGAGCATATCAGAACGACAAAGTCAAGATCCAGGTTCCCCTCAAGGAGCTGACAGCTCATGTCCTCCCAGGTTGCCAGAAATGCCAAGACTTCACAGCGGAACTTGCCGATATCTCCATAGGACATGCGGGATCAGAGAACGGATGGTGCACAGTCATAACTCGAACCCAGACCGGAGGCAGATTGCTTGAATCCTGTTCGAGTGCAGGAGCGGTGCAACGAAAACCAATCGCGACAGACGACGCTGGGATGAATTTCATCACTAGGCTTTCCCAAAAGAAAAGGGAACGAGAGGCACCATACATCAAGAGCTAACTATTCCCGCAGAGAACCTGCATCCTGATTCTGCCTCCCGACTCTATCACGGGCACCTCTAGTGCAACCTGAGTCACATCTTCTGAGCTACACATATTTGGTTGATCTGCCGAAAGGTAGAAAAGAGCATTTGCCCTTCCCCTCTCGTACGACACCTCAGAAGTGATTCCCTTGGTTGAAGAGCTCAAATCATCTGAAGTCCGGGCCGTTTGCGATGCTTCACTCGTGACGTGTGAAACGACTGAGCATGTGGTTCCGCTTCAGACGATTATAGGCCAGGAGAGGGCGGTCAAGGCCCTGAAGTTCGGTTTAGACATACGGGAGAAAGGTTTCAATATCTACGTGGCGGGCTGGCCTGGCACGGGCCGCACTACCGCCGTAAGAAGCTTCCTGGAGGAGTTTGCAAAAGGGAAACCTATGCCTTCTGACTGGTGCTACGTGAACAACTTCCGCAACACGTACCAGCCGAAAGCTCTGCGATTTCCTGCAGGAAGCGGCGGAACCTTCAAGAAAGACGTGAAGTCTCTGGTTGAGCATGCGCGAGGCGCCATTCAGAAGACATTCGAAAGCAAGGACTACCAGCAGAAACGAGAAGCCATCGTCAGAGGCTATGAGAAGAGACGACAAGATCTCTTGACAGACTTGGCGGAAAAGGCGAGAAGAGATGGATTTCTCTTTCAGATAACGCCTATCGGGCCTGTATTCATTCCTGTCATGCAAGGCAAGCCTCTTACAGACGAGGAGTTTCTCAGCCTCACTCCGAGAGTGAGAGAGGAGCTGGTTAAGAAAAGAGAGTCGCTTGAATCTCGCTTCAAAGATGCTGTGGGAGACATTCGAGAACTTGAGAGAAAGCTCAGCGAAGAGTTGTCCAAAGCTGACAAAGACATCGCTCTCTATGCAATCGGGTCAATGGTAAACGAGCTGATTGAGAAATACAAGCATTTCCCTGAGGTCGTGTCGTATCTGAAGGATCTCCAAGAGGACATGGTGGAAAACCGAGAGCAATTCGTGGCAAAACCAGCTCAACAGAGCGGAATGCCTAGCCTGGCCCCATGGGTCAGAGAGCTTCCGCTAAGAAAATACGAGGTGAATGTCATCGCAGACTCATCAAGTCTAAAAGGTGCACCCGTCGTGCTGGAACTCAACCCAACATACACCAACCTTTTCGGAAGAATTGAGAAAGAAGCAGTCTTTGGCGCACTGACAACAGACTTCACACTCATCATTCAAGGATCCCTCCACAAGGCGAATGGAGGATTTCTCGTGATACCAGTAGAAGAGCTGTTCAGAAATCCGTTCTCTTGGGATGGATTGAAGAGAGCGATGAAGAATGGGCAGATAGTAATCGAGGATCCAGCTGAGCGATATGGCTTTCTGACAACGAAAACACTATCGCCTGAGCCGATTCCCATGGACATGAAAGTTGTCCTGATTGGTGACCCACGCTCTTTCCAGCTGCTCTATGCATATGACCCAGAGTTCAGTGAACTCTTCAAGGTCAAAGCCGACTTCGACATTACAATGGATAGGACGCCGGAGAATATCGAGAGCTACGTGTCCTTTGTGTGCACAATCTGCGAGCGCGAGAAGCTAAAGCATCTGGACGGTTCTGGGGTTGCTAAGATGGTTGAATACAGTTCAAGACTCGCTGAGGATCAGAAGAAACTGTCGACTAGATTTGGCTCAGTAGCCGATCTGATTCGCGAAGCGAGCTTTTACGCAACTCAAGATGGTTCGAAATATGTGAAAGCTCAACATGTTAAGAAGGCTATGGACGAGAAGGTATACCGATCGAATCTAATTCAAGAGAAGATACAGGAATACATAGAACGAAACGTATTCCTGATCGATACAGTAGGTGAAGTCGTCGGTCAAGTGAACGGGCTATCTGTTATCAACATCGGGGATTATGAATTCGGCAGGCCTTCTCGATTAACCGCAAGCGTTGGTATAGGAAGAGAAGGAGTCATCGACCTCGAGAGGGAGGTTAAGCTTGGGGGCCCGATACACAGCAAAGGAGTCTTGATTCTGAGTGGATATCTGGCTGAGAAGTACTCTCAAGACAAGCCGTTGACACTGTCCTGTAGGCTTGTCTTCGAACAGAGTTATGAGGGAGTGGAAGGAGACAGCGCGTCAAGTACGGAGCTCTACGTAATTCTTTCAAGACTGGCAGAGGTTCCGATAAAGCAAAATCTAGCGGTCACGGGTTCAGTCAACCAGAAGGGAGAAGTGCAGGCTATCGGAGGGGTCAACGAAAAAATAGAGGGTTTCTTTGAGGTTTGCAAGGCCAAAGGAACCATAGACGGCCAAGGCGTAATGATCCCTGCAAGCAACGTTCAGAATCTGATGTTGAAAGAGGAGGTCGTGGACGCAGTTTCCAAAGGCAAGTTCCACATATACCCGATAAAGACAATCGATGAGGGAATAGAAGTTCTAACAGGCGTCAAGGCAGGCAAGCGACTACCGGACGGGGCATATGAAGCGGGGTCGGTCAATCATCGAGTCGACAAGAAGCTGAAAGAAATGGCGGAGAAGCTGAAAGAGTTCGCCGTGCCGGAAGAAGAGGAGAAAAAGAAGTCAGAAGAGGCACAGTAGTCTCCTTCCTACCCTTCCCACATCACAACGTTCTCGTACTCTTTTTCTATCTTATTCTTGTGACCCAGCTCCTCCTCTGCTAGTCTACTGAACATTTCCCCTGCTGCCGTGCCAGACAGTCTCTTGCTCAGTTCAAGATAGTACTCATGTGTTTCCTTTTCGCGTTTTCCAGCGAAAATCAAAATCTCTTGGTAATTTGCATCCTCGGTAAGCCGTACATCTTCCACCTGATCTAGGATTTGGAGATCGATTACTGGCTTTTCCTTCGAACCAAGCTGCTCTATTGCGCCAGTGTCCCTTATCTTTTCCAGCTTGGCTCTGTGCTGAAGTTCATCATTGGCAAGGTTTCTGAGAAGTATCTTGCTTCCTGGTGAAGTCACCTTGTCTAGGGCAGATGTGTAGAGCGAGTGTGACTGTTGTTCCATTAGTATGGCCCTTTCGACGGCATTCTTCAATGTCCAGCCTTTTTCACTGGTCATCTGATTCCCTTCTCAGCCTACCTCGGTTGTCAGGCACTTAAGGTTGATGGCTTCTTCGGACCACCGCTAGCATTCCTGGATGTGTGGAAAACTTGAAGTGGCCGATGATGATAATGATCGTGAGCGAGGTGGCGCTTTGTCTAGGATCAGGATAGATAGGAAGAGCTGTAACGCCTGTGGGATTTGTGTCCAAGTCTGTCCGGGAGAAGTGCTTACTCTGCTAAATGGAGCTGCGCACGCTAAGGACGAAGAGTCATGCCTGGGCTTCAGAGCCACGCAATCATGCTCAAGTTGCGAAGGAGAGGTTTGCACTGGGTGTGTCGCTTGCGTGAGAAACTGCCCGACTGGAGCCATTCTGATACAGTAGGCTACTTACCTTTCTTCTTGCGGTAGTCTTCTATCGCGCTGTGAAGCGCGTCTGCAGCAAGGTTTGAGCAGTGCATCTTGATCGGAGGTAATCCTCCTAGTTCGTCAGCTACATCAGCTCTGGTGATCTTCTCCGCTTCCTCCAATCTCTTACCCCTGGCTAACTCGGTAACCATGCTACTAGTCGCCACGGCAGCTCCACACCCAAAAGTCTTGAACTTGATGTCCGCGATTTTGTCATCTTTGACTTTGATGTATATTGTCATCATATCTCCGCAGACTGGATTTCCAACAGTTCCGACACCGTCTGGATCCTGAATCTCGCCGACATTCCTAGGATTTCTGAAGTGATCCATGACCTTCTCGCTATACAAGATTCACACCTGCAACTCCTTGGGAGTAAGAGGCGACATTCTTCTAAGTCTTCTGACTACTTCGGGAAGAAGCTCTAGTATTCGGTTCACTTCCTCTTCGGTGTTCCACTTGCCCATGCTGAAAAGCAGTGAGCCGTGTGCCTCCTCGTGGCGGAGTCCGATCGCTCTAAGCACATGAGACGGTTCCAGAGTCTTGGAGGAGCATGCAGATCCCGATGAAACCGCTATCCCCTCCATGTCTAGGCTCAGCACAAGAGATTCTCCCTCGATGTAACTGAATCTCACACTCAGGTTGTTTGGTAGTCGAGCCGTTGGATGGCCGTTGAGATAAGAATGAGGGATGTTGTCGAGGACACCTTTTCTTAACTTGTCTCTTATCTCTGTCAACCTTGTTGATTCCTGTTCCATTTCCTGAGCTGCAATCTCCGCTGCCTTGCCCATTCCCACAATGCCTGGCACGTTCTCGGTCCCGGACCGCAGTCCTCTCTCTTGCCCTCCACCTAAGATGATGGGTCTCAGTTGAGTTCCTTGCCTTATGTAGAGGGCTCCGACGCCCTTGGGGCCGTAGATATCGTTCGAGGAGAGCGATAGCAGGTCTATGTTCTCCCTTTCCACGTTGATGGGGAGCTTTCCGACTGCTGCGACAGCGTCCACATGAAACAGTGCGCCGTGATCATGCGCGATCCTGCCGATTTCAGCTATCGGTTCCATGGTTCCTATCTCGCCGTTCGCATACATGATTGAAACCAGATTTGTGTCGTTGGAGATTGAGTCCTCAATTGTCGCTGTGTCTATCATGCCTTGGCTGTCGACTGGGATGTGCTTCACATTGAACCCAAGTTTGGTTAGGTACTTGCAGATGTTCAGGATGGATATGTGTTCGATGGCGGAAGTTACGATTTTGTTTCGCTTTTCCTTGCTCCTCGTCGCGGCTCCAATAAGCGCTAGGTTGTTGCTTTCCGTTCCGCCTGAGGTGAAGATTACATCCTCTTTCCTAGTCGCTCCAATCAATGAAGCAACTTTTGATCTGGCATCTTCGACTGCTGTTTTTGCCTCTTGGCCAAGGCTGTGAGTCGAGGATGGATTTCCGAAGGCTGTTCCGAAGTACGGTGTCATAGCCTCTATTACCCGGGGATCCACAGGCGATCCGGCCTGGTAATCCATATAGATGCGCTTCATTGCTTTCACTTCTTGGCCTTGCGTATCGATACGCGGAGGTGATCAGGTTCCTTTCTTATCTCCACTATCTCGTGGCCGGTTCTCTTTGCCCACGAGCGGAAATCCTCCTCTGCGGCCGGATCGTCGGTTAGTACCACCAAGACCTCTCCCTCAGCCATCCTGTCAATTTCCTCTCTTGTCTTGAACACTGGGACCGGGCAGAAGAGGCCAATGCAGTCTAGGATTCTGTCAGCTTTCTGGTCGGTCAACTGAGTCGCCAGTTGTCCTTCATGTAAGCTTAGAGTGAAAAACCTGTCGTTGAGCAGAACTAGGATCTGAACACAAAGATCGTCTACGTCTTCAGTTCCTTAAGCTTTGCAGGGAGGTACTTGTCGACTATGTATGTCAAGCCATATCGACTAAAGGCTTCTTGTTCCGCCTTCTTCCTTATTTTCAGGAAAGTTTCAATCTCTTTCTTCCACAATTTCCCTTCGTACCGTGGGTCCTTTCTCAGTTCGTATAGCCTTTTGATGTCGAGATCCGTTAGCCTGTCGCTGGGCAGATCATATTCCACTATGTCGCTTGCCCAGACTCCCCCCCATTTAGCGTCAGGCGTATTGAGCTCCTTGATGTGTGCAGCATTGGCCGAACCGGAAATTATCACCATGGCAATGTGCATGCCCCATGGGTCTCCATCTGTGAGAATAAGTACTGGTAGCTTGAGTTCTTGGTTCAGTCTTCTGATAAGGCTCCTAGTGGCCCTTGGAGCCTGGCCCGCGGTTTGGACGAGAATTGCCTTGTGTTTTGCGTGAACCTTCTCCTCGACAAACCTGGTGAAAAGTGCGCCTTTCTCTATTGCGATAATTCTATCTGCATTGCATTCAACAAACTCAGCATTGGTCAGAGCCGGGCCTATCATCATTCCATCCGGGTGGCTTGCAAGGTTCAGTCTTCTTCCTTCGTAGCCTGGAACCGTGTATTCAATTGTGAGATCTCCGAAGATAGCCGATCTCTCCTCTGGGAACACGTTGAAATCTTCTCTAGCAGAGCCAAGGACGGTCTCAAGATCAGTGATGATGTTATCGCTCTCTGCTTGATCTATGAAGTTCATCTCGTATGCTTGGGCAGAGTAGAAAACGTCTCTCAGTGTGCTTGTTCTACTCTGACCGGCGAGCTCACCAGCGAAAGATGCTGTCCAGACAAGTTGAGTGAACGGTCTTATGTGCCTGACATTTCTGGCGCTTCGCTTTACCTGTGTATCTCCCAGAACGTACTGTCTTGTTTCAGGATCATAGATGATATTCTGAATGGATCTGCTAGGCATGTTTATCGAGGGAAATTCCTTGCTGTCTATCTGGCCGCAGACAGATGACCCTAGCGTCTTCAGACTCCCTAGTATCTTTTCTTTCCTCTGTCTGACCAGGCTCTTAACGGTCTTCTTCGCTTTCTCCTTCCGCACCATATCTCATTACGCTCCTTAGCAGTGGTTTTGTGTCTGGAACTGTCTTTCTCCCGGCGAGTTTGGCGGAGAAAGATGCAATCTTCGGCAGATACTTCTCAAACACATCAAGTCTCTTTTTCTCTCTCTCCAGATGCTGTTTCTTTGAGAGGAAAATTGACAGCCTTCTTGCAGTCTCCCTTACCGCATTCAGTATCTCTCGTTCGACATCTGGTCTGTCAGCAATGAATTCCTTGCCGACGGTTTTGTAGGGGATCTTTGTCGAACATATGTGTACGAATACGGCGATGGGGGCATCGGGGGGAACCTTGTAGTGTCTCCAATCAACCAGTGAGTTTACTACCTTCCAAGAAACATCGCTGGATTCGTCGAAAAGAAGTGGGATCTTGTTTGCGAATCTGTACAGGGATACCGTACCTGAGTTTTGGATTTGGCCTCCGTACGCGATTCCGACCTCTACGATAAATGGAAAACCAGAGTATGCTGCTGGTCTCCGTTGGTACACGGTCACAAATTCTGGTCTATACTCCTTCTTTATTCCTGCTTCAAGGAGCTCCTCTCCGAGAGGGCTTAGGCAGCTGGCGTCTGGTGCCAGGAAGTCATTGAATGTCTTCATCAAATTCACGAGTCTAACGATTTCATCTGGTTCGAGTTTTTTCGGGTTCTTTCTGTAGTTGACTCCCGCATTATCCAAGAATCTTCTTGCGATTGTATCTCCTACCCGATGGAAATGTGTCTTCATGAAGTCTTTCATTCTTCGAGTTGTAGTTGTCTCTATGATCCTCTTCAGTGCTTCTACATCCACTCCATGTGGGTGAAGGGTGGTTTCCTTTGGAGGTCTCGGCATCTTCGTAGTGGCTCTGACGAATCGGTACAAGCGTCCCTTCGGGTCCACGAATGTCAGATTGGCGTACGGTGCAACTATCGCGGTCTGCTTCATGTAGTCAAGAATCTTGGACATGGCTCGAGTGTAGTCTGCCTCTGTTTGCAGTTCAATGACTGTGCCATGCCACTTGTTGGGGTTTGGATGTCGTTTGCGTTTCAGCACGATCGGCTTGTTGTGCTGAATATCCATCGAGAGCTCGTACTCATGTATCTTTCCACGCCCTGTACCCGATATGATTCTGACCGGCCTATGTGTGGTAATCTGCCCGTACAGGATAGCCATTTTCCCTCCGAGGCCAAATGTTCCTCTGGTCTGCCTAAGTCTGTACTTTGATCCGAACAGGACCTGTCCGAATGCCAGAGGTATCATGTCCGACGGAACGCCACACCCATTGTCTTGAACTCTCACGAAATACGTCCCTGGGCCTTCTCCGGACTCTGATATCTGAGAAACCCGAATGTATACGTCTGGCGCAAAGCTGTAGGTTTCGCAGGAATCCAGAGAGTTCTCAACGAGTTCTCTTATTGTTGAGTAGATAGCTCTAGAGGGGTTTGTGAAGCCAGCAATGTCCCGATTTCTGTAGAAGAAGTCTGCGGGGCTTATTTCTTGGAAGAGCTCCGTCATACCGCCTTTCCTTCAGATATTTCCGATCTTGCCTATCATCATTTATGTGATCAAAGTGAATGACGAGTGGGCGTCAAATTCCAAGCTTTCTCATCACTCAAGTTGCTTTGGATTGATCTCCAGAGGTTGATTCTGCATCGCAGACATGGTGCGGAGCTGGATCATGAACATTTTTCTGCCTGACAACTGAGCCTATGGTCGCGGCACCGGCTTCTCCCATAGCTCGAGGGTCTGCCTTCTCTTTTCTTCCCATCGCCTATCTCGCAGAAATCTGTAAACGGTTGCGTGTTGTTTCCCTTTGAGGAGCATTTCCACCGCTTCTCTGGCAGTGGCCACTCTCTCATATGCGCCCAGTATGCCGATCGTGTCACCGAAGATCGAGAGACTAGCTCTGGTCATTTCTTCGATTATTCTTCTAGTCTTTCCGGCCTGCCCTATGATTCTCCCTTTGACCCTTCTCATATCACTCTCATTCTTTCCATACAGATCCCTCAGATCAATGAGCTCCAAAGCCATGTCCTCGTCGAAGAGAAGACAGGCCTTTTCCGGGGAAAAGCCTCGGCCGATGGCTACTGCGATTTCCTTTGCTCTTAAGAGAGAAGCAGGGTCCGTGTTTTCGTTCCGAGACGAGATCTCTACTATGCCTGTTTCGCCAGAGACTGTTAGGCAGACGCCTAGGTTCTTTTCGATTCTCTTCTTCACATCTCCTTCGCGTCCAATGAGCACACCGACTCTCTCTATCGGGATCGTGCATGTGATCCTAGACTGCATCTTTGCCAATCACCCAGGCACAAAGGTGATCTATCGATTTCACCTGTACGGAATGTTTCGCAAAAAAGCTATTCAGGTTGGAGAGATCGCGTCGCAGGAATGTGTCCGCCAATGGGTGATTCAATGATACTGCCTGCGACATGTCGATCATGACCGGCCTGCTCCTCCACATCATCACATTGTATTCGCTCAGATCCGCATGAACAAGTCCAGCTTTGTCATAGAGCAACTTGACTTCCTTCAACAGTCTTTCATACAGCTTCGCTGTCACGTCAGATTCCCGATCTTTCAGAAGCGGTGCTGGCACACCTTTGTCACCTATGAATTGCATCACTAAGACATTGCCTCTGACGAGAATGGGTCTTGGAACACTCACTCCAGCCGAGCTTGCAGTCTGCAGGTTCTTGTACTCTTTCTGAGCCCACAGATATATCAGCGAACGCGTGTCTCTTCTGATTCTCTGGAATCTTGGGTCTCCTTCCAGATAGGTCATCCTGCCTTTGCGGAACTCTGCTGTCGATTTCAGAAAGATTTTTACTGCAACCTGTTTGCCCTTGGGGTCTTCTCCCAGATAGACCCTTGATTCTTTGCCTGCCTCGATGCAGCCATGAATGTGAGATAGTCGTCCCTGATTCAGAAGTCTGTAGATCAACATCAGTGTTGGTTTGTCGAAAACTTCCTCGAGGGCGTCGAATTCTTCGCTTCGTTTCTCTTTTATTAGTTGTTCGACTTCGTATCTTTTCTCTCTAAGGTGAAGTTTCCTTTCCAGCGCTTCAGTGGCCACTTCCCTTCTTCTTCCTCAGCCTATGTTCAGATATTTGTTGCCCTTCAGCCAGTCAACCTGGCTACCCGTGTATCTCCACAAGATATCTCCCTTGCTGTCGCGCTGAAATTCCCAGGGGTCAACGAGCACCACGTCACCAGCCTTGATCCACACCTTTCTCTTCATTTTCCCTCTGATTCGGCAGGTTCTCTCCTGGCCGTCGGCACACTTGACCATCAGTCTATCATAGCCCAGCATTTGGCTGACAATTCCCAAAACCTGGCCTTGCGCAGGAAGAACTATCTCTCTTAATTCTCCTTCACTGAGTACTTTCTTCTTTCCCATTCTGAAGCGCCTTTTCTGGCGGTCTGTTCCTAATGAAAAGTGAGTGGCTATTAAGTGTATGTTGGAAGAAGCTGTTGCTTCACCTGATTCGGCCGATCTTGATGATCTGAACGTGAGGGACTCCGCCGATCTTCAGTACCGCGTCTGGGTCCACAAGTCCTCTTCGCACGGCGGCACGGATTACTCTTCCTCCGACTAGATTTCCTATGTCCGCCGACTCAAGGGCCTGCATTGTCTCATCTAGGCTGCACAGCTCGCCTCCGTAGAAGCTCGGTGCCACCTCGAGTTTCTTTCCTCCTTCTCGGAAGGTTCTGCCTAGCGTGTTCTCGTCACAGGCGGCGACCATCACGCACTTTTGGTCCTTGAAGATCTTGAGATATGCTTGCTGCAAGAAGTTTCCGCTTCTATGTCAGAATTGAGGATCTTGCTCCACATGCCTCGCAGTCCAAGAAAAGAAATCTATCTTCCTTGACTATCTTCGTGTCAGGTCTACTGCAGATGGGGCAGGTCACATAGCGGCCAATATATATGTTGAGTAGACGGTTAATCGACTCACTCCCGAATCTTCCCTTGAATATCGCCCTTGATTCTTCAACAGCCGCAGCCGTCGCCAATTCTCTCGTCATGAATTTCAATACGTGGTGTGGGTCTCGATTCAGGTAGTTGCAGATCTCTCTGAAGTTCGCAATCCAAGTTCTTGTCTTTGTGCTTGATATCTGTGGCGCCGGCAACTCAAATCGTTCTCCAGTGCCCTTCTTCTTCGGAATCTTTTCCAACGCTCTGTCGAGCAGCTTCTGGTATTCTTGGCTCATCGCATTGAGACCCTGCTTAGTCAGAAGTCGCAGGAACTATTAAACGCCTTTCAAGCAAAGGGTACAAGGGCCTGCATGAGGGCTGTACTGATTAGCACATGTTAGCGCGTGCTCATAGAAAGGTTAATGAAGAGATCGGGTATTGTTAGGGGAAGCGTTGCGGAGGGATATGCTCTCAAATCTTCCTCAAGTGAGCAAGCAGGGTCGGATTTGTCACCTAACAGCCTTGTTGTTACTTGCGCGCTCCCCTACGCTGACGGAGATATACACATCGGTGGCGTGACCTCCACCTATCTGCCCGCAGACATCTTCGTAAGATATCAGAGACTACTCGGCAATAATGTCGTCTTCACATGTGCCAGCGATGATTACGGAACACCTATACTGATAGCAGCTGAGAATCAGGGAAAGAAACCGGAAGAATTTGTTTCCTACTGGAACGAGAGATTTCAGCAGGATTTCCTTGGCCTCGGAATCAAGTTCGACATATTTGATCAGACAAGCTCGGCAGAGAATCAGAAGCTGACACAGCACTTTTTCACCAAACTTGATGAAAAAGGGTTCATCTCAAAGAGAGAGGTTCTAGAATCATATTGTCCGAAATGTCTAAAGTTTCTACCTGACAGGTATGTAAAAGGAAGATGCCCTTATTGTGGCGCAACAGAGCAATACTCCGACGGCTGCGAAAAATGCGGTAGGGTTCTCGAACGACACCAAGTATTGGAACCTCATTGCTCCGTCTGTGGATCCAAACCGGAAACCAAGTCAAGTGAACATTTCATTTTCCGACTGTCCCACTTCTCAAATCAACTTGAGAAATGGTTGAGAGAAAACGTGAATCTCCAACCATCTGTCAAGAACTACGTCACAAGTTGGATCAAGGAGGGGCTGAGAGATTGGGACATAACGCGGGACATCACTTGGGGTGTCCCAATTCCACTTCCGGAAGCAAAAGGCAAGGTGCTCTACGGATGGTTCGACAATCACATCTGCTATATTTCCGCAACTAAGAAGTACATCGAGCGTGAGGGTCGCGACGGAAAGAAGTTCTGGAATACCGCAAGAATCTACCACTTCATCGGAAAAGACATCGTGTACCATCACTACCTCTTCCTACCTGCAATGCGTCTTGGGGTCGAGGAGTACGCTCTACCCCACTTCATTCCAACAAGGGGGCATCTCCTCCTTCAAGGAGAGAAGTTCTCCAAAAGTAGAGGTTGGGGCGTTGGCCTCAGAGACTTCTTGAAAGACTTTCCAGCAGACTATCTCAGGTTCTATCTCACCTCCATAACGCCATACAGCGAGACCGACGTCAACTTCGACTGGAAAGATTTCCAAGCGAAAATCAACAACGAGCTTGTTGCGAACATAGGAAACTTCGTGCACAGAACTCTCACTTTCTTGTGGACAAGGTTCAATGGAAAGGTCCCAGAACACAGCGAGTTCGACGATCATGATCGAGAGTTTGTAAGCGAGATTAAGGATCTGACTGAGCAGGTAGGAAAGGAGCTTGGCCGGATTGAGTCTGATAGGGCGCTTAAGAAGATCTTGGAATTCTCAGACCTCTGCAATCAGTATTTTCAGAGGAAGCAGCCTTGGGCTGATAAAGAGGGTGCTGCCAATTGCCTGCATCTATGCGTGAATGCGATAAGATCTCTTGCCATTCTACTAGAGCCGTTCCTGCCTCACTCAACAGAGACCCTTTGGAATATACTGGGATTGAACGGATCAGTTCATGAACAGAATTGGGTGTCAACCTCTCTTCTAGACATTAACCCCGATCACGTAATCAGGAAGCCAGAGATCCTGTTCAGGAAGATTGAGGACTCGGAAATAGAGAAGCAGTTGACGAAGCTCAAGCCCCCACCCAAAGCTGAGTAGAGATGCTGCTCAAACTCGACCTGCATGTTCATACTAGTCGATCACAGGACGCTTCAACAGATCCTCAAGCTGTTGCAGAAATCGTCAGAAGTCGCGGTTTGGACGGTGTGGCAGTTACAGAGCATGACCTTTTCATGCCACTTGAGTCAGACCGCATCCTTGTCATCCCTGGAATCGAGGTGAGCTCAAAGGAAGGCCATATACTGGGGCTCGGTGGAACCATGCCGGTTCCTAGGGGTCTTGACGTGAAGCGGACAATTGAGCTACTGCACGAGCACGGCTTTCTGGTGGTGATCCCTCATCCGTACGATCGATCAAGCCCAGGGTTAGATCCGTTACGCCTTGGATCCAACATGGACGCCATAGAGACCATAAACTCATCCATGATTCCGTTCTATTCGTGTAAGAAGAAGGCTGAGAATGCTGCAAGAACCTTGGGGCTCCCCATGGTGGCTGGAAGCGATTCCCATATTCCATCAACGATCGGCGACGCCTATACGCTAGTTGACGTTGTTTCGCCTACAGTTGAAGGTGTCTTGGAATCAATTCGATCAGGGAAGACCACTCCCTGCGGTTCGCCTACGAACCTCAGAAACAGGGTTCGAACTCTTCGTGCTACTCTGGCCAAGAGCCTGTCAACCTAGGCCCAACACAGAATTGCGCGCCTCAACATCCTGCAAGACTTGCTGGAAATGAAATCTGATGTTTCCTTTTGCGGGTGCTCTTGTGTCTTGAAGAATACAGGGAAAACAGTTTTCCTGTAGACCTGAGCTTCAACCTCTGAGAGCTTCAAAACCTAGCATTATACCC
>Ga0129298_10000580_pt1 | contig 14730 bp, 11 predicted proteins | sample I19B2metaG_FD_94707 | JGI IMG/M metagenome (GOLD analysis project Ga0129298, IMG submission 94707) | Lake sediment bacterial and archeal communities from Gulf of Boni, Indonesia to study Microbial Dark Matter (Phase II) - ​I19B2 metaG | ecosystem: Environmental > Aquatic > Freshwater > Lake >... | reverse complement strand
TTGATGGTGTCTTGGAGATTGTGGTTACTTCAGCTCCGGGTCGTGCCTGTCTTTTTGGAGTGTGAGGTCCAGCTTAGCTGCCGCTTCACCCAAAGATCATATGGATTGGAATTGGGGCCCGGTTATAGCCTATTCGACTGAGGCTTTTAGAAGTTATGCTAAGGTTAGGTTGAGGACTGGTGATGAGGTTTCTGTTAGGTCTTATGAGCCCTATAATGTTGAAGATAGCTATGGCTTGAAGGATCCTCTGTCTTATCGAGGTGGAGATCTGGACTATGTTCGGGCTGTCATCAACACCTTTAGGAAGATGGATTTCAGCCTTCAAGGTATTGATATTGAGTTGAAGACGACTATTCCAGTTGGGACAGGTCTATCGTCTTCAGCGGCCCTCTGTGTTTCCGTGGCTCATGCCCTAAGTGTTGCTTGCGGTTTTAACCTGGGCCCTGTTGAGCTGGCGAATGTAGCGTATGTGGCTGAGGCTAAAGAGGTTAAGACTGGTTGCGGTCAGATGGATCCGCATTCATCAGCGCAAGGCAGCCTATGCTATATCGATTGTTCAACTGAGCCTCCAAGGAAGATAGAGCGCTTGGAGTTGAAGAAGCACTTCCCCATCATCATAGGCGATACTGGTGTTCCTAGGAAGGCGAGTAGGATTCTTCACTGGCTCGGTAAGAAGGTGCAGGAGAAAGACCCGGATATGCTTGAAGGCGTTAGAAGGATAATTCGCCTTGTGAATGAGGCTTGGCGTGAACTCAAGAAGCCTGATTGGAGCCCTCGAAAAGTAGGCGGATACATGAATAAGAACCAGATGCTCCTGAGAGAGTATCTTCGTGTCTCAACCTTCGAGATTGAAGAGTTGATCTACGCTGCTTTGAGAGCCGGGGCCTTCGGTGCGAAGCTTACAGGTGCTGGAGGCGGGGGATGCATAGTAGCTTTTACGAGCAATGAGGATCAATCGAAGGTTGCGAAGTCGATACAGGACATTGGCGGGAAGGTGTACCTGACAGATGTCGCGAATCAGGGCGCTCGAATCGAAGACACCGAAGTGTTCAGTAGGATCAGATATCCCTTTGGCCGCGTGTAAAACTCATCCGAGCCTATCTCTAAGAAGCTTAATGTTTTCGATCACATCTTCATATGCTGCATCGATTTCTAGGACGACTGGGATTCGCGGTCTTGTTTCAAGAGTTTCATCCAGCTTTCCGATTATGCGTTGGTTCACCTTGTTTCTGAAATACTGCTTGTGGTCCCATGGCGGTGGGCCTCCGGGTTTGAGGAAGCTTACGTGCACCTCTCTAATGTCTAGGCTGTCCACATTGAGCTCGTCCAGTTTCCTCTTGAGGAAGATTTCGCAGTTGACTGCTGCATGTCCCATGTCAATGAGGAGCGGAAATACCTTGTTGACATCTTTGAGTTCACGATCTGTCATGCCCAGTGCCGGGGACTCCTCATTCCATCCGTAAATGTTCTCAATGATGATCTTCTCAGCATTGGCGAGTTTTCTCCGAAAAGCTCTGAGATTTTCAATCCCTTGTTCGACGGTTATTCTGTCTGTTACATTGAATTCTCTTGGCTTGGAGATCTCTCCCAATAGCCCTGCGTGGATGCTGTAGAGCCGATAGTTGATTCCCAGAGTTTCAGCTCTATCCATCATTTTGGCGACCATCTCAGCTGCTTCAATGGGCCGACGGCAGGGGTTCAGCATAAAGTTCATCTCCGAACTCTTCAAGAATGGCAGACAGTGGATCGTTCGGAAGGCGGACTTCCCAAGCTGGTCGATCGCCTTCCTCGTATTCTCAATGTTTGAGATGCCTAACTCGAAGAAATCTACTTGGCGTTCGTCGCTGAGTTTCTTTAGGTCATTGAGGGCGTGTCCTGTTGTTGATATTCCTAGCTTCAATGATCTGTTCGCCAACCTTCAGATGAGTGGGCGGAGAGACTACTCTTCTAAAGTTCGTTTGTAACTTTCTTCTAGAGCTTGCCAGTAGGTTTCTGGGTTTCCTATGTCGATTTTCACTTCCCCTCGTTTCAGTTGGAGGGCGTAGACTTTTCGACCATGGGTTACTAGGGATTGGATTGCGTCTGTCAACTGGATCTCGCCGCCTTTTCCAGGTTTCGTTCTTGCCAGTTCTTCGAAGATTCTCGGGGTGAATGCGTAGATCGGCACTACCGCGAGCTTCGACGGAGGCCTCTCAGGCTTCTCTTCTATCCTCTTGACTTGATAGAGTCCTCTTCCTATCGCTTCTCCTTTTATTACCCCGTATTTTCTCGGATCTTGCATCTCTTCAACGAGGAATGTAGCTTCTGACCCGAGTCTCCTATGAGCCTCGATTAGACGTTTAAGGTGGGCCCCGCCGTTTGAAATGACGTATGTGTCTCCAGCATGGGTGAGAAATCCCTCTTGGCCTATGAATGCTCGCCCTCGAAGAACGGCTTCACCGAACCCCTTGGGTTCAGGCTGGTTCAACCAGACAATTGTGGAATCGTCCAGCTTTCGGTAGAACCGTTCGAGTTCTCGAATCGATGAGGACCTGTCTCTACTTCTAAGACTATCCGTGAAGTTGTAGTCCTGGGTGAAATGATCCTCGATCGCTCTTTTTCCTCTTCCTATGACGAAGCAGAACTGGCGTAAGCCTAGGTCATATAGCTGCTCGAAGATCAGCTGTAACAAAGGCTTAAGCTGGTTTTTTTTGTCTGCGCCCACGATGAAGATTGGCAACATCTCTTTTGGCTGTTCTTTGGTCGTAGGCAGCAGCCTAGTTCCAAGTCCAGCAGCCGGCACTATCGCTTTATTCAACATGAAGCTTCATCATTCCTGTACGTTATCAGTGAGTTCGCTATAGTAGCCTAATAGCTCTTTTGAACGCTTTGTGTTCGCTACGGAATTCCCGTCACACCAATAGCCGGCGAGAGAGATCTAGACAGTCTCAGCGAGGGCCTAGATGCACCTGAACTTTCTTGAACCGAAGACCTCGCTGATGTAGAATCCTGTATGAGACCAGATCGGTATGTCAATATACCTTTTGTCCAGCACAGTCAGGCCTGACCTTTCAAATATGGCGACCAGTCCGTCAAGTATCATCAGCGTTGGCTCTCCTACACGGATATATTGGCGTGCGGTTCCTCCAACTATATGATTGAATGGGTGGATCTGAGACCGAAAAGACTTGCTTCTATCGATTCTTGCCGATTGCCTAGATCTTCGAATGCTTTCTTGGCGTTGTTCTATTGGCGATGAAGCTTCCGAGTCTGTCAACGGTCTTCTCCAGTTCAGCTGGAAGTGCTTTCTTCAAGAGATCAAGATCTCCTATCTCGACGATCTTAAGTCGCTTTAAGGACACTGCATAGGTGATGAGGAACAATATTCCTTCTAGGATGAGTCTCGCTATCGGGTTGATCGGGTGCAAGTTGGTGAGAGTATAGTCGAGCGCAGCGAGCGGCAAGCCGACAGTCGCGGCGAGAGCTATCGTCTTTCTTAAGTGGGTGAGGTCGACTCGAGCATGAGCCCTTTCAGCAAGTGTCTTCTGCATAAGAAGGAACGCGGTTAGAAACATCCCTATTCTAGCTAGGGCTGCTCCATTCACTCCCAAGGGCTTGACGAGGATTGCGACCAAAGCCATGTCGATGACGGCTGAGGCTGTGCCGATCTTCGCTAGCACTTTCGTTTCAGCTATAGCTTGAAGTGTTGAGGTGTTTATAGAGACGTATGCTGGGAGTATGGCCGTGGCTGTCAGAAGGCCGAAGGGAATTGCGCCTTCAGTGTAGGCCGGTCCGTAAGCTATTGTGATAGCTGTCGGCGAGATCGCTGCTAAGCTTGCTCCTATAGGGAGGACTAGAATATTCAGGAGGCGGCTTGAGGTGCCGTATATGCTTGATACTGCTTGTCTACCTATGCGTGCTTCCTCAGAGGACATAAGCGGCAGTATGACCGTTGAGATCGCTGTCCAGAAGATCGCTAGAAGCGTGGCTCCGGCTGAGGCAAGGTAGTATACTCCTGTGACGGCCGCTCGACCCGTTAGCGCGTATAGTATCGTGATGTCTGCCCAGCCTTGAGCCAGCGTTATTAAGGCTAGAACCCAAACGGGCAAGCTGTATCTGAAGACTGTTCCGTACAGTTCTTTCAGATGCTTGCGCGGTTTAGGAAACTTCCTTCGCATCAGATAGACTGAGAGCATAAGGCAGGATAGAGCACCGATCAGCCAGCCTGAGGCTAGTCCTAGGAGACCATAGCCAGCATATGCCAACGCTAATCCTAAAGCTTTACTTGTAAGAATGAAGGCTAGGTTCTGGATTGCGAATTCCAGGTACATTCCTAGGCCCAGCATATCGGCTCCATATAGAGCCGTGAAGTTGAGTATGGCTGAGGCCAATAAGACTGAGACTAGGGGGATTGTGTACTCGGATCCTCCTAGAATGGATGCCGAAATATAGGGACAGAACATAAGAGTTATCATCAGGCTTGGAAACGTGAACAATGCTACGACCCTGAAACTGAGGCGTGAGACCGAGGCTGCTTCGCCGAGATTGCCTCTACCGTAGCTTTCTGAGACATACTTTTGAGCTGCCACCGGCAGCCCCAGAAGTGTGAGGGTTGCGAAGACAGCTGTTGATACCGCCAGCATTGACCATAAACCGACTTCTGCTTGTGTAATGGATCTTGCAACTCCGAGATAGAAGATGAAGGCTGCGAGGTATTGGATCAACTGCTGGATCGTCAGGTACAATGTACCCTTCGCAGCATTAGCAGATTGCATACAGGACCAGTCTTCATAGCAGTTTTCACTTGGAAAGTAGGATATCAGGCTTTGCAGACTCCAGCCATGTACTGTACAAGAGGAATGATCTTCATCTCTTGTAAACGAAGCACCCTGTGGGACTATGAAAGTCGGAAGCGACAAAGACCTCAAAATCTAAGATTTCGAAGTCCACCGAAGAATTCCCAGAAGAGGAAATCACTTGGAATCATATCGTGATAGAGGTTGAGTTACGTCTTACGACGCGAATCATTTTGCTTTTGACTATTCAAAACCGAACAAGATACTAATGGCGAAGAGCGCCCCTGTTAGCGCGAGGGACCACCAATGGCATCAGCTGGATAAAAATCGATCAGGTCTGTCTCAGAGAACATTTCCGCATAGTCCGAATGTCACGAGGAATAGATATGCGAGTTCAAGACTCTCATAAGAGCTCTTTCAAAGATAGTATCCCACTCAAATTCGGATGCGAGCTTAATAGCCTTTTCTCTGCATTTCTCAAAGAATTCATCGTCAGTCAGAAGCTTTATTGCAGCCTCTGCGAGCGCTTCCTCAGAATAGCGAATCGCTATGCCAGCATGCATGCTCTCAATCGTGTCGGCGATTTGCGGAACCCGGGTAATGATCACGGGCAATCCGCAAGCCATATATTGTTTCGGTTTGCTTGGATCAGCATACCAAGTAAAGCTGTTGACATCAGGTTCATATGGAGCGAGCCCTATCGCGCATCTAGTCAAAATCCGTTCGACTTCGCTGTGATCCTTGATGAATCCGCTAAATTTCACATTTTCTCCGATCCCTAGGTCGCCGGCCATCCTTGCTAACTCGTCTTCCATTGGGCCTGTTCCTACTAGGATGAGTTTTGCATCCGGAACCGTCTTCATGATGACAGGAATAGATTTCATGATCAATTTCAAACCTTGGCCTGGTCTAAAATGGCCGAGGTAAACTAGATGTCTCCTATTGATTTTTTCGAACGGAAGTCTTTTGATCTGCGTGAAATGCGTACCGATCGGTACAATGACTTGAGAGGCGTGAGATCCCTTCATGTAGCCCTTCCTTTCTCTCTCCGTTATCATTGCCGCGGAAAGGTTCCAAACATAGTTGCAATGACGGACGCAAAATCGGTCGAGCATGTGATAAACCTTGTTTAGAACGGTATTCCTGAATCTTTGCGGAACATAGTCAATCGTGTAAAAGACTACTTTGTTAACCCTCCCAATATGCCTTAACAGTATGCCAGCGAAAGCGTTTAGGTTATCAGCCCCAATGTATACATCAAATGCATGTCCGCAGGACAGAATCCACAAGATCGTATGACACAAGTCCTTTACATATATTAGAGGACCCGGCAAATTCCACAAAAACCCGGTTTTACTCTTCACCATTCTACCTACCGCGTATTCCCTATAGAACGATCTACAATCTTCTAAGTATGAAAACGGATGCCCAATGAACACCACCTTGCGAGCCCTCGACTTCAGATATTGTTCAAGTTCCTGCGCAGGGCCAGTAGCGAAGACATGCGTGACTATTGCAAAGCTTAGAAGCTCAATCATTTCCTCTATCCTACTCTTCAACACACCAATTAATGGCCTTTGGAGACCTTCTTTAATGCTTAGTTTTGCCGGAAATCGAGACTTATCGTTTGCTTTTCTAGTGTCCAGACATTTCCTCGATTGTCCCTCTGGCCCTATTGTGTCCAACGCTACTCTTCCACCAAATCAGCTTTACGAGCTTACCTACAGAAAACCCAAGACCTATGCGGCTCGTGATCCTCTAATAATTATTACGAGAGTTGCTAGAAGATAGAGACATGTAAGGCCCGGTCTGTAATCAGCCATGGCAAACATACATTCGTCCAGATACAAGTGGAACGACATATCTTATAAAAGGTGGGCATCTATGAAACTAGGAATCGCAAGAGAACCTATATCGGATTTGTTCGACAAATTGTGATAGGCCTTGGAAAGGAAACTTCAGAAACTAACTATAGAAATGTGGAGAAAAGAGCTCGAACCTTACACCAAGGACATACGACTAGTCGACATGGGTGATCCCTACGTATGGACAGACTGCTCAATCATTAGGGTCCATTCAAAAGGTTCTCCAGACTTCTTGTTTCTTGAAGCGGGATGCGGAACTGCCCGTACTTCTCTGATTCTGGCAAGGGAGGGGGCTAGGGTAGTTGGACTAGATATCACGAGGGAGGCCTGCGTAGTCGCGAGGAGACTTTTTGAATATAATGATCTGGGAGGATCTTTTGTCCGAGGCGATATCCTGCATTTACCTTTCAAAAGCGATGTTTTTGATGTTGTGTTTTGCGGTGGTTCTGTTGAGCATTTTGAGGATACTGCTAGAGGTCTTAGTGAACTGGTAAGGGTTCTAGCGAAAGATGGGTTCTTTATTGCGACCGTGCCGTTGGTATCCCTCGGCACGCTTATCTACTATCAATTCTATGGGAATGTCCCCGATCTCCCGATAGTTCGTTCTTTAGCATTGCTTGTACACAGAAAGCTCCTAAAGGGAAGATATATGATCTATGGATACGAAAAGTCTTTTACCCAAAGAAAAATACGCAGAATGTTCGAAGACGCGGGCCTTTCGAATGTCCAAACTGGGTTATACGAGACGACTTACACAGTGAAGCTTTTCAGCAACCCTTTCTTGAAAAAGATAGCTCGAAGACTGGCTCATCTGCGCCCATTTTGGCCAGCAATCTGGGTGAAGGGGGAGAAACGGACGCGACGACACTAACCAATGACTTGCCGAACACGGCAAAGTCGAGCCACCCGAGTTGACCGAGGGGAGATGTAGTGTAGAATTGATTTTCTCGAAAATAGAATTCGCGATATTCTAACCAAAGCAGAGAGAACAATGCCAGAACATAATCGAGCTTCTCTCACGCTATATATCCTTATCATACAGCAATGAAACTCGGCGACAACGTAAAGGTCTGGGCGCTCAAGTTCTTGTGTCTTGTTTATCTTTGCAGAAGATATTGGATACTGTAGACGTACAGTGTTATTAAACATGCCAACGGATGGAAGAGCCATGCTCTGTCGGAGAGTCTCCTGTATCCTCTTAACGAGTCTCTAACCAGCGGCAAAATAAGCAATGTGTAAAGAATGAATTTCAGTATTCCCCGTTTGTTCAGGCGCCTCCATGGGTATTTCCTGACTCCATGCTTCTCATAGTATAGGTAGTCTCTAATCCTCCTTCGAGTTTTCTTCACATAGTCCTCGACACTTTCAGCATACAAATGCACTATTCCTACTTTTACTTTCGCGAACTTGTTGCGTCCATTCTTGACCAGTTGATAGACCGTGTCTACGTCAAACAGGTATGGTTTGTAACGGATACTCTTCATAGCCTCGGTTCGCACCATAAATCCATTGGCTCCCATGGTCGGTACGTTCATCTCATCCAATTTCACTAATAGGTAGTCTCCTTTATCCACAGCGTGCACTCTAGACTCTGTCCATTTTCCAGTCATGTAGCTATATCTGTCGTAATTTCCGAGAAAAAGGCATAAAACATCATTCATTCCCGTCAAAGCGCAATACCTAGCTATCAAAGGATCCCTTCCTCTATGTGTGAAATACAGCGGTTCGGTTGCAGCTATCTCTCTGTCCTTAAACGGTGTAACCATGGCCCTAAGCCAATTTCGAGAAGGAAGAATGTTGTCACTATCTATGAACGCGACTACCTCATTCTTCGCCATTTCAGTCCCAACAGCCTTGCCAGCTTCACCCGTCCGTAAACGATTTGTAAATATCTTAACTAGATCATATTCCTTTGCGATCTCAACTGTTCTATCAGAAGACCCCCCATCTGCAACTATTACCTCAACCTTGTCGTTCGGATAGTCCTGTTTGAATATGCTTTGGAGGCAGCGACCCAATGTTCGAGCGGAGTTGAGAGTAGGTATGACTATAGTTACCGAGGGCCCGTCGTCATTCATTTCATTTGAGCTCATTGCGACTCTGCTATCTATGAGTAGAGGCCTATTCAAAATTGTTTCTGCGATAGAAGATTAATCCAGTGCATCTCATCCCGTCTTACACGTAATCCGTCAGGTGACTGGGCGTTCTGCAGTTCTTGAATCTAGTGTTCTTGGTTAGTCAGGAGAACGCCAATAACGCGCTTTTCGGCCTGTAATCAGCGCCTGTTGACCTTTTGCGTGGAGTAGCGATTATTTAGAATGCGTTTCCGATTTTCGCCGAAAATATCTTCCGGATCGTAACCGGGATAACCATAGTGATCCTATTGTCGACCTCTACCTATTCGAGAATTCGTAGTCAAATCAAGCTCAACATAGATTCTACGTTTTGGTTAACCCAGTTTACGACACGTTCAATGCCTTTCCTAAAGTTGACCTTCGGCTGCCAGTTGAGCTTCTCCCCTATTTTTGAGATACAGGACACGTAGATTTTCTGATCGGCAGGTCTCCAGTCTGCAAAAGATGTCTTCGGCTTCTTACCTGTCAATTCTTCAAGAACATCTAGGAACTCCAAGATTGACACCGTATTTAGCGGTCCCCCACCAATGTTGAAAACACCATGTTTCAACTTACTCTTTACGAAAGCGTCGTACCCATCCACCAGATCGTTTACGTACAATAAATCTCTGACCTGCTTTCCATCACCATAGATCGTGACTGGCCTCCTTGTCAGAGTAGCTATTACAAACCAAGAAACCCAACCTTGGTCTTCAACGCCGAATTGCCGCTCACCATAAATACAACTCATTCTAAAAATTCCAGTCTTCAGACCGTAAGTGGAGGCATAATCTTGTGCGTAGAGATCTCCAGTGAGCTTTGAGCAACCATAAGGGCTATGGCTACAGAGATCTACTGGAAAATCCTCCGTTATGCCGTTCTTGAACTTTTCATCGAGAAAATAGTACCTTTTTTCGGATTCTCTTATGGCTATCCTATTGATATTGTCACCATAAACCTTGTTTGTCGAACAGTATACGACACTGGAATCGTTTCTCCGCGCAGCCTCCAGAACATTGAAGGTACCTAACGCATTCATTTCGAAATCGGCTCGTGGATCTCTTTCGGAGATTGTCACCGCAACCTGCGCCGCTGCGTGAATAATGACGTCGGCGTTCCGCGAAGCCTGCAGAATCGATTTGAAATTCCTAACGTCCCCCCTGATCAGAGATGCTTTATCATAGTTTTTCTTCAGGTACTTCCAGTTGAAAGTATCTTTGACCATTCTTGCGTGCAAGGTCGTCGATCTCGAAAGGTTGTCATACACAACGACTCTATGTCCGCGTCGAAGATAGTATTCAGCGACATGCGATCCGATGAATCCTGCCCCTCCGGTTACTAGCACTTTCATTATCTTTCAAACTCCAATCGAGGTCGCAATAGCGTTCAGAGCGTTCTTCGCCGTAGCATTCCACGTATGGGTTTTTGCCCTGCTTAAAGCATTCTCTGATAGGCTTTCCCGGAGACTGTCGTTTGAAAGCACTTGTATAATTCTGTTCGCAAGAAGATCGATCCTGCCGAAAGGAACTAGGAACCCAGTCTCCCCATCCCTAACAGAATCACGAATTCCAACTACATCATACGCGACTGTGGGAGTGCCACAAGCCGCAGCCTCAGTCACAGAGATGCCCCATCCCTCGCGAATCGAAGGCAATACGTGTATCCAAGCATTTCCAAGAAGTTCTCTCTTGAGTCTATTCTTAACGAAGCCATAAAATTTGACATCGTGAGATAGCCCTAATGAGTCAACTAGATTTCTAATCTGCTGTTCATACTTCCCTCCACGGCAGCCAGCTATGGAAAGCTTAGAATTTGGAATTGTATCTTTGACTATACTAAAGGCCTTCACTAGGTGACTCACATTCTTGTATCTCGCCAACCTATTCATGAATATTATGCTTGGGTTAGCAGTCTTTTGACTTGTTTGGAACGGCTCATGATCTACACCGGGCTCTACAACGAAGATCTTCTCTGTCAAAAAACCAAAGTTTGTCAGATCTCTCTTGACGCTTTCAGAAAGCACTAAAACTGGGACGCTCTGATACAATTTATATAGAATCGGTTCGAAAATGTAGAAAACAGATGCCGGAATTCTCGGCAGTTCGGAAAAAACAATTTCTCTAGTTATCTGAAAAACCAAGGCAGCACATCGCATCTTAGGAACGTAAAGAGGGGTCAAGAAGGGGATAGTGTTTATCGCATCTATCACAACGTCGACTTTTCCAGTGTAGGCTGCCAAATACTGTAGCATCGCTTCAGGATATACAGAAAAACGATTTCCGACCCTACTTACTTTAACCCCCTCCAAGCAATCGAATCTACTTCCACCATCATAGTTCGCGCAAATCAGATAGACCTCATGTCCTAGATCGACCCACCTTCGTGAGACTTCACGAATGTACAATTCTGCTCCACCGGCACTTGGATTCAGCCAACAACGCCAATTCAGCCATAATATCCTGCAGCTTTCCATGGAGAACCCATTCTCTAGCTTATCTAACAACCTTAAGGCATTTTTCAAACAATCCCTCTCAGACAAGCATCGCCTTCAATTGAATCACGGAACTGCAAAGCCGTCCGTTTCCTGAAAATGCTGCGTTTTGCAGTCGGCTCAATGAGATCTGCCAGGACAGTCTCTCTGCTTCGATACACGTAATGAAAACAAGTAATCCTTCCATGTCAAAGCATCCTTATTACTCGAGCCAAAGCTAGTTCCACAACTCTTTGCGTCTCAACGCATCAAGCTCGTTCCCAGAGAGTAATCCACTCGCTCCGTCAAGATGATAGGACGATACAAGGACATATCTCCCCAGCTTCACCGAGCAAGCGCCTATTCCCTCTTGTACCATTCTGTTACTCTCAGTCTGTAAGTAATTCCAAGGATCTCTATGAACATCGACCAAAGCATCTTGACAAGGGGCCTCAGCTTGGTAGGCCCACTCATCCTGATTTCGATCGGGTACTCAACAATCTTGAATCCCTTCATGTTAGCCACGGTCAAAAGCTCAACATCGAATGCAAACCTCTTCATAGCTAGCCTCGGAAGCACTCTCTCCAGGACGGTCCTTCTGAATGCTTTCATACCTGACTGCGTGTCGCTGACTCTAAGGCCAGTCAGCAATATGACCGTTAAATGGAATCCACGACTGAGAAACTTACGAATCATGGGCATTACAGTTCGCGATTCACGATGCCACTTCGAAGCTATCACAATATCAGCTCGCTCGATCCCTCCGACATACCTCGCGATCTGCCTCGGAGATATATCTCGGTCCGAGTCAACAAACACGACGATATCTCCACTGGTATGCTCGAACCCGTACCTAAGCGCAAAACCTTTTCCAACATTTTCCTCATACCCAACAACCTTTACACGGAAATTGCTCGTTGCTGACATAGCTCTCTCCCTAGTCCTATCCGTACTCCCATCATCTACAACCACAATCTCATAATCAAACCCCAGTGCATCTAAGCTCGATACGGTGTCTCGAAGAAAATCTCCGATATGCTCCTCCTCGTTATGCGCGGGCACAATGACCGAAATCTTGGTCACCGTTAGCACCGACAAATACTACCTGTACCGCTAAATCTATTTTAGAGTGTCTGCGTAGAAAGGGATCGAAGAAAAAACTTCATGAATTCATTTACATACTGAGATGTTGTCGTTCGGTTTCCCCTTCTTATTGATGAACTGGCTGACTACATTAGCCGTGAGCAGCGATGTTTTTCAGGAGAGGGTCCAAGGTCATTGTGATACCTTCGCCTACGTTTGGCACGACCGCGTCAACTCCTCGCTCTCGAGACAAGCTATTCGCTCCCTGACGCAGGTACATACTTGTATATGGCGTAGAACCTGACTGTCATACCAAAGCAATTTCCAAATATCAATCGCGTTGGCTCCAAGAAAAGCAGTGTTTTTTCGTGCCTCATAATACGTAAAAGCGTGAAAAGGTTTCGGTGAGCTTGGACGTACCTCGCGAGAGACAACATGTTTCCCTCGTCCGCGACCACGTATACCCCTCTTTCAACCCAAGAACTGTTGTTGAGAATGGGTTCTATCTGTGCGTCTACTGGGAGGTCCATTACCATCACACGACCGGTCAAATTGTACAGGTCGACTAAGCCCATCCCATTGCTCGATTGCCAAAGAAGGACAGCCCCTTCTGGTACACCGTCCCGGACATAGACCTGTATTTCGTCTAGACTGAGCCAAAGGTCTCCCCAGATCACGTAAGTGTTCCAGAGATTCGCCAAGTTGATCGTTGTTGAATACCCGATGATCAGCACAACGAGAAAAAGAGGCCCTCCCTTCTCCGTGACCGACGCTGGTCTTAAGGCACGTCTTCCGCCTGCCACCAAAGAGCTGAGCATGTTGAATAGCCGAACACAAAAGGCCCGAAGTAGACTCTTCCAGTTCTCCAGTTGTAGAAAGGTCAGCGCTATCAGCGGAACTAATGCAGGGGCAACGTGATCTATTCTTGGAGCAGAGAATGAAAGCAATGGCAAAAAGGCTCCTAAGAACCAGCATCCAAAAAGCTTCCCTTCACGACGCGAGGTAAGAGTGATGACGAGGCTTGTGATAATCCAAATCCCAGATGTCATCGATACCACAGCGGTTGGGTAAGATTTGAATGAAGCGAACACAAGCGCAACATAACCTGTGATTGCTGCAACAGAGAGAAATCGACCTTTGCGTGTATTTAGACCATAAGCGCAGGAAGCGATGCAAAGAAGTTGAAGAGCCATAGGAACTTGAGCAGCAAGATACGACGAATGATGCAATACATTCCCCAGAACGCTGTCGAAGGCCAAGACCTCGCTTCGATATGTCGAGCCTAACGCAGAGAATACTATGACACGCTTAAGAAATAGATTCGGAATGAAGTTTGGAAAAACCGCAAAAAAAGCTGATAAAGCATACGCCACAATAAGTGAGACATCGATGTCTTTTCGATGATAGGCCAGCAGATATGGCAAATACAAGCCAATCGTGGCCACCGCTACGATGCCTGTCGTCTTTGCCAAAGGGGCGAGGATAGACGACAAGCACATAATCGTAAGCCATGTAGAAGATTTCGAACGGAGATAACTTATGAACGAATATAGTGCTAGCATTACAAATAGCTGTGCAACAACTTCCAAGTTTCCACTCCACCATACGGCAAAGGTTACACCGAAGGAGCTAGAGTAAAATACCGAAGACAGAAGCGGTGGCGCTAATTGACCAGTAATAAGCCTCATCGTTCTGAAGAGTAAAATAGCCGAAAACGCAAGAAGAACAGCTTTTGCGACGTGGCTAGGTATAGGGTCGTATCCGAAAAAGTAATACCTAGCAAGATCAAACAGCCGAGCGATTGGCAAATACCAGCCCACTCTCGGGGTAGAAGTAAGTTCGTCCACAAAAGTGGCTGGTGACTTAATGCTCAACCTTGCGTACGAGAGACCAATCCAGTCGTCCCATACTAGCGGAAGACTCACGCCAATCATTCCAACGAAAAAAGAGAAGAGGAAGACCAAGATCTCGGCAAGTATTGAATCTTGGAGGATTCTTCTCAAGGTGAAATCGACACAATTATTTGAGATCCCAATATATTTGGACTTCGTTTGACATTGATTGAAGAAGTCATCTCCAACTGCACTCAAATGCGGATCTTCCCATAAGCCTCAACACGCACTCGTTTTGACGTCTCTTTTTGATCTACTCACTGTACTTTCTTGTGCCATTATTCAGTCGTTTGCCGAAGCACCGACACAAGACTCGGGGTCGGCAACTATACGTTATCGTTTATGACTTCACTTCTTCCGACCCAATTGCGATTGAACAATAATACAAAAACCCCACAGGTTTCTAGAATTCTTGCGCCATATTAAACGTGTCGTAGAGACCTCTATCTTTCATTCCCTCGGCTGAACCTGCCTTTGGCTAGGACTTGCCCGACGCTGATATTGGATGCACGTAGGTCTTTTGAAACCAAG
>Ga0129298_10000579_pt1 | contig 14738 bp, 13 predicted proteins | sample I19B2metaG_FD_94707 | JGI IMG/M metagenome (GOLD analysis project Ga0129298, IMG submission 94707) | Lake sediment bacterial and archeal communities from Gulf of Boni, Indonesia to study Microbial Dark Matter (Phase II) - ​I19B2 metaG | ecosystem: Environmental > Aquatic > Freshwater > Lake >... | reverse complement strand
ATAATCCCACGCGTCTTGGAGCACCTTGTTGGTTATTTCGCACGCCTTTATACAATAAGCTTTCTCCTCTTCCGACTTCACCATTCTTAGCAGTTCGACCAGGTCGCTGCAGTCAACAAAGGTAGCCTTTGGCAATTTTGCTTTAATGGCATCAGTGTTAGGCGTTGTAAGATACTTGAACTCAACCCCAATTTTTCCTGAGGCCACATTCCATTCTACCAAGGCCTGTGATACTAGGTCTTGGACGGGGGGGTGCACTCCACCCGTGCCGGTGCCGCTGGGTCTAACGTCTTGGATATACTTGTGTTCTGCATCTGTGACTAGAAAGAAGTTGCTTACTGGAACAAAGATTGTTTCTTTGTCCTCCTCTGCAGGGATCAACAGAGGCATTATAGGGCCGACTGTACGCTCTGTAGCATGTAACGGCAGCACACCAAGAAGATAATACAAGTTTGCCCAACTGGTCACAATTATAGCGTCTAAGCTCCTTTTCGCCATCAGATCTTTTACGTTTGTTATGCGTTCTTTAAAGGGCCATGTTTTCACAAAACGCCACCTCGCAGGCTATTTTACAAGATCCATATATTTAATTTTTATGCATATACCATCTCAACACGTAAGGCTGGCAACTTGGATGGCTAAAACCCAATAGGGACTGTACTCAAACGCAAACCAAACTTTTTCTAAATTCTCGTAGCTACATTGCTCTCCGCCATAGATATTTAAAGTTTCGAGCGCGCACGTAAAAGGATAGATAATCTAACACCCATCGCATTGTTGAGATGGGCATTGCCCAAGTTCCGGAAGGAAGAGCACTTTTTTCCAGATAGTATGCTCATAGTGCGCACACCCACGTGACATACAGTGTGGCAAAACTTATATCGCGAGCGATATATATCTACTACTACTAAATTTCAGTAGAGGAGGGAAAAGAAAATGAAAAGAATGATGAATCGTGATGCCATAACAAAGGTTCAAGCAACGATTTTAGTCACAGTGGTTGTTATCGCTGCTATTGTTGGCGTTGCCTACTATCTCATCTTGCCAAAGCCGCCGGAGAAGCCCAAAGAGGTCAAAATCGCATTTTTAACTCCGTTTACAGGGCCCTCTGCTTTCTTGGGTGACCTTGCCCGGAAAGGCGTCGATCAAGCCATTAATGAAATTAATAGTGGAGGAGGAATTAGATCCCTTGGGGGGTTAAACATTACAGTGATCTATTATGATAGTGGTGGTACAGCAACTGAAGCTACAAGCGCTCTTCAAAGAGTACTTAGTTTATATAAAGGTGAACTTTCTGCGACATTATTGTATATGGCAAGTGGACATGTTATAGCTTGCACTGAGATAACCGAACGAGAAAAAATGACCACAATCGCCGGAGGTTGGGCGGATATTATCACTGAGAAGGGCTACAAAAACCTGTTCCGAGTTTGTCCACGATCCAGTGCAATAAACAATTGGGGAATACCTGCCTTAATTGAAATGGCGAAATCAGCTGGAGTGCCGCTAAAGAAAGTTGCCTTCTTATACGATGATAACCCCTCAACAATTGCCCTGATAGATGCCCTGAGAAAGCTTTCGGTTGAATACGGTTTGGAGCTTGTACTTGATGAGATGTGGACCGCACCACTTCCAGACGCAACCCCATTAGTAACAAAGCTTGCAGATGCCAAGCCACAACTCTTCTTGTGCTACTCAATGAGCCTTCAGGATATGGTCTTGATTTTGGGCAAAGTAAAGGAGATGGGTTTGAAAATCACTACCGTGTTCTACGGTGCTACAGCGATGAACCCGCAGTTCAGGGAGGTTGTGGGTCCCTTCTGTGAGGGACTTTTGTTGCTTTCTGACTGGAACATTATAAATAACGAAGTGAACTTCAAGTTTAAGGAGGCGTATATGAAACGTTATGGAGTGACATGGATACCTAAAGACTCTATAGGCACGTACGCGATGATTTGGATCTTTAAGGAGGCAATTGAAAAGGCAGCTTCCACCGACCCAGAGAAGATAAAAGAAGCTTTGGCCACAATAGATATTACTAGCGGTCCTGCAACATTGATATATGGCCGGGTAAGGTTTGATTCAAAAGGCGATACTGTGGATGCGGCGCCTCTCTTGGCCCAGTGGCAAAATGTCAAGGGCGTGCTGCAGCCGGTGACAATATTTCCCAGCAAGTGGGCTACTGGAACTGTGATTTGGCCGAAATATTAAAGAAAAAATATAAAACCCCTCTTTTTTTCTTTAAAAAAGAAAAAAAGTAAAGGAAGTATGACTAGATGGATCCTCTATTGATGTTTCAATCGATTGTTACTGGTTTCTTGTTAGGAGGAATTCTCACAGTCATGACTTTAGGCTTAGATGTTATCGCCGGTGTTTTAGGTCTGGTAAATGTGGCGCAAGGAGAGTTTCTAATGTTCGCCATGTATGCGGCCTTTTTTTTGGATCGACTTTTCAATGTACCCATATTTGCAATGTTTGGTATTGTGCCACTCCTATACCTGTTCCTAAGTATTCCGCTCTATCTGGGAGTTTACCGCATAATGGTAGGCAAACCTGCCTCTTCACAACTCATCTATACCTCAAGCCTTTCGCTTGCTTTGCAGAATGCGGCCCTAGTATTATTTCTTTCTGATCCTAGGCAACTCTACAATCCGTACAGAGCAGAAGCATTCGATATCGGACCAATACAGTTAAACAAGGCGCTTCTGATAGCTTTTATCCTTGCAGCAGTCACATCAATCATAGTGTTTTATTTCCTCTACAGGACTGAAAGGGGGTCGGTCATACGTGCGGCAATAAACAACCGACAACTCATTTCGTTACTCGGAATAGACCCCCATAGAGTTTACTTGCAAGCGTTTTGCCTAGGAATCGTATTATCGGCTGTTGGAGGGGTTCTATTAAGTATCTATTACCCAGTAAGTCCTACTGTGGGCGCCACTTATAACTTGTTCATGTGGGTTAGTTTGGTGCTAGGTGGCATTGGAACTATTAGGGGCTGCTTAGCAGGAGGATTAATAACCGGCGTTCTGCTCAACTTCTCTGCAGTGATTCTGCCGGTCAATTTCCGAAACCTAATTGTGTTGATCATATTTATGATAACAATAGCAGTGCGACCTGAAGGTCTGTTCAGAAAGTGATATATGATGTTTAAATTAATTCAATCTATTATTCGAGAAAACATATTTCAAGTAGTAACAGTTATCATATTATTGATACTCCCATTAATCGTTAATCAAACGTACATTCATCATGTGCTTACAATTTGTTGGATCTATGCCATAGCTGCTATAGGCTGGAATGTTTGCTATGGCTATGCAGGCCTTTTATCCTTCGGGCACACAGCCTTCTTCGGTATCGGAGCATACTTGACAGTAATGCTCATTAGGGCCATTGGTTTAACACCTTGGGTAGGAATATTTTTAGCGTCAATTCTGACCGCTGCTTTTGGCATGGGAATAGCATGGGTAACAGCGAGAACGCGAGGAGTGTATTTCACGCTTTGCACGCAAGCCATTCCCCCCGTATTTTTTGTGATATTCACATGGAGGGTTGGCTGGTGGGGGGAGTTCGCCGGGGGATCCTATGGGCTAACGGTTCCTTACCGCGGGCATGATCCCATCTTCATGCAGTTCAACTACCCTCTGCCGTACTACTATATCGCCTTTGGTTTTCTCATATTAAGCATTTGGATTGTGATAAGGCTTATTAAATCAAAGTTTGGGTACTACCTTAGAGCTATTGGCGAGGAACAGGACGCCGCGAGCTCTCTTGGAATTAATATTTTAAGGACTAGAATACTCGGTATGGGTATCAGCACATTAATAACTGGAATTTCTGGTGCGGTATATGTTAATTTCCTACACATCATAGATCCTTATGAAGCATTTGGATTTACACTAAACCTTCAATTCATTCTTGCAGGGATGCTTGGAGGAGTAGGAACCATAATTGGACCAGTGTTTGGAGCCCTTCTCCTTGTGCCTTTTTCGGAGTTTGTAAAGTTGTTTCTAGAACAACGGTTCGGGTATGGTCTAATAGGTGCACATTTTGTTTTATATGGTATAGTGTTAATGTTTGTAACAGCCTTGATGCCTAGAGGATTATATCCCAAAGTAAAGGAAACTCTCATTAAAAAAGGATTAATTAGGCGGCGATAAATGTGGAGCGCACCGTCTTAGATTTACGTGAGGTCTCAATAAGTTTTGGAGGATTAAAAGCACTTCACGATGTAAACCTAGATGTCCGTCAAGGAGACATTTTAGGTTTAATTGGACCCAACGGAGCCGGTAAAACCACATTGTTTAACGTAATAAATGGGTTCCTTCAAGCTGAAAAAGGCGAAATAATCTTAGATGGTGAAAAAATTCGAGGTCTTAAACCTTTTGACATCTGCAGAAGAGGAATCGGTCGAACGTTTCAACTTGTTAAGACGTTTAATAACATGACTGCTCTTGAAAATGTTGTAGTCGGCGCGCTTCTGCACACGGATAATGTGGGGGATGCTAGAAGAAGGGCTGAAGAAACGCTTAAATTAGTGGGGTTAATAGATAAAAAGGATATAACCGCAGAAAACCTCACTCTCATGGAAAGGAAAAGAATCGAACTGGCAAGAGCACTCTCCACAAAGCCTAAACTACTATTACTTGACGAATTGTTAACTGGTTTGAACCCTAGTGAGATGGATGATGCACTTCAACTTATCAGAGATATAAGAGATAGAGGAGCTACAATCTGCATGGTAGAACACGTGATGCGAGCAGTCATGTCGGTGTGTAACAGAATTGTTGTGCTCAACTTCGGCAAAAAAATCGCTGAAGGATCACCAAAAAAAGTGGCAAATGATAAAAAAGTAATAGAAGCCTACTTGGGAGAGGAGGTTATTGCTGGAAGTAAAGAATATTGACGTGTACTATGGACCGTTTTTAATATTACAAAATGTATCATTGAACCTTAAGCTTGGTGAAACGGTTGCGGTTATAGGGCCCAACGGTGCTGGAAAAACAACATTATTAAGGGCGATGTCAGGTATTGTACCACCTCGAACTGGCTCGATAATTTTTGATGGAGCTGAAATATCAAAACTTAAGCCTCATGAGATCTGTCGTCTAGGTATAGTACATATACCTGAGGGAAGACAGATCTTTACCGATCTCACCGTAATAGAAAATTTGAATGTTGCGAGCCATGTGCCCCATGCGCGGGAAAAGAGAGAAGAATCCTTGGAGATTGTATTCAATACATTTCCTAGACTAAAGGAACGTGCGACACAGAAAGCGGGTACCCTTAGCGGTGGTGAACGTCAGATGCTCTGTACCGGCATGGGATTTATGAACTGCCCTAAGGTCTTATTGCTTGATGAACCTTCCACAGGACTAGCGCCTAACTTAGTCATAGAGTTATTCACTAAAATTGGGGAAGTATGCAAAGATTTTAATATCGGCGTATTAGTTGTCGAACAACAAGTAAGAGTAGCCTTGAAAGTGGCGTCAAGGGGATATTTATTAATCAGCGGAAGAACTGTTCTAGAGGGGACAACAACCCAGCTAGCAAAAAATGAGGAAGTGAAGAGGTATTATTTGGCTTTGTAGAATATCTCTGAGTTTTTACAGGAGGAAGCCGTACTTTAGGGGATCGTCTGGGTCTATAACGAGCTGGTTAATTCCGATGATGTAGGCGGTTCCGGTGACCTCTGGAACCACAGCTCTATATTGTCCGACAGAAACTTCTTCCACTAGCCTCCCCTTCCAAAGGGTATCAGTAATGCTCTCGACAATATATTCTTGTTTCAGTTTCAACTTACCTCTAGCATATTGTTGAGCCATTTCGCCAGATGTGCCTGTGCCGCAGGGGGATCTATCAATAGCCTTAGTTCCAAGACCATGACAACATAATATCGCATTTCTGCTGTTGGCTTTGGGGCTCACTGGATCATCCATAATTCGAACCTGAACAATCGATGTTAGCTCAGGAAACTCGGGGTGACTCACTGCAATCTGCTCGTTAACGGCGTTTAACACCCTGTTGCCAATCTCCACTATCTGCTTTGAGTTTTCAGGTTTAACTCTTATTCCTAAACTCTTGGCGCTTACAATAGCCGTGAACACTCCTCCATATACAACATCCACTGGAATTTTACCTAACCCCGTCACCTCTACAAAGACGTCTTTCTTGTAAAGGAAGGAGGGAACGTTCCTCAAAGTCACGCCTATCGCGCGTCCATCTCTAACCTCAACCTTGGCGGTTACTAGTCCTGCAGCCGTGTCCCACTTCACAGTTGTTATAGGTTCAGTGGCTTTGACGATTCCGGTTTCTACGACCACGGTCGTCGCTGCCACCGTAAGACTTCCACACATGGGCACGACAACTCCCTCCCCCGGGGCTCCTGGGGCTCCTGTAAAAAGGATCCCTAAGTCAGCGTCCTTTATGGTGGGGGGCGTTAGCACAGCAAACCACATCGCACTCCAACCCCTTGGCTCAAACATTATCGCTTTCCTCAAGTCCTTCATTTCTTCCCTGAAATACTCCATCTTTTCAGCCATCGTCTCGCCAGGAATATGCGCAATACCCCCGATCACGATACGTTGTACATGACCGCCTGTATGAGTATCGACCGCTGATATCAATCGCGAAATTCTCATATTGTTCACCGAAGTTGAAACGATGCTAAGTTTATAAGGTTAACGGTTTGCACCATATCTATTGTTAGTCATATTATTTATCTGTAGTGTTTCTACTAGAATAAGAATGGTTATGTAAGCAGATAATAGCGCGCTGATAGATTTAGGTTTGCATTCTTAGAGTTATAAAAGCAACATAGTGTGCGTTAACCAGAACTTGTTCATTCAGTTGATTTATCCAAAAATAGGTCCGCGCGTTATGCTACTTTCTTAATAATTCACGTGAAACAGAGATAGTAGAGTGTTTTTCTCATGGCTTTTATTCACGAAAGCTCGTTTGAAAATACGAATACCGGGAGTAAAATACATAGCAAAAATTAGCGTTATTATTAAGCGAAGTCTTGCGTCACTGCGACCGTTGGCTTCTGTTTATGACGTTAATAAACTAATGAACAAAATGCCAAGATGCGTTTGAGTAAAATAGGTCTAAAGGAGAACTCAAATAACTTTGCAGGTGGCATGGCAATTGAAACATTAAATATTTTCCGAGCTTTCAGGTTCAGTATTCGCCACTATAAAGGAAGCCGCAGGATTTTGGTATTGACTTTTTGAGCCCCTCAAGGCGCATTTTATGATGCGCTGGCAATACTGGTTTGGGATAGGATAACTTGCTATGCGAAAGATTTAGACTGTGCAAAACCTCGGCCATTTTCAAAGCTATGAACAAAGAGTCCAAAACTGGGACTTTTACACCGGGCTGAATCAACTGAATCAGTTCTCGTGCGTCGGGTTTATCCATTATAATCGTTTCATCGCCTTCCGTTATCGCTTTGTTAACTCCTTCAAGCGACTTCTCAACTTTTGTTTCCTTGTTTACAGACCTAATTGAAAGAAGTTGCTTCTCAATTCCTATCTTTCTTATCATCCTTTCTATTAAGTGATGCTTTCCTTTGTCATAGGTGATGATTGAAAACTTTCCTAGTAAGGTTGCTAAAAGCATTGATGCCTCGCCTGACCCGACAACAGGAATATCGCATACCTCCCTTGCGGGTTCAAGACCAGGATCTTCAAAAGAAGAGATAACCACGGCATCGAAGCCCTCTTTCTCCGCACTTGCCGCCTCTTTTATTATGAATGGTGAGACTTTTGCAATGTCATTGACCGATTTAATTGATGCTGGCCCATCTTCAAACATGAGACTGCTTATTTCGGTTCCCTTATTGACGGTTCTCTTAAGCCTTTCCATATTCTGCAATTCAATATTTGTGGAAGTGGGGACGAGCAATTTAATCCTCATCCTAGATAGCTTTTCACAGCTTGAATCTGCTTCCCTAGAAGTATGCAACATGCCATGACCCAGATTCAAGTCTGTGAGGGCTTCAGCAACTTTCAAAGTAATGACACCATCTATGATTGGCACTTTTAGTTCCTCTTTTACGTTCTTAGCTAGTGGGAAGCCTGTACATCCCAAAATGATTACGTGTGCCCCATCAGCCAAAGCCTTCTTTCCCTCTTCCATTAAGGCATTTTTTGTAATTTCCACACGCTTACTATCAGCTGCGAAGCTGATGAAGAATTTCTTGAAGTCAATACCTCTCGTTGAAACGTAGTTTCTGTCGAGGCCCAGATCTCTTAATCTCGGGAGCATAATTGCGCGCGCGGTCCCTATTGTAATTATCGAGAACCTCTGGCCAAGCATGTTCGCCACAACTGCCGATGTTTTAAGCGGACCTAATACTGGAATCTTAACCAATTCACTAGCCGCGTCAACGCCAACATCACAGTAGCAATCTGAGATTACAGCGTCATATCCATCTTTCTCCGCGTTAATAACTAAGTCCAAGAACTCTGGAGTTGCTACATCAGCTTCTGAACGCGAATTAACCGCGACACTCTCTTGCAAACCAGCTACATCAACTTCAGTACCGTACCAAGCATAGTTTTCCAAATCCTTTTTACGCCTTGCGATTTCTTCTTCTGTCAAAAATATAGGCGGTATCACCAAGATTCTTCTCATTTTTTTCACCGTTTTGATTTTTAGTGCTTATATAAGTTTGCTTTGCTAAAATTTATATACATTGTGGTATAATCTATTGAGGAGGTTAACAATTTGATAATAGCAGTGTTAGGAGGAGGAAGCGGTGGCCACGCTATGGCCGCAGACTTAGCTTTAAGAGGATTTGATGTCAAGTTTTATGAGGTTCATGAGTTTGAGGAAGACTTTGCGCCAGTAATAAGGAGTGGTGGAATAGAGATTACAGGGGTTGGAAGAACCGGTGTTGCTAAACTGAAGAAAGCGACAACTGACATAAAAGAGGCTGTGAAAGGGGCTGATGTAATAAATGTTGTTACTCCTGCTTTTGCTCATGAAACATTTTACACTAGACTTGCACCGCACTTAGAGGATGGTCAAATTGTAGTTACACATAATGGATGTTTTGGTTCTCTGCAATTGTCGAATATTCTGAAAGGCATGAAAATAGACAAGGATATCATGATTGGTGAAACCTCGATACTGGTCTATGCGTGTAAAAAGATAGCGCCGGGCAAAGTAAATATGGGCGGTATAAAATCTATGGTTTCATTTGCAACTCTACCTGCTAGTGATACTTCTAAGGCACTGAAAGTGATTAACGCGCTATTTCCGCAATTTATTCCGGCAACAAATGTACTAGAAACAAGCCTTGAAAACCTCAATTTCGTTCTGCATCCACCAGTAATGCTCCTAAACGCTGGGCGTATAGAAGATACTGCGGGCAACTTTCTTTTTTATATAAATGGTGTTACACCATCAATTTCCAGAGTTGCGGAAGAGTTTGACAACGAAAGGATAGTTGTAGAGAAAGCGCTAGGGCTCAAGCCTACATCAACAAAAGAATGGTTAACGAAAATGTATGGCTCCAAGGGTAAAAGCCTCTATGAGGTGATTCAAGATACTAAGCCTTATCATGATCCAATTGGAGGCAAAGCTCCTTCAAGCTTTGCATTTCGCTATATCACAGAAGACGTGCCGTACGGACTCGTCCCCATTGCATCACTAGGCAATCTATTGAACGTTCCTACACCGATGGCAAAGGCGTTAATCCACATAGCTTCCGTTATTAATCAGACCGACTACTGGCGTGAGGGGCTTACCGTAGAAAAAATGGGACTGGCAGGAAAGACCGCTAAACAAATAAAGGAATCAGTCAGCTAGCGTGATGGTATAAGAAGAGATTATGTGGGTGCGCTTAAGCCATATGCCCCTATTGATGGGCGGATAGGTACGCACCCTTCATTCTGATGAAGAGGATGGTGGAAGTGGATGAGATGAAAGAAATAGGTAAAGCCCTGAATATTTCCCTTAATTTTTTTCCTCTCATACCAGGGCTTATGCCTGCGACTGGTTCGTCGAGGAGGAATAACTTTGGGGTTAACATGAGTGCTCTTGCGAACTCAACTAACTTTTGCTGCCCATAGGAAAGGTTTTTAGCATACTCATTCTTTAGGTCCGTAAGTCCTACGAAGTCTAAAAGTTCTAATGCTCTACTAGCATCATATTTGGAACCTAATCTTGAAATTGGAACAAGCATGTTCTCAAGGACAGTGAGATTTGGAAATCGGCTATTAACTGAAAGGTTTTGCCGCCGATACCCTTCCTAATGATCCTATCAGTGCTCTTGAGAGGAGGTTTTCTCTGTTGAAATATATATTTCCAGAATCTGGTTTATAGAGGCCGGTTATCAGGTTAAAACTGTTGTCTTGCCTGAGCCGTTTGGACCTATATGACCCACTATTTCTCTCTCCTTTATTTCAAAGGATAGTCTCGGATTACTATAACTTCCTCCGAAACGTTTCCAAAGGTCTTTTACTACAAGGAACATTACTTATTTTTTACGACAAATATATATTATTTGTTATTTTTTATTACTAACCCATCCAAAGCATTGGATAATAGCCACCTGATCACTATAGGAATGAGAGAATATGTTGAAAGAAATGCGTAATATGCGACTTGGAGTGGGCGTTTTTGGCGATGGATCCCTCATGAAAGTAATAGAGTATACTTTAGCGGCTGAGAAGCGTGGTTTCGAATCTGTATGGGTTGCTGACCATTACTGTTTTAGAGAAATTATCGTAACAATGACAGCGTTAGCCATGTCAACCAAAAAAATTAAGATAGGCGCCGGAGTCGCAAATCCTTATACACGTCATGCAGCTACCTATGCTATGAGCCTAGCCACACTAAGAGAAATTGCGGGTGATAGAATACTTTTCGGCATAGGTGCAGCCTTAAGACCTCAGAAACAGCTTCTAGGAAAAGAGCTTAAAGATAATATGGCAAGGGTAAAGGAATGTATAGAGGTTGTTCAAAAACTTCTCGCTGGTGAAACAGTAAACTATAAGGGCCACACCATATGTGTTAATAACTTGAAGCTCGCCTTTGACGGAAAAGGGACCATTCCAATATATGTGGGTGCAATGGGTCCACGTATGATTAAGCTGGCAGGTGAGCTCAGCGACGGATTGCTGTTGTCCGCCGGCACATCTGTAAATTATGCGAAAGTTGCTATTTCATGGTTAAAAGAAGGGACACAGCTTTCAGGTAGAGATCCACAAAGCATTGACGTAGCGTCCTATGTTATGCTTTCTGTCTCTAAGGACTCTAGGAAGGCGAAGAATTTCTCGAAATCATGGATCGGTACATTCATTACGACGCCACTTTTTAGACCTATAGCTAAGTTAACCGGTATTGATGTAGAAGATGTAGATCGGTTAAAAGAAATAATAGAATCAGAAGGGATCAAAGAAGGATCGAGATATGTCCCAGATTACGTAGTGGATACTATAACTGCATCGGGTACGCCGCATGAATGTAAAAGTAAACTTGAAGAATTCGCGGAAGCGGGCATAAGCCACGTAATTCTTGTACCGATGGGCCCTGATCCTGTAAAATCTGTAAACGTTATTGCAAAACAACTCGGACGAGTAAGAAAGGTTCTTAAAGGATAGATTAGAATTTTCTAGTCAAACAACAGGAATGTTAGATTAAGGTTGAGCTATGTTCTATATTTTGTAACCTTCTGCTCATCGAGTTCTACGTGAGCGCACTATACTATTAAGATGATATAGGTTATCCCAAGTAGTTACCATTACTACGTTGATCTTCTGGCAGATGCTAATTTTCTAAGAGAATGTATTCTTTCAGCGACAATTTTGGTAAGCTAAAACCCAAGCTTCATCACTTATTTCATATAACCCTCATCTACGAATCTAATAAGCTCTCTGATACTCATTCTTGCAATGCCCATCTTTTCAACAGTTCGTCCCTCACGCCAATAATCTGTCTCGTTGGCTACTGAAGCTAACATTATAAGCGAATCCATTACAGGTGTCTCAACGTCACATATTCTCGCTATTGACGCCATAGGGACGAGGCCGTAACCCACGTCTTCATCAACATATCGATTGTGGAGAGTGTCCGGCGACTTTACGTCCTTATTGGGTTCGCTGGCCTGCAATGCTTCATAAGCAGTTCCTTCCTTAACGTTGGTCATCTCAGCATCATAAAACATTTCCACAAACGGAGTTGGTTTAAGTCCAAGTGTCCGCATAATCTTAAGTCTCTCAGCGTCGATCGCATCAATAACCCTGCCAACTGAAGGGGTTATGCCTTCATAGTAGAACCTGAACCCTCCCCATGTATGCTCAATCCATCCTGCGTTCATGAGCATTCCAGGAGGATGCTCCATCGCATTTATGTTGTTAAATCCAGTTTCAAGCACATTAATAGCCTTATTTAGCTGATTGGGAAAAACGTCTTCTAATCTGTCCAATGCTTCATCGGTGTCTCTCGCAGGCATGGCAGCAAAAAGTAGTTTCATTAAACGCATTACCTTCACTTTAGCTGGACTAACAATTCTTGAACCATGAGTGATAGACATAGACTCAGCTACTATAACCTTCTTCTTAACACCTAGTTCTTTCAAGACCCTTGAAAATTCAAGGGCACCGCCAGTATGTCCAGGATTTAGGAAGATTAGTTGTCTATCCTTTAAATACGGAGCCACCTGCTCTGCCATGAACCTATGTGCGCTAGTAGGCACAACCACTACTATAAGTTCTACCCCATCAATTGCCTCTCTTATATTAGTGGTAACTTTATTCAGCTTCGCAAACCCTTGTCTCCTCGACTCTCCAACAAGTTCTATTCCACCGGCACGGATTATAGGAGCTAACCTTTCTTGAGAGCGATTGTATATATTTACCTTGTACCCAGCTAGCGACAATTCTGCTGCAACAGCATGCCCACCGTGTCCAGCTCCTAGTACAGCAATCGTCTCAACAGACACACATATCCCACCTGATTACATTTCATATTCCATATTTAAGGCTACTACTACGACGATAACCCAATCAATAAGAATATCTTCGTACATCTTGAACTATCGCGCGCATGTTAAACTGTAAACGAAAGCATTGTATACCGTTAATTTAACAGTGAGCGAAGTGTAATTTTTGACGGATGTGATATCGGATGAGGGAGGCATTGATTAGGTGAGAATAGTTGAGGGGGATCGATTATGGCAGCGGCTTGGTTGCTGGAGCTAAAATAATTGAGTTATTTGAGGATGTAGCTACGGAACTTACGATAAGACATGATGAAGATGAATTCCTTGCACCGATTTACGCTGGTGACTTCATTGAGGCTAGAGGCAGAATCGTCTCGATAGGTAGAACATCAAGGAAAATAGAGTTTGAGGCAGTAAAAGTTATCCAATCCGCTAAAATCCTAGGGCAGCCCTCAGCAGCAGACGTGTTAGAGAAGCCTATAACTGTATTTAAGGCAAGCGGTACTTTCGTGGTAAAGAAGGACAGGCAGAGAAAAGAGAACTAAGGTTATATTTTAATGATAGCAATTTTGCAGCGTTTTCACTCAATTTTTTGTTTTGCTTTGTTCTTTAACAAGGGCTTTAATGCGAGTGAGAACTAGCTTGGGAGCAATAACGGATAGTCCGTTCCAAAGAGTGCACGGTCTTTGAGAACCGAATTGGCATATCTTAAAATAAAAACTCTTCAAATATTTGGGGTGTCATCCTGACAGGTCGATGTATACGTTACCGCGTCAGCTCTTCGACCCATGGCCAACCACCATGAGCTGCGATTATCCTTAGATCAGAAAAATCGCATACCACATCATCCAGATAAATTAGGTTACAATACTTTATCGCGAACCCCTATGTTCGCCCTCTGTGAATAAGGATGAGGATCTACAAAAACGAACGCGCCCTTTCGCTTGCTTTACAAAATCTAGCTTTAGTATTATGGACTTCTAATCCAAGACAGCTCCACAATCCGTACAGGCCTCAAACCTTCATCGACCTTCCTTGGCTGGCCTGCAAGAGGCTTGGCTGGAAAACGATCCCGCCCTCGTCGCCCTGCTTGGCTTGCCTATATTTATGGCTGTTTGAGCTATGAAAAGCATGGTGAGTATGGCGTATGAGACCTGCGCTGCTGTGGCCCTCAACCCGTAAGGTTATTTTGTTTAGGAAGGTTGCCAGCCTAGGGTTCAGCCTCTTCACCGAGCTCCTCAGCCCTTCAGGTTCATAAACCCTAAATCTCCTATTAACTCTCAGCAACCTTTCGACGCCCCCACATGACTTTTAGGGTAGGGTATGACTAGCTCAGCACCCAAAGCCCTTATGCACCTCCCTTACCTTGCGGCTTGAGTATTGCCTATCGCAGATAACGGCCTCAACCCAACCCTCTCAGCCACATCGTTTAGCAGAGCATACTCGTTCTGACTATGATTTTGCCCGCATCTAGCAAGTTTCTAAAAGCCGAAGCAGCAGAGAGTTCTTCACGATTCTCTATGTTAACCTTTGGCGCTCGCGCTTCACGTGTTGAGTAATTAGGTATTTTCGAGCGTTTTCGATGCAACGCTATTCCTAAAATACAGATCAGGATGGATACGATTATTATTATAAGAATGAAGAGTCGTGGACCTACGGCTTTTGAGGGTTCTGATATCGTATGGATGCCTTTGATTTGTGCCCAGTTTGCGTTTTGGTTGTAGCCGAAGTAAATGAAGGCTTGGTTAGAATTTTCCACTGCAGCATAGGATATTGGTTCACCATT